>Ga0157363_1004034_pt1 | contig 13448 bp, 7 predicted proteins | sample AttsexASBM1_FD_111477 | JGI IMG/M metagenome (GOLD analysis project Ga0157363, IMG submission 111477) | Fungus gardens microbial communities from leaf cutter ant in Ribeirão Preto, State of São Paulo, Brazil - Atta sexdens ASBM1 | ecosystem: Host-associated > Fungi > Mycelium > Unclassified ...
AATATTCGAATAAATGAATAAAAAATGAATGAAAATACTGATTCGAATACATTTCTTTTTTATTCATTAAAAAATGAATAAATATTTTTTCATTCCATTTGAATGAATATTTTTTTTTATAATATAATTACGAATATTTTCATTTCATATTCACTTTTACTCTGTATTATCTGCGCATAGTTTGCAAGCCTACAAGAGAAAACAGAAATCTATAAAAACAACTGGCTACGATTAGTCCGCGATTTATACGATGGGCGTCCTTGTTTAATTTATAGATTAAACAAAGACATATTTATTGAGAATAAATAATATATCTCGGAATTTAATGTCCACAGACCACAATGAACATCGCTCAAAGATATCCTATAAAATATTTATAACATTACTGTTATATAATCAGAATTATATCGAAATATCGAAATATGTATGGCGCTCTCTCAAATAGATAGGTTTATAAATAAAAATGTATATCTTTCTAAAATATTTTTCAAAATTTCTAAGTTTTCTTTATAGAATCTGAATATTACAATGACAAAAATAAATAAAATTCATTTTTTTACTTAAAATCATCAAAGTACCGATTATAGTTAAGAGATAACGATTACTTATTAGAGTTTTCTTTTTCAATTTATATTTTGTTTGAATGAATATGAATACTCGTTAAATATTTATAGTTTTTTTGTGAATAAATATTTTTTGAAAACTCAAAATTTTGTATGAATATATATATAATTACATTTTTTTTATGTGACAATTTTGAATAAATACAATTTGAAGTTCAATTACAAATTTTTGTATTTACCGGCCACACTAGTCGAGAACTATACGAGATGAAGTCTTCGGTTCGCCGCAGCTGCATCGCCGCGCGATTGGAAGGAGATCGCGAGAGGTTCTCTCGCAAAAAGCGATCCGTCATTACCGGCTCTCGGGGAGCGGCCTCGTTTGCTCTCCATGCGATTTTTCATAATGCTAAATCGCGATCGTGACGAGTGGATCATCGCGCGATCCTATCGGCGCGAGCTTATCGTAAATTTTGAAGGAAAGAGCGCACTGAACAAATGCATAATACATGCCGCACTCACCGTGTGATAATTTCGATCGATGCGAACGCATTTATGGAAACGGAATATTCCAAGTCGAGTCGAGCGAGCGAAATAACCAACGAAAAAGGAAATTGCGCCTCGACGTTATCCCAGAGGTAAAACTTGAAATACCGAGTTTCTTGCACGCGCGCGTGCGAGAAGTTTCGTACTTACAACTTGACCGCTTGAAAAGCAAATACCGCACAAGATCGTATTTCATATTGGAATATATATCGGCACGTAAAATATGAAACACCTTGTAAAGTATTGATTTCTGTGGGAGGCCGTCTTGATATTTTTTCATGCGAGAACGACAAGGAAAATTAATTTATGTAAGAAAAAAACTCATACTAAAATACATACTAAAATACATTATAATAAAATTTGAAAATTTTATAATAAGTTTTAAGTTTTCACTAAAATTTTGTGTGGACCAAGATATTTATTCCTGCGAGAAAATAACTTTTTTCACTTCTTACTTATTTTTCTGGCACCGGTACAAGCAACGGAGATATTTCAAGTGATTAAATCAGTTTTTACAGCTGTACACAAAAAGAATTTTTTAATACTTTGTTGAAATATTTAAAAATTTAGCTACATACAAATCTGAAAATAATTATGTTCGACCATCAAAGTAATTATGGCTTAAGAAAATAATAGCGCTATAAACAGTTTTGAATATTCTAATAACCGATTTGAGCGTTCAATATAATTATTCAAATTAACATATTTAAATATATTCATTTTCAGATCTGTATCATCTGTGCATTTTCAGATTTAGTTAAATTTTAAAATATTTCAATAAAATATTCTGTGCAGCTTTAAAAAACAAAATAACTAGATATATAATTGTGCACGCCGTCGCATAAGAAATGCGGTGTTGTAACAAATTGATAATAGTCGAAAACGTAAATGCGCAAAATGTTGGCACCTTTCATCCTGCCATTCGTTCAAAAGCACGATATTGTTTCGAGTTTGTAATCAGCGATTAATAGCCGCACCACGCACGTGCTTTTGATGCATTCTACGTGCATGTGAGCGTGCATTTTAACCGCTTCATTTATTATTGTGGGGCGACATTCATCATGGATCGTTTCCGATAAATTGTTCTCAATATTACGCATGTCGAAAACAATCGCTTTCTCGAAAATCAAACCGAGCCTCTATTACACTAAATTCACATAGCTCGTGTTTTCATTTCTTAGAAACTTTAAAGTAAACGATCAATCATTGTTTGATGATAACATAAAATACAGATACTCGCACATTGAGAAACAAAATTGCTGCTTTAACTAAATTAATTAGTACATCCTTATTTCCTTTGATGAAGAATGAATTACTTTATACAATTAAACTTCCCTCCGATAATTACAAAAGCCAATAATTACAAAAGCTTTTCGCAATAATACTTCGCATAAAATGAAATTATATACAAGTTACAAAGTAATAAAACATTGACAGCATTACTAGTAGCAGTCTAGTTGAAAATAATCTTGTTGAGTCAATAACAATATTAATAAAACAAATGACATTTTTCGCTTCTCTATTTATTTTTGTGCTAAATAATATTTCATTAAAATAAGTATAATGTAATTTGCTAATATTGTTATTAAATTATAACACTGACAATGAAAAAATTAAAAATGTTACGATTATATCAACAAAACATCTACAATAATGCATTATGGGTACCAAAACTGAAAACAGAGAGACAGAGAAAATTTTTAGTGGAATTTCTATCTCAATATTTTATAGAATTAGAATATTTGATAAACTTAAATACATTTGATTTGTACACTAAGGAAAAAAATGATTGCAATTATCACAATTTAATTTATATTCGTTGCCAACAATACATATTTTTTTTTATAAAAAACTAGAAATAATAATTATTATTGTTAATATTATAGCAGTAATTATAAAAATGAATTCCTAACCCCATAATTATTTTACCATACATTTTACCAGAATTTAATTATAATTTATAATAATTTTTTGCCAATGTATTTTTTTGGTACAACTGTAATTATTATTGTTAACATTACAACAGTAATAAAAATTAAAAATCTAAAAATGGATTTCTTAATACGTATTTTACCATACAATTATAATCGCAAACACTTTTCTTTCAGTGTATCTTTCCAGTTATATCTAACAAGTTTTCAATTTACGCAACAAGATTTTTTTCTCGTGCAATTGTACATATAATAGCAATGTTCTTTAGCAGCAGTAAAACTTTTTTCTCCCTTTCGCCATTTCGCAAACTTCAAATATATACACATTTACTTCATTTTAAGTACGAATGTACTGATACTAGTTCAGCTATAAAAAAGACTTATTGATGAATTCGATCACTCGCATTACATTCAATTGTACTGAATTAGTGTATATTAAAAGGACTAATTTATTAAGTACATGCGCTGGCATAGTATAATTAATACTAACAATAATTTTGTATATTTTATATATATATATATATATATATATATATATATATATATACATATTTATTCTGTTAAATAACGTATCATCATTAAGTAGTTTAATTATTTAAAATATTTATATATTTCACATTTAACTTTGTTAGTTTCATGTATAGCAGCTTTTAGTATGCATTAATCTAATTCAGTGCAAGTGATCGAATTCGCTATATTATTTTCAATTAGATTGCTATATTAACTAGTTACCTAATTATTAAAAATGATTAAAATTGATTTTTTTTTAAATAATTTTTTCCATGTACAGATTAAGGAAGATATTTGGACAAGATTTCAACATGAGTGTACATTTTAAAAAGTATTTAACCATAAGATATCTATTTCTTACTGTGTAAGAATTAATATTATCTAACCACAACATGGAATGGCTTTGTAACTCCTAGTGTTTATATCAGTATAATGTAGATCAGTATAATGTAGACAAATCCCTCATATTTATATCAACACCATAGTATGGATTTAAAACCCGTGTTATTTAAAATCCACATTATGTTGGTGGTTAATATAAAATTATAAATCTATACCGCGCGAGCGATATATTTAGAGCGTACAAATTATTTTTCCTAGGAGAAAATTGTCCGACTATCTTATTTTTTAAACTTGCAAAATGTTAAACGCGCGTCTCTTTCAATAACAAAATTGCCTGTTGGGATAAGAGTTGTGTTCCTTGGAAAATTATTGAGAACAAGGACTCTTTCTCTTCATGTTGTTGACGATGGAAAACGGAGTATAGATTGGGATCAATCTCGACGGCATTTTGGAGCAAGGAGTCTTCAATTCGGAGCAAGACGCGCTAAAACTCATGTTATGTTACGCATATGGATTAAAAATTAGAATTCGGCCAATTAGAACAAAACGAGTTAAAATTATTTGACTGGTCGAATTCTAATCTTCAATTCGTAATCTCGATCTCAAAGTTCGAGTCTACAATGAGTCGGTAGCCTCAGAAGCCTCTTGGCTGCTGACCAATTCTACCGATTCACCCGACTCGCCGATTATTCTTCAGACTAACTACAGATTACCAATTTATTGTAGACTTGATTTCCGAATATGTAATGTAACATGGATTAAGCGAACGTAAGTTCGCGAAAACAGAATACACATTGCACCGGTACGAACGCAACGGACGCGCGAGAGAATCCGTGAAGGATTAATGCTCCGTGCGGATGGGACAGAAAGCGAGGAAGCAGTAGAGGGCCCTGAGGCCCCTGAGGCCCCTGAAGCGAGAAGAGAATTGTGTACGAGATGCGCTCACCAAGCCAGGTTTCTTTCCTGCGTGTAACGTACTTAGTACTTACCTCGCGCAGAGTATATCACGCGCTAATCGCAGTTGTTCGCAGCGCCTCCGCTGGCTCACGAAGACGCGGGGCGCCTCTTCTCATCCGCGTCCGACGATGTTGCGTTGAGAGACTGACGACGTAGCCTCGCGCGACCGGAGAAACGTCCGACAGCGTTCAACGACGCATCGGCGACGAGCCGCCGTTCCGGGATGCATTATAGCGTGGCTTCTTCCTGCTCTTCTTGTCGTTCCGCTTCTCTTTTTCTCTTTTCTCTGTCTTTCTCTCGTTCCTCCGTCGAAGCACTTCGACACGAGTAGGGGGGAGAGGAGAGGGTGGGGTTGGAGGGGAGAGGAGAGAGGGGACAACCGAGGGAAGAGGGAGTCCTCAATTCTGTGACACTAGAGAGACCTGAAAGACGCACATGACGTAGCTAAGCTAACCGCTTCTCCCTGGCTCTACACGCAATCCCTCGTATCCCGGAAGGACGGCTACGTCGACCGTCGTCGTGGAGAAAACTGCATTACGCGAAACGCGCGACTTCTCGGCACTGTGATTTATTAACGACGACGTATGAAATGACCGCGTTAATAACATGGCCAGACTGGACTCCCTTCGATGGCTCGATTACTCCGAAGTCTCCGAACTCAGAAATCGGAATCCGAATGCGCGACGCGTTGCGCTGCGCGGCGCAGCCGAGAACGTCGTTGAGTCGTTCCCCCAGCACAAATACCCGCTATCCACCCCGCTTCCAAGTTCCCAGTAAGTTTCCCTATAACTAGTGTTCCTATTGGCTGCGTTCAGTAGAAAAAGCAGCTTTGTAACTATTATATTGTAAAATTATTTGATGTAATTAGTTTTGCCATTAGTTCCATACTGGATCTAAATGTATAAATTAATCATATTAGGGCCACTTTCACCACACTCCGATTAACTTAATGAGCCTAGTAACTTTGCAGGATTCCAACTGAAGCTGATGTCGAAGAAAAAATGTGAACTGAAGAGTTAAACATTTTCACTAATTATAATTAACTGTAATTTTACATATTGAATACAAAAATAGGTTATTAACAAACAGTTACTAGAGAGAAACCTTGCTACATAAGTTAGTATTAAGGTTTAAACGCAATAGGCATAGGAAATAAGGAATAACGAGCCATCCAATTAAAGCTCTGGGATATAATATCGAACACACCAGAGCTCTGATTGGACGGCTCGTTATTCCCTGTTGCCTGTGCCTATTGTGTTTAAATCTTTACAAATCTATATTTATAACTTCTCTCTTTGCATTTTTTCTCCGACATTAGTTTCAGTTGGAATCCTGCAAAGTTATTAGGCCTATTAAGTTAATTGGAGCTTGGTGAAAGTGGCCTTTAAAGAATCATATATAAAGTTTCAAAATTTTTGCTGAACGCAGTTATTGATTCCTAGAGAAACTTTTCTCTATGCTCATTTCCTTAGCTCGGATTTACAATAGATCTTTAAACCCTAAGTCATAAGAAATGGACGAATCACAATCATTTATTCTCCTCATATTCGATTACTGTAATCGGTTAATTTTTTACAGCTTAAGGCTTAAAACATCTAGTATTAGGTATGGGAAAAAGTTTGTAGTGTTTTTTTAATGCCATCTAATGGGAAAAACGCCATGAACTTTTATCTAATATATCCGAACTTAAAGACGGCTAGTTTTACGGAAATTCATTTTTTACACCAAAATTTGTCCAGAGCCGTCTTTAAAGGTGCTATTAGGCAGGAATCAGATTACGCATTGAAGAATGAGATTGAAGATTGAAGTTTGACCAATTAGAACAAAAGGAGCCAAAATTTCTTTGTCCTTATTAGTGAAATTTCAATCTTTAATCTCAATCATAATCTGATTCCGACCTTAGTTCGGATTTACAATAGGTTTTAAGCCTTAAGTCTTAAGCCGTAAGAAATTGATCAATTACTCGAATGCAAAGGGAATAATTGATTGTGATTCGTCCATTTCTTATGGCTTAAGGCTTAAAAATATATTGTAGAGCAAACACTGAACTATATACACTGGAATGAGCACTGCTGTGAAACATAGAAAATCGTGGCACCAATTGATTAGCGCCATTTTAATTTGGTCAATATAAGAGCGAATCAGAAGCTTTCAGTTGCTCATGCGCACTTACGTTTAGTGAAACGCATTGTTAGCAAAATTATCGTATGTGTGGGGTTGTATTTGAAAGATTATAAAATCGCGTGACTGAAAATGTGCATCAACATGAAATGCTGTATGCCTGGGTGTGGACAGAGAAGTAGAAAGGGCATTTCATTTCATAGGTAAGAATTTTTGTATTAAATGTATCAATTCCTGCATATGTGTTAACGATATAGGATATGAAAAGTGTTATTAAGGTTATTTCATTGAATGTACTAATAAAATTGAACATTATTTTTGTTTACATACCATTCATATGTGCATAGATTTCCATCATCAATAGTCGATCGATTGCAGCACGCGCGAACGCTTCTAATTCTTTCAAATATCGTCCAATGGATGATACCACGAATTTTCTTCAATGTCCATTTCAATGACTACGTTTAGCAGAACGTTTATTTTGCAACTATTGGAAGTTTTCTTCACGCTGATTGGATTATGTTTTTAGATCAAGAGGAATGCTATCTTAGCAGAAAATCAAAAAATGGTTGCAAAACTGTTGTATTCTGTTGAACGCAGCCATTATATATATATGTCAATGGGAGCAAGCGTCAAGCATCGAACATCTGCGCAGATTATATTGCAGATTATATTGCATAGAAGTATTTGTTGAATCTCCAGATTCTTGCGTAATAATCTTCTGCACATAGCTTCTTGACGCAAAATGTAAATTATGGGGGATTATGATATACACCATTATTCTTTCATTATATAACATATAATGATGAAAATTTATATTTATTCACATTATATAGTATAAACTACAAGATTTCACTATTAGTGTATCTCGTACAGCCGGTCATAGAAAGATTACAATACTTTTTTTTCGATAGATTTCGGAATGCAGCTTATTCACCAAGCTTCTTATTTGTGGTTTCATAAATAAGAACCAATAGCTCGATGAGTAAGATCCGGTTACTCCAATGTTACTTTGATTTTGAGCGAAACTTCAAACTCTCTCTATCTCGTTTTAAAACCGAAAAAAGGGCAGGAACAAAAAGAGTTTTAAGCCTCACTTAAAATTAAAGTAATGTCAGTGTAATTGGGTCTCAGCTGCATTCTGAAACCCACCGAAAAAAGAAACGTGTTGCGACTTTTCTATGATCGGCTGTACATTAAATTCAATTTCAATAAATTATTAAACATATTATTGCATGTGACGCTTGATGTTGCCATGTAAAAGCACCTTTAATAGTAAGGAGTTTCAATACCATGCGCATGCGCAGTTCGACTTTTCACTAAATAACTTTAGCTTTTACCGTATTTGAATACACGGTACTACAAAACTCCCTAATAGGAAACATCACTAATTAGTAATTACTATTAATGCTTCTAATTGGTTATTGCGAAGCATTGCGACTAGAGCACTAGAAACATAGGTATTCCATCATTTTTATTCCTTTTCCCGTTCCTTGTTCTATCCGGATTCCATCACTGAGCTGTAACGAGTTATGATTATTATAGTTTATGATTTGTATTTGCTGCTTGAAATTGATTTTATTGCTTCTTTCATTCCATTTTTCTCAAATTCAATTGAATATCTATCGTAATATTAGTGCAGGACCTGAAGAGTGTCTAATATTCAGATTATTTCTATAAGATGCCAAATATGTCAATTTGAAGAAAAGGATTGAAATTTCTCATCTGCGAAGAAAGGTGATGTTTATTCACAAGTCATGTATTTATTTTACAGCAATACAGCAAGTTGTCAACAAATATTATCCGCAGGAAATTTAAATAATCGAATACTTTTTTCTGATCTATTGATACAGTTTACCGCAACATAACAAGGCATTTTATAAATTTTTTTGCCTTCATTAATATATAATATTTCAATTTTTTTATATCTTTCTTTCATCTCTTAGTCTTATTAGTAAAATTTCGAAGTGCGGAAATATATAGATACAAAGCTACAAGTTTTCCAACAGTTTAGAAGTTATAACCTATAACCCGTAACGATCATAACCTTCTCAGCTCAGCGACGGAGTGGGAACAGAGCAAGGAATGAGGAAAGGAGTAAAAATGGCGGATATGCGATACTCACGTTTAATGCATGAGCTACAATAGTAGCAATAGTGAATTAAGGAGTGAATGTGAGAAAAATAATCAATTATGATTGGTCGATTTCTATGCTTACTCCTTAATCAACTATTGCTACTGCTCATTGAATGGGCTTTATAGTGTCTTAATTGCGACTGGCGACGGTGTTTGAAACTTATTGCAGATCACGCTTAACAATAGCGACAATTGTCGATAAAACAGTAGCTGGTCTCTATTCTTCATAGTCCTCATGTTGACAATTGTAATGATTGAGTCGATCATTAATTAGCGTCGCAATTGGAATTGGTGAAAAAGATCCTATTTTTGTATTTACAATTATTTTTTTCTCTTTTAGATTCGAAAATTTTTCTTCAAGAATAAAGGAAAAATAAAGTCCGAATTCCGACGAAATCTTTACGATAAAATGCGATACAAATGCGAAATATCTTTATAAGATTTGCTACGTATCAACTATATGAATGCATGTAGTACTTTGAGAATTATTTAGCAAACTTGAATTACATAATTAGATATTTTTTTTTGTCAACATCAAAGTTTATTATTACAAAATTTTAGTGATACATTTATGCATTTTAATGATGAAGATTTATCATTTATTGATGAAGATTTATTTTACATTGTACACAGCATTGTAAAATTCTTAAGATACAATTATATAAATAGTATATAACATTCAATTATATTACTTTCTTTTTTACTCTTTGACAAATATATTATGTAAATTTCAGGTAAAACATTAAATGGATTAAAATTTTTTTCTATCAGAATACGTATTTTAAATAGAGAATACTTTTTTTGGATTTAATTGGATTCAATTTAATTAGATTCAATTGGATGCAATTGGATTGAAAAACTACATTTGCTATTCAAAATTTTAAATTGAATAGTATTTACAATGTGTGTATTTTGAAAAAGCTAATATTATTTTTAGATTGAAAGGCATAAAGATAAAACTCCATGCAATTCTTAAATGAATAAAAATGCATTCTGGATTGAAAAGCATTCATTTTAACATTCGTGAATCACTTTCTGAAAATCTGAATTCATTTCAATCCATTCTTGTTTGCTAGGCATAATAGCCACATTCAAGAAAATATTTATTTTACATTTATTAGAAGTTTTCTTTGCTAAGGATTATATTTTTAGATCTAAAGAAACAAATGTTTTATCTCAGCAAAGAAAACTTTTAATAATAATCGCAAAATAAATGTTTTGCTGAATGCATCACAATAATATCAAAATGAGAAGACTCCGATTGTATACATTGCATATCACACACATGCATCGCTAATTGGCTAATTTAAAAATAAAATATTCTTATTGGTAAAGCAGTGAAAAATTATTAGACTTCAGTTGATATAAGTGATGCAATCGAGATTGGGGCAAACGGGATCTTCCCTATCAAAATGATGTCAAAAGAAAAGTATACTCACATTTTGATCATAATTATAGACGTTATTAATTAGACTTTATTATTTTGACATTATTTGATATAATTTTGATGTAATCGCGATTTATTTTCCTATATACATTTTTTGTAGTTCCACATTTTATGATTAAAAAATTATTTAAAAATCATTTTCATATCAAGAATTTAAAATCATAATAAAATCATAATAAAGTGTATCAAATGATAATATCAAGTAGAAGTCATTTGATAAAAATCATTATGATTTTTGTAAAATGACTTCTACTTAAGAATGTATCACACATGCAATCCCTACAAAGAAAATTAAATTTGGAAGCATGTTTAATATTTACACTTCAAATAATCTATACACATATAAAAGTTGTATATGTACATAAGATCATATTTTTGTTTAATAACGTATTTTTGTAGTTTATTTATTTTATTTGTTATTAATGAAAATTTTTTTTTTTTTTAATTTTTAAAAATGATTAAAAAATTTACATTTTTCTTTTATAAGTACTTTAAATATTTAAAATAATTTATGCAAAATTTCTCATTGCGATTCACTAATTTTACAAAGTTACAAAGATATAGAACAAAAAAATATTTAGTTTATTTACTGGACAATTAGATCATGTATCGCAATGTAACTCTAGATAAAATAATCTCTTGAATAATGTATATAATGTACTTATATTAAAAAATTGAGATTTTATGATTTATTTTATAACATATTTTATAACATATTTTTATTAGATCATAAATTTAAGAAATACTACTATTTATTAAAATAACTTATGATCCAGAGTAGTAAACCGTTACCAAATTTGTTATTTTTAGACACGTTTTAAAATAATCTGTAATTTTTTCATAATTTTGTTATCGTTTTGAAAATATGTATGAAACATCTTTAATGTTATCTTGAACTTATTATCTCTACAAGCATATAAATCGTTCGTCGACAGAAGAGACATGTTCTTTCTCAATTGTCATGTTAAGGAAGTTTCTCCTTTCGCATTTAACGATGATTTAAAAACAAATGGCATTAATCAAAATCGATAAAATGATGGGACGTTTTCTCAATGTAGAACTTAACAGAGAAAATGTTTTTTCTATATCGATATTTGAATTTGGAAATGATCGAATAGCAAAACATTTGTTAAAAATAAATATTTAACAATATTATTTGGGTGCCGACATTGCAAAATTTCTTTCCACATATTATCAAAACTTAATAAAGAAAGGCGTCATTTTTCCTCTATTGTAACTCTAATGCTAATGAAATCCATTCTTTTTTTAAAGCATCTTCATCAAAATCACCAATAGTTTTAATTATGAAGGAAACATCATTGAACGATGTTCCTATATCAGTCTCAAATAAATTTTTAAAAACCTGTAATTTGGATAAAAATATATTTTTTACAGGTAACCTTTTATGAATTTCTTATGCAGCAGTTACATAAAACATCAAACAATTCTGTCAAACAGTCATAACTATATTTTCATGCCCTCATTAATTTATTAAGGTATTCCTCACATTTTGATCCTAAAAAAATTGTATTAAGAATTTTTTGATTCTCCTTTAAAGAGAAGTCATCTGTTAATAAAGGTGTTAAATGCTCATTCTTTAAAAAGTTTTGACAAAAAAGTTTTGTTGAAGAAGACTTACAGATTTCGATTACAATAAATAAATTTGCGTTTGAAAAAATGTATTAAATGCATTAAAAAAATTTAAAACATATTTTAAAAAAGAAAATAAGCTTTTGTTTCTATCACATTGTAAATAATAAATTATTTGCAGACCGTGTTCTCACAGTTTCTAGAAAACTTTTAATTATATCCCAATATTCCAAAAATTTTTCTACATAAATATAGTGAGAAATCCAATGTGTCATATTTTACCGATGTGAACCTGGCGCTCAATTTTATCAAAAATAAAAATTAATACCGCAGGCCGTTTGTACTTCGTTTGTACTTGTTTGTATCGATCATTATTTCGTTTGTACCTCAAACAGTTAAATAAAAAGTGAAAAATGGTCAGCGCGCAACTTTAAGATTTTTTAATTTCATTTATGCCATTCGAAAGAGACATTCGTTTGTACCCGTTTGTATCTCTCTTACTTTCGTTTGTATCCCAAAGGGTTCGGAGATACAGCGCGTTTCAATTTTTGCGCAACCCCTATATAGCAAATTTAGCCAATTTTAAAGATATCGAAATGGGATCAACGGCATTCGAAAGAGAATCGTTTGTACCCGTTTGTACCTCTCTTACTTTCGTTTGTACCTCAAAGGGTTCGGAGATACAGCGATTTCAAAATTTCGGAAATGCGTCAAGAGGGTAAGTTGGTCATTTTTAAAGATATCGAAATAGGACCAACGGCATTCAAAAGAAAATCGTTTGTATCTGTTTGTTCCTCTCTTACTTTCGTTTGTACCTCAAAGGGTTCGGAGATACAGCGATTTCAAAATTTCGGAAATGCGCCAAGAGGGCCATTTTTAAAGATATTTCTTTTACTTTTGTTTGTATCACATAGTTTTCGGAACGAAGATATTTGTTTTTTATTTCACATAGAATAATTTGACAGATGGTCATATATCGTTTCTTGTATATGATCGTTCCTTCAAAAGATGTAAATTGCATTTACCATTTTAATTTACGAAGTGTGACGATGAGATTTACGTTATGAATTTTCTGATCATTGCTAAAAACTTGCATTCTACCGCCGGTATTAGCATATTCGAAATATACCACGGGGAGATTACGCAGTCGGACTTACACCTCATGTATAATTGTGTTTATGTCAAAGTATGTGCGTGTGAGTGAGTGAGTGAGTGATTGAGTGAATGAGTGAGTGAGTGAGTGAGTGGGTGAATGAGTGAGTGAGTGAGTGAGTGAGTGAGTGAGTGAGTGAGTGAGTGAGTGAGTGA
>Ga0157363_1004035_pt1 | contig 13448 bp, 4 predicted proteins | sample AttsexASBM1_FD_111477 | JGI IMG/M metagenome (GOLD analysis project Ga0157363, IMG submission 111477) | Fungus gardens microbial communities from leaf cutter ant in Ribeirão Preto, State of São Paulo, Brazil - Atta sexdens ASBM1 | ecosystem: Host-associated > Fungi > Mycelium > Unclassified ...
ATCGGAATAGTGATATGAAAATGTCGCACAAAGCGACGCTTGATTAAAAATATTAAAAACAAATTTTCAAGGATGATAAATCTGTGCGAATTTGAATCGAAGAAGTTCGAAATCATCGCTGATTTTGAATCAATCGCCTATTTTATTTGATTTATTATTATGCATAACTCTCGTAAATCGAAAAGTATTTTTCTTGTTTATTTAAAAAATTGATAACGTTATTGAAAATACTTTATTACTTTTAAGTTATACGGCTTTTAATATAAATCCGGAAAAAATTGATTCGAACTCGTTTAACTCGATTTGTTAAAGAATGATATTAAAAGACTTTTACGCCGATCTTTTCCTTCCTCACAAAACAACTTCGAATAAAACTAAATGTATAAAATGTCCCGAAAATCATCATACAGCGTAATTCATTGATTCTCCTACAAATGTGCACGATCGATTTTTGCTCAGCGAACACTTGACACAAGTGACCTAATTACGGAGATACTTAACATTAAAAATTAGTCCAGAAATATATGTCTTGAAATGTATAGTTCTGAGTTCTGACTTTTTCCAGAAACGGAAAAATCTCGTCTAAAGAGGAGAGTTTCTCACATATGTATACAAAGCTTAATTAAAACTATATATTATACTTATTCTATTTTATAAAATAAGACAATTTAAAATTAAATAAAGAATATATTAATATCGTGTATAATACATTTGTAAAATTAAATTTTCATTTAAAAAATGCACTTTTTATATTTTTAAGTGTTCCGAAAGATATTAATATTCCAATATTAAAAACACCTGTCATTTTTTTCTCTAGATTATCTGATATTTGAATATTATGTATGCACACATCTATATATATATATATATATATATATATAGATATGATCAAAATTGTATAAATTTTTTATTATTCTAATTTTTGATTTCTAAAAAAATATTAATATCTCGATATTAAAATAATCGTCATACTTTTACATTTAGAATCGTACATGTATGTGTCTATGTATATATATTTTATAATTCACACACACACACACACACACACACACACACACGTGTGTGTATATGTGTGTATATTGATCATAAGAGTGAAGAAATGATGTGACGAAAGAAGAACAAGCGCCTTGGCGCCCTTCTTGCCAACCCAGACAACAACGACCGAATATAGCTTCGCTATGGAAGCTAATGAACCAATTACACGTAATAGGACCGCCGCCTTCGAGGAACGATTGTCTCGGCTTTCTCGGCTGCTTCAAGGACTCTCGCTATGCAAACAATGCCCTCGACGAAGAACGTTGCAACGGCCTGCACTCGATCGGTATCGAATCGCGCTTTTAATTGGAGTTGAGTACTATCGTATGGCTCACAGAATAAAAAAGCGAAATTTCCTATATGCAACGCATGACGGTATTATAAATTAATTAGGCATGAACTTCATGGATCAATTAGGATGGCATAATTAGGAAATTACATTGAAGATTTCCAGAATAGAATCAAAGTGCGACGTTATACAATAATTACAATAATTTTGTGCTAAATTTGAACTATTACTTTGTTTTTATATATGGAGAATAGACAATTCCTAAAGAATAAGATGCTACATTTTTTGCAGAAGAAATTTCCATATGAAAAAAAATCTATAGACGTAAAGATAAAATAAATCATTGGTTGTTTATTATAAATTGTTCAATATATTAGATTTATTATAAAAGATTATTATAAAAGATTTATTATATAAAAAAAAAGTTACACACTCTTATTAAGTCAACATTAAAAAAAACTTGAAATTTTGTAAAGTCAATGTATTAACTTTTAAATAAAAAGCTATAGTAAATTTTTTTATCATAATAAAGTTAATTGAAATTTTTTTAACAATACAAATTACTTTGTAAACCTAAAGAGATAAGAAATATAGAAAGTATCTCTAATCCAACTTATCAAAATATCTAGCTTTATCTGTACTTCAACATCCCTTCTTGTCCCAACTAAATTCATTGCATATATTTCTATATACGAGCTACAGTTTTATATAAATTAAGTAGAAAAAAAGCTCTGAAATATTGCTAATAAGAGCCAGACATCAGAACACGTATAAAATTTATTCAATGTAATACAATACATGTTTCGATTCTGTTAGGATCCTTGTTAATAAACAAAAGAAACTAATATAAAAAACAAGATATATATATATATATATATATATATATATATATAAGAAAGACAACATTTAAGTAAAATAAAATATGTGAGTTAGCGCTAAATCAAAAAGATACAATTCTGTAATATATTTTTTGCTACTAATTTTATTCCAAATCCCAGTTCTAAAATGCATATATATATTTTCCTTTGATCGCAATTTGATTTAATTATTGTCCACACTAAATTGCTCCCAATCTGAACTAATGCCTGGAGAACGGGTTAATGCAAAGTCGTAGCAATATTCTGTTCAATAAATCAGATCTTACAATCGAAAATTTTTATCCGCGAGTATCCGCCGTCATTCGTTGCTCATGATTCTTACATTAATTGCTGATAGAGGTACACTTGAATTCTATAAAATGAATCTTATAGGCTTCTTTCGGAGAACTTCAATACATAATTTTCGTAATTCATATGATTGCTTTTTAAACTCGATCGGCATGTTGCGGCATTAGTTAGTAGATACTTAATTTACGGAAATGGAAAAAATTCACTAAGGGAGAAATATTTTAAAAGCTTGTATTGCAGATAAAACAAAAAAATGGAATAAATTATACAACCAAGAAAGTTCCAATGGCTTTTTCTCCTCCTTTCCTCCTCCTCCCCGTTTTTCCCTCATACAAAAGCGAGTTCGAAATTTATCAATCTCACGCATATCAAGTCAAAGCACGAAGTATTCGGGGGTGCGTCGTTTCTTTTTTGCATTGACGTTTCGGATCGTTCCCCATAAAAAAGACGCGCGTGCCTGAATGCTCATATTTCTCACAGCAAGAGAGTCATTCGAGTGGACGAGCAGCAATAATACCGATACACGCTACGTGGTTTCACGCAAACCGCAATATAAGAGACTGCCTCCGATCTTTTGGTCTATATTAGTTTCATTAATCAAATCTGCGAATCATCCTCGGATTTCAAAATCCTGACTAACATCAACTGAGGTTTCCGTACATTCTCGATTGTTTACATAATTAGGTCTAGTAAAAAATAATTTCTTTTTATAAAAAGTACTCATACAATTTCTCAACAATAAAATAGATATAATATTTATCAATAATAAAAATTTTAATTTTTGGCGCTTAATGGATTAAAAACACTTTATCAATTCAATCGATTTAGGAAATCGATGATTCTGTAACTAATTAAATATATAAATTGTTTAAAAAAATTAATATTGCAAATTTGAAAACGATATCTACTAAATATAATAAACCGACTTGTTATAAATAAACAATTTATTTCGGCAAAATTTAATTTTTATTATTATAAATTACTATAATCTATTTTATATACTTATTTTTTTGAACAACAAATCGAAATATCTTCCTCCCCTTAAGTTTGCAAGTACATTTCAAAGATTCCAAAATTCCGGCTTAAAAATAAAACTTTTCTTGATGTATATTTATTCAGTCTTCGAATATTTTGATGCGCAAAACTCACCCTCCATGTTTGTGATGCCAATCTACAATGTTGTTCTCATTATGTTAAACAGACTTTTTGTTTCTATACTAACAGTTGAATCTTACGAGGAAAATTTCATGGTTAACACTAAAGCCAATATATACTCCGCAAACTTTAACTTTTCCCGTCATGTAACGAGAAATAATTTCCTACCTTCATTTTAATAAATTATCGCTATCATAATATTTATTTTGAGATAATGTTAATCTATGATAAATTTTATGTTTTACAAGTTTAAAAATTAAAACGCTTATTTAGACGATGTATTTCAAACAATAAATAAAGAACAACAAATGAGGTAATGCAACAATTTCCATTTTCATTTGTTTTCCTTGCAGTTTTCCATAGTTTTTACGAATTTATTTTATCTTAACTTGGATACACGGAATTAAAATCTATATATAACTTCAGTACATTCTATATTTGTTTATGGAATGATATACTACAATATTAAAAATGTATTTTGTTTCCATCGTTATATGTATAAAAATAAATATACTTAAATTATCAAGAACAAATAATTTTTTTTAGATAAAACAATAAACAATTGTCTTTATATTGACGAAATCATAAAAAAAAAACTTTCATATTCCATTATTGATTTTCAAATTAGAATTGCTTTCAGAAACATCCACATATACATATATCATTTCATTCTTATTTAACTTATTGAACAACAAGAATAAAATGATACGTGAATGCATCAGGATGAAATTTCTAAACGCAGCCTAAATCGACAGCTGAATATTTCCAGAGCAGGTTCCACTCTGGTTAATGAAGTTTTGGAATTATCTCTATTGAGTCAATCAGAATCTTAAATGCTCGTTCATATAGCCCTATGGAAGGACGGATATATTTAGGATATTGCCTCGTGACCACGCGGGCTGCAACTACTCTCCGAAATTAGTAATCAAGTTCCATTTCGATAAAGGATTTGAGTTTGGATTATTCTGCACGAAGCTCCGTGCATGTTGCATATCTGCACTATACGCAATTTTGAAATCTCATCAATGTTGTTAAAATCAATTTGTAAATTATTACTACTACTACTACTACTACTGCAAAACTAATAATATAGATGACAATATTTTTGTATACCATTTGAATATTCAAAGGCGAACATATCAAATTATAAAATAAGAATAGCAGAGAAAATAATTTTACAACTGTTATAAAATTCTTTAGTATAATTGATTGTGTCCTTTATTTTAGTCCTTTACTTAGATTAGTGTCACTAGATCTAAATGTATAAACCAATAGGTTATAGTGATTAAAGTGATAAAATATAGTGATTACGAAATAGTAATTGATCATTTGCTATAAATTTGTCTACATATTAAAATCCAAGTCAAATTAACAGTTAATTTCACAACATAGTAATAACTGATCTTTATTATAACTTCATATATATATATATATATGAATAAAATATTCAATTTATAGTCCGTTTTTTATTTTCCAGTCCGTAAATTAAACTCGCAAGAAAAACTGTAGCAGATAATCAAGAAATACTTAAATACAATTCAATTACGTGTACATATTCAAATAGATAAATTATATTTTTATGAAACAATTAATGATAGAACTTTTGTTCATCATATATCGCTAATACAAGATTATGAATATCATATTAATGTTCTTAATTCATGCAATGAAAGGGTAAAAATAAAAGGGTGCAATAAAAGGGTAAAAATAAAAGGATAGTCAATAATTGTAATTGAGCAAATTCATTTTTTACAATTATTGACCATTCATTATATTTCATATATTATTCACTAGATAATTATTTCTCATAAATAAAATTACTTTTAAGATAATATAGGTTTAATTTTTCATCAAAATATACCTAAAGTAAGTCGTATAAAATACACTCAAGAGACACTTAACGATAGATGTTCGTAAAGGTATGGGGTTAAATGAAGCAGCACGAATATATAGCATATCTAAATCAACGCTTAAATTTAGAAAAAATAAATCACTGAACATAAAAATAACAATGAGTCCTTGTCCTATATTTGGAATTTCATTAAATTTATCTCCGTTTTATTTTTTGCATTTTTTTTCTTCATTTTGATGGTTTTTATATTAATAGTCAATCAATTGTATTTTTCTGTTCAATAACTATAAATCTTATGGTCAATATCTATCATTTTCTGAAAAATTTCTACTGTTGGAAAAAATAAAAAACATGATCTTATTCAAAAGTTTTTGTATTTGACATATTCTTCGAACATTATTTAACATTCGCTTTGCATCAAATTCAAATAATTTCAGTAGTGATTACAGTGATTATATTAAATTTTAGCACTTAACTGGTCAATCACTATACACTTCCTATTAAAGAATTTTACAATAGTTGCAAAACTGCTTTCTCCGCTGAATCCAGTCATAGATTCATTAAAAAAAACTTCTTAAATTTAAGTAATATTTTTTTATATAGTTCTAAATAAACAATTTTTTGTTGAAAATAAATATTTATTCAAAAAAGAAAGTAATATTTAAATCAAATAATATATGTTTACGTTAAATAGTTACGTTAAATTTAGTTACATTAAATATTTATTTAATAAGGAAATGTTTACTTATTATTCAAGAAAATTATTTAGATTTATGAGAATATTATTTAGATTTAAGAATTTTTTTTAACTGCATTATGCACATAAGGTTGCATATGCGGATTTAAGATGATTATAAAGGCATATTTCAAAATAATTCATTTAGTATCGCGCTTCCAATGTCGATAAAATTAAATGTAACAAATGACAAAAATAAAAAATAATAATATAACAAAAAAATTACAATATTTTATATATATATATATATATATATATATATATATATATATATATATATATATATATATATATATATATATATATATATATATTTTTTTTTTATATATATAAAAATAAATATAAATAAAATTTTTTTTTTCTTTTAATAAAAATATATATTATTTTGAACTCAAAAAAAAATTGTTATTTATATTTATTTTTAAATAGATACTAAAAAATTATTTATATATATATATATATATATATATATATATATATATGTATATATAAATAATTTTTTAGTATCTACTTAAAAATGAATATAAATAACAGTTTTATTCTCAGTTCAAAGTAATATATATTATTTTTCTGCGAAACAAATAAAATGTAAAATTCAGTGTAAATTCACATTTAATTAAATCTAGAGCACTGATAGATAATTCTGTATTTCCTTTTGATTAATTCTTCCCTTATAACGAAATAACTTTCGTTTATAAATGAAAATAACATAAATTCATAAAATACAAAAATATTAATATATTGGGTTGTCTGGAAAGTTTGTGCCGATGTTGAAGGAAAATTGAAACGCAGAAAATTTAAATTTTAGTATACATTTATTAAATTATTATATAGATTAGTCGGCACGAACTTTCCGGACAATCCAATACAATATTTTAGTAACTGATACCATATCTCGCAATGTTCCTAAAAAACACATTAAAATAAAATTGTTGTATTTTGATTGCAATTAATAGTAAATCATATAGCACATGTCGTAATAATTGATGCAATAAATACATATAATTAGAAATAAACAATTTTTTCTAAGAAAAAGATATCTATATTATTATTAGAATACTTTACCTAGTGTTTTGATTTTCGCAATTCAATAAAACTATAACAGGTCTTTGAATACAAATGAATTATAAAAAGTTAAATAATAACGCTACTAATCAACAAAGTGATAAAATCGCGCTGTTTTCATCAGAATACGATACCTACATTCGTCTTTATTTTAACGATACATATAAATTAATCCGTATCAAAAAGATCGGCTTTAAAGTTTGAACTAAATAACTCTAGGTGTTGATTTAATTCAATCCTTTCGCGTATCGCTTAAGTACATTTGTTGGAAAAACGAACATATACGTACACACATACGTATATATGCACATATATACAAAACCGTATATCCGGTACTCGACGTCCTATGGCGCGGCGTTTTAGGATCCTGCGGCGCGTACCAGGACGAAGGATGACAAGGCGTTTGCGGGGCAGTCGGAAGAGGGTGGCTCAGGAGGCCGTGGCCCATTTTCACGCAATGACGTCAAGCCGTATCCCCGCGTACGTCACCGGATTCGGGAAATGTAGTTTTACTAGCTATGGGACACCGCTGTGTGCGATCGGCACTGTCCATTGTACCCGAATCTATACTGCATGCGCATTTTTGGTGCATGCGACACGCGTGGGAGCGAATAACTGCAGAATTAAATAATATTTTATTTTAATTATATATAAAGATATTGTGACCTTTTTCAGAAATAAAAACATGGAAATATTAAATTTATATGCTATTTATATGCATCACTTATTAAGATCAACAATTATTCTCTTTAAATTTTTTTATTAATGATCTTTTTTCAATATTAATTTAACAGAGCATCTTTTTCTACGTGAAATCAACATTCAAAAATAACTTTTTAAAGTTCTGCTCAAACAATTGAAATATGAGTTGAGTTTCATACTTCTGGTTTCTTCGGGAGTTCAGTAATTTCACTTGAGCAAACACTTTCAATGTATGTATTTATCTTATATATTTATTTTATTACTTTTATAAAGAGACGAAAGTTGCAAATTTTAATATTTTGAGAATTAGTCCTAAGCTTTACTAAAGAAACTTTACTTACTTTGATTTTCGTATTGAGTTTTAATAAAATAGACTAGAAAATTGGATCTCATATACACACACACACACACACACACACACACACACACACACACACACACACACACGCGTGTGTACAAAAAAATTAAAGTCAAATTTCTCAATTTTCCAAAATTTTAAAATTTATCTCCTTAAAAAGATGCTAAATTGATATCTTTGAAAATATTGGTGTCTTTGATATATATATATATATATATATATATATATATATATATATATAAAAACAGAGTATATATTTTCTCTTTGCAAGAAAGTTGAATTATTCAACAGTATTTCTTGATTTATTCAGCTGTACTTCTATCCTTCTACATGTAATCTAATCGCACGATGAATACATCGGCAATCGAAAATGACTTCAATGGCCGCCGTAGAAATATTCCAAGGAATTTTCCGATGTGAGCGGCATAATGTAGATAAATAGATGCTTCGTAGATGTATGTAGATAAATAGATCGGCACTTTAGAAGAGTGTATCTCAAGATCAAGTTGCAAATTCAAGTTTAATAACATATAATTAGACAAAAAATAAATAAAAACTTGAAATTTTTATGCGATAATACATACAAGAAAAAAAATATAAAAAATAAATAAATATTCTATTCAGGTAACTATCATTAAATTAGCATTATATATATTATTATTATTTAAACTTAGCAAGAAGTTACAAAACTGACGTTTAAAATTATTAATGACGTTGTCACATTTAAGAAGATTCTTCTAGAAGTTTGCTACAAAACTCTTGAAATTTTGTAGCATTTTAATACCGAACATTGGAGTCAAGTTTTAAAAAAGTAAAAGTTTTTACATCCCTCGAAACTTTTTGTATTTATATTTTTAGCTCTATATTCGAATACACGCTAACATTATACAAAATTAAAAATTGTTTACAAAATCAGAATTTCTAAATGTATATCAGGAATATTAAATATACTTCTAAATATTTTTTCTGCGTAAGTATAAAGATCAATTTTCTAAACTTTAAACAATTAGATAGTATAGATTTTATAACGTGTATATCAATCTCCAAAAAATAAATGTTTAACATCCTTTACAATACTTCAATAATATCAAGACAAACAGCATAGCAAAAGAAAAAAAGTTAAATGAAGTAACAATTATATTTTTCCATTTTTTAAATTTTATTTTTTACTCATTATGTAATTTCATTATAATAATAATAAAATGTACTTAAAACACGTAAAAAAATTTAATTTATATGTAATCATGTAAATTAAAATTTTTCAGTGAATTGAGAGATTTTCAAGTGTACGAAAATTATTATAAATATAGAAAATGTATAATATGTTAAATAATATATCATATAATATATTATAAGTTTCTTAATTATAACTTGAATTAACAATAAATAATTATGTTTAAATACAAATAAAAGAATCTAATTGTAAAATAAATTATCAGAGCAACGATAATTTATTGATAAAATGGTAGATGAATTATGCTTTTCTACATTTGAAAATACATGTTGGCTGCATAGCCAATGTGGTTCAATAATGATAAGCGAATTGTCCACTGAATTTTAATTAAAACGTAATACACGACATAACGACATTAGCATTTAGCGTAAACTCGTTTTAGTGTACAATGTTCAGTATATCAATTCGATTTATGCAGAGTATACATCGACAATTGATATATTTAATACATAGTGCAATATTTTTTTTTTAATTGAAAACTAAAATAATACTTTATCTTCAAAAATATCAGTAAAAATATCAAAAATATAAAAAAAATTTTCTAACTAATAAAAAATTAATATAAAATTTTTAATAAGTAAAAAACTTTATGTTTGTTAATTTCAAGTACTATTTTAAAGGCAATACTATTTTAACGGAAACAGAACAAAGCATCCCTTAAAAATTAGATAAATTAAATTTTAAATACGTCCAATTAAATTTTAATAAAGAAAATATGATATGAGGAATAAAAAATATCACTCGGTTTAATAAATATGCGTTTAACATATATAGTAACTTCTATACAATAACTTATTTTGTGGCTCGCGTATGCTCAAAAATTCTATGAAAATTGTAATAAAATGGCTGCAAATTGGCCGGCTGTTGTAAATAAATAACGAAGCGGATTGACTGCTCAAAAAAAGTGGATCACGCTGATTGCAGTCATGCTTCAGTTTTGCGCCTGTATTGCGAGCAAATTCAACGGAGAGGCGTTTATATAACTGGGACAGAGGAGATTTGATTCGGGTCTTCTATTCCTTCGTGTCTTCCTATCGACGTATTTGTACGATTTATGATGAATGTGAAATAGGGAGATTTATGGAAGTTGGCTCTTTAATTACGACAAGCCCATTAATCCAAAGATATACACTGTTGAATGACAATGATTTACACAATTCAAAAATGAACTGAATACCGTAATTTATATTACAATATTACAATATTTCTAGTAACATGTTTATTATAACGTAATACTTACTTTTTATATTTTTTTGATTTTTAAGTTAATATATAAATGCAAAACTTCCTCAATCTCAAACTTATTTCAATAATTAATATCTTAATGAACTTGATATTTTTCGATTTAAAAAAAAAAACAATTTTGTTTCGACGCGAGAGGAAACAATATAATTTATTTACCGTTCATATAAGACTTTTCTATGTGAAAATACGTTGAATGGTAGCAGAGAACTAAGGTCGTTGAAAAGTCCATTGTCGAGTTCGCGTCATATACAACAAATAAAGAACAGCTGAGTCATGCTTCGTAGTAACGCCTACGCGCATGTTATAAACTGCCGTAGCGCTTATTCAAATTATGAATGAAATATTTGCCGAAAACCATAGGATGTTACAATTTAATAAAAATTGACATATGTATAGGGAACAATACACTGAGGAAATGCCAATTCTTCAAAAATTTCTTAGATGATTGAAGATATGTAATTGATTATTTGTAATATTAATATAAATTAATAAATTTTAAAGCTAAAGCAGGGACAAAAAAAAGCTAATTTATCTTATTAAATAAACAAGTTATAATATAAGTGAAATTTATTTATCTCGTTAAATATAAATTGTTAAAAAATTTATATTTAAAAATAAATTATATATAAAATAGACATATATATATATATATATATATATATATATATATATATATATATATATATATAAAATTTAATATAGAAAAGGAATAGAATTTCTTAATCTTTAATCGTTTCTAAATAAAATATTGATAATAACTTGTTGTTATCATCATTTTTTTCTAATCTTGTCCTTAATTCGAGTTTCTCATTCCGAAGAAAAAACGATCTGTGCATCTTGCCATTGCTATGCAACCCGTTCGGAATCTGTACGCGACTACGGTTGCATGGCAATGTCGACAGACGAGAGAAGCCTCTGGGCAAAAACTAATGAGCCGCCGTAAAAAACGGAAACGATTTCCGCGGCCTAATTCGGCAGCCATTCATGGTGGCCGTGGTAACATATAAAAATGAAAAAGAAAGAGCACGTAGGAGATGAAACTCGATGGTGTGATAACGTGCAGCCGCATTGCGGCACACGACCCACCATACTTGGAGTTGGCTGCATCGCCGAAGCGGCCGTACGGACTTCTCTCCTGCGCTTGAGCTTCACTCTTCCCCAGTCGTGCTAATATTACTACCACTATTGGGAGCTACCTCACTGCGTCACTCATTCGCACAACCACTGCCATAGCGAATCTGCACATCTGGCCCGAGATGTGCTCTCTAAATGTGCGGAACACGCCGCAATCGCTACAACATAGGATTGATGTCGCGCGTTAAAAATGCATTTTGCAAGATGGATTTCTCGATGGCGAAATCTCGTTTATTCACCTGACCTCTCAAGAAATCATGTTGATGAAATACTTATATCGCAATTTTATACATTCCAATTTTATACAGATCAATTTTTGAATATCAAAACATATTATCATATTTTTCTTACACCGTTTGAATGTATTTTAAATAAATAAGAACAAAAAGCACAAATAACATTATATGAGATATATCATAATTTAGTTTAAAGATTAAAATAATTTAATATGTATAAAAATTATAATATGTATAAAAATAACTTAAATATATTATTGTACTATACAATAAAATTAGAATAATGTAATTAGAATAATGTAATTTTGAAACACAGAAATTGATAAAATAAAATTAAAAAAAAAACAATATCTTTTCAATATTATATATCATATTTTTAATCGCGTACTATCGTTAAAAAATTCTTACGTTTTTAAAAGGAATATAAAACGCAAAGTTTATATAATTTTAAAAAAGTTAAAATAGTTTTTATTTCTGTCATACTATGTTCTTATTATCGTTTCACGATAAATAAAAGAATCATAGAAATTGTAATTATTTCAACAATCATAAATAATATAAATTGTGTATGATTTTAGACTATTACGTATCGCTTTAATTAATATTAATAAGACAGATACTCTATAAAGATTATGCGTTTCGCGGGATTCCTTCGTGTTCAGATCCATTCTTAGAATGCTAATGTTTCGTGAACCTTGTAGTTCACTTCATCAGGGCAAAGAGCAATCTAATACTGAAGTATCAGACTGCTCCTCGTCGTAGGAATCCCGCGAAACGCATAATCTTTATATAGAAAGTACCCGTGGAAGTCTTAAGAATATTAAAACAGATACTCGTTACCCTGATTAAAAAATTACTTTTATTTTCATTTTCTAAAATGATCTTTTTTTTTAAATAACGGACTTAATTACATATATGCTAATAAGCTCTAATTATTGATAATACTATCGCTTATAAAATTAATACACAATCTAAAATCGTCTCAAGAGATTATTCGATAACAATGCCTCAATGATTTTGTAAAATCTCTGTCAGTTTTGTTATTACATACGATTTCTGTAGTTCGTTGATTAATGGATGTACACGTGTTGACATATGTATTACGTGATGTGCAGCTGTTCACCGTGCATGTAATACGAGCGTACTCGTTAATTGTTTCGAAGTGTCTGTAAGCTCTTCAACCCATATACTCGTTAAACATCCGAATGATTTTGTCGACGCGAAACGAGACAGAAAGTCAC
>Ga0157363_1004036_pt1 | contig 13447 bp, 9 predicted proteins | sample AttsexASBM1_FD_111477 | JGI IMG/M metagenome (GOLD analysis project Ga0157363, IMG submission 111477) | Fungus gardens microbial communities from leaf cutter ant in Ribeirão Preto, State of São Paulo, Brazil - Atta sexdens ASBM1 | ecosystem: Host-associated > Fungi > Mycelium > Unclassified ...
AACGAGAATGGATTGAAATGAATTGAAATAGATTCAGATTTTCAGAAATATTGATTCACGAATATTAAAATGAATACTTTTCAATTCTGAATGCATTTTTATTCATTTAGGAATTGGAGCATATCTCTATGCCTTTCAAAAAATAATATTAGCTTTTTTATGCACAAACACAATTGTGAATACTGTTCAAAATTTTGAATAGGAAATGCAATTTTTCAATCCAATTGCATGCAATTGAATCTAATTAAATCCAAAAAAAGTATTCTCTATTTAAAATACGCATTTGGATAGAAAAAAATTTCAATCCATTTTAATCTATTCTCATTTGCTAGGAAATTTTTATATTGAAATTCAGACCTATAGTAAGCGAGAATAGATTGAAATGGATTTAGATTTTCAGAAATTTGCATTAAAATGAATCTTTTTCAATCTGAATGCATTTTTATTTATAGAAATTGCATGAAGTACATTTCTTTCAATTTAAAAATTATATCAGCTTTTTTTTCTCTGCCTTGTGAATTAATTCAATTCTCAATTCAAAATTTTAAATAGGAAATACAGTTTTTTAATCCAATTAATCCATTTAATAAAAAAAAATATTTTTCTTAAAATACGCATTCGGATAGATAAAATTTCAATTTATTTCAATCTATTCTCGTTTACTAAGAAAACAACTTTTCAACAAGGCAAGTATGTTTGATTCATTAGCTTGCTGAAAGTTTACATATGCTAATGAAAACTCATTATATACCTAAGTAGAACGCAGAAATCAATAATATATCATAAAGACATCATGATCTAATATTTAATTATTAAGTGATAACGTTCTATGATGACGTTCTATGATATAATTATAATTTAATTACGACTCTACCTGGGATGCGTTCCAAAACATGACTCTGCCAACTTCGAGTATCTTTTATCTTTATTTAATATTCGATGAATAAAGGATAAAATAAATATTCGGGTTATGTGACAGTAGAATTTTCGAACGCGATTTGAAAACTCTACTGTCTTCTTGTCTGTACTTAAGCGTATTCAATTTGCTGTCTCGACCCGATTTCGAATCAATGATTTATCCATTTTTGTAACTGCAAAAAAGTGCTAAACTGTGCAAGAAGTGAACGAATTATTACACTAATATTAACATTTGCAGTTTTTTGTCGTATGACAAAGTTTTCAAGTGTGTTAATTGGCAAACAGAGAGGTTCTTAAATTTCTATCTTATAGCCAATCAACAGACTTTACAAATTTATCGTACGACAACAACGGATAATATAATTAGCCTTATGGTTCTTGCACATAAGGTGCAGCAATGCTAAGAAACAACGTGTTTCTTGTACGTATTTTGATCACTTAATCTTTCGTTTTTCTGAGAACAATAATAAATACGCAATGGAACGTTGACTGCTTGCCCGCGCTTTTACATGCCGAGTGTGTCGAGAAATTGCCTTCATTAACGCATTGTTTGCAGAATTCATCTACAGGACCTGTGATCTTAAATAAAGATGGAAACGTTGCAATTAAAATTCAGGCTAAACCCGGAGCGAAATGTAACAATGTAACTGGTAATGCAAAATATCATTTAATACAGCTTTTTTATAGAAGAAAGCGCCTGTTTTAACGTTATTATGTAGTCTTTGCAAAGAAAGAAAATAATTTTATTAACGGAATCGCATAATTATTGTTAAAGAAATGAATATCCATAGATATTTCTGACGAAGCAGTAGGTATTGCAATCTCCGCCCCACCAACGGAAGGTGAAGCCAATGCCGAACTCGTTAAGTATCTAGCTTCGATTTTTGGAGTAAGAAAATCTGATGTGTCCTTGGATCGGGTTAGTACTTGGATTAATTCGAAGCAGTTTTACTAGTTTGTTCATATTTTAAACTTTTCCTTTTTGCAGGGATCTCGAAGTCGGCAAAAAGTAGTTATAGTGTCAGGAATTACGACAGATCAAGTTTTGACAAAATTGAAAGGAGAGATGGATAATTAAATATACTTTTTTACTAAATTTTTCTGTCATTAAACGATTTTTCCCAATTTATACATACATATAGTCTTTTCCTTATAAATACATTTTAATTTGTCCTATCTTTATATTTACTTTCCGCATATTTTTGTTTAACCTTTTCGATACGATTTTATTTTTCGCCACTATACCTCTGCTGCGAATAGTCGAATCGCGAATAAGCTATCACTGTATGGGACAACTATGACATAAATGTCATCGGAGAAGAAAAACATAGTAGTTAAATTTTACTGTGTAAAGTAAATTATTAAAAGTAAATTATTAAATTATAGTCGTCATTAATGCGCGGCGAACACTTAACGCTGGACGACTATAGTCGTTAACACAGCGAATGTTTATTGTTGGACGGCTATAGTTGTCATTAGTATCGAAAGGGTTAAAAGTTCAATTATTTTACATTATATAATATTATACAATTTATACATCTGTTTTTTTCGTAAATGCAATTAACCGGGTTAAAATATTGTCAATATTCGTAATATTCAATGTACATTACATTTTTTAACAGCTACACGGAAAGAATTTTTTCTTAGAATTTACTCTAAAAATATGACAGTCGTTGGACAATATATTTTGAAGAATTTTAATGTAAAATCTCTCTTATTCATTAATAAAATACAATAGTATAAAATAAATTTGATCAATTTTACTAAAGTACATGGTAAAAATCTTTAAAATATTGTATTGTACCACAACTACCATATTTTTAGGGTAAATTTTAAAAGAAAATTCTCTCCGCGTACGTATAATTGCACCAGATACAGCATTTCCAAATATCCATCGATTCTTTGAAATTTTACATGAATGTTGCTGTGACTAGCAATACAAGAATCGATGAAGATTTTGAAGGAAGTATAGCATAAGCGCATGGAAGCGCAACTGATGTGACCTACGATCACAGAAAATTAATACCTTTTTAGACACTAATTTTGAAATAATTCAATAATAGATACGTAATATTACGCTTTCACTCTTGTATTTCGAAAGCTTTGTCGTCGAGCCAAGGTCGGAAGATGGGTAGCGTCGATGGATAATGAGCACCCCGTTTGGACGGTGCCGTACCAACTGGTGCACCCTCCGGCCTCAAAGGGTACGTGGCCAGCACGATCGGTATTTGTAATTTGATTTCTTTGTCCAGACTCTTCGGGCTTATGACGAACTGCAGAGAAACGTTAAGCAGATAAATTTCAAGAATTCCTCGCGAGAAATTCTGACGCAATTATATTTCTCTCTCTTGACACTCACGTAAACGTGATAAAGAACATTAATCAAGTGGCACCCTCTCAGATTCGTCGGCGGCAACGGAGGAACGTACATTTGTTCGTTTAGCCATTCCTCGCTCTCACCTGGCCGAATCTTCCCCCTAGAAACGCTAGCCAGCTCGCGAGTCTCGCTAGCGAGCACTTTACCTCGACACAAATACTGTATCGTTTCGGTAAGTGACGCCTTGGTTGATTTCATCGTCACCTGGTAATTCGAATTTTCAATTTTTCATGCTTTGAGTATTCAGTATTCCTTCGAGATTGTATTTATTAAAAGCGTCGAAATTGTATCTATTGTATGCTGATTAAAATGTACCTTACTGCGATTGCTGACAGTCGCAGAAATACCGATCGTTTCCCCAGGTACGTATCCACCCCGGTCCAGACTAACCCTGCAGAATACAGGACCACCCGATACACAAGAGACTCCCACACGCTGTTCAATCTCCTGCCTTGCAGGTTGCTGTTCGATCACGAAGGCATTTTATTCATATATATATAATTTCGGAATTCAAGTTAAATTTTCTAAATCTAAATTAATCGATATCTTAAAAAGAAAAGAGTGTTTATTCTGATCGTTAATATTTGCCGATACATCTATCTATCTACAATTGAACAATGCTCGTCGCTGAATGCTGTCCGCCAACGCGAAAAATTTTTTCTAGAGATGCAAATGTATTGCTGCCGCAATATATGGGCGGTGATTCCATCATGATCTAGCGATTATCGTTATGTTGTAACTGGCGTAAAACAATGCATGAATCACCACGCAAACGGAATGTTTCGCATCTTTTTATTTAATCTTAAATTTATTTGTATCGAAAGTGTCGAATATATAATTTCTTTAAATTCTTTGTCTTGCATGAAGATATTTGCAACGCTTTCCATACAGGTCGGTGACCAGTATCTGGGTCTTGGTTATGATAATGAACGCTGAGTATTCATTTAATTGCACGCGCGAAACACTTTCCTTGGTCTGAATCGGAATTATGTGAAGGTGTTCATTCAGGAAACTAATATTTATCCGTAATAATTTTTTAGTAAAACAAATATGACTAATTCAATCAACGAATTTAACCCGTAAAAGATACGTCTCTTTTGAGCACTCGTAAAAAAAAAACACCTAAACGCGAACTCACATCAGGCATTAATGTTTTACAACTCTTCCCAGAGTTAAAAATGGAATTAAAATTTATTATATAATTATTAAATATATTTTTCAATGTAAAATTTTTTAACTAATCGATTGATAATATTGAATTTTGAAAAAATATTCATTTTGCGCGTTAAACAAAATTAATTTCTTCAAATATCCAAGTTGGAAATTTTTCTGGTACAAATTTATACCTACATGTCATTTACGAATTAAAACGTGATGATAAAATACACCTGGATTAATTTATTGATTATCCTACAATTCTCACCGCTAATATCGGAGGTTCCAGATTTAAGTCAATCGGATTCATGACGATGAAGACTTGTTGATTTTTGTGAGTAAGTCCACCTGGCTCGCGAAGAGCCGCTTTACAATAATATTGCACCCATCCATGTTTTCCGAGAAAAGTGGAAGGTAGACCCAATGGCAACCCCAATTTGAACGGAAAACTATGTATTCCGGGAGATAGCAATGACGGTCCTTCGCCTATTAAAAATGTTATTTTGTATCTTTAATTAAGTTAAAAAGACGTCAAGTTCTCCTTAATTACATCACAGTAAATTATTAGAGAGAAAATTTTTGTTAAGCTATTATCATACAATACTATTATGCTATATTATACGAATAATTTACTGAAGCTCACATCACTTATTGTTGAAACGTGATTTAAAATGTTAAATTACATATCCTCAAAATTATATATATACAATATAATCTGAAGTAATTAAAATTCACCTGGTTCACCCAACAACCGCATGCGAAAATCAATGTAGTTTTCTTTGTCGTAAACTCTCTCGGCACGTTGACTGCGTACCCGAACTACACCTTCTCCCACAACGTGGAAATGCAGTCCCGAGACGCTATGGTAATGTACCCCACATTATTAAATTTGTGTTACTTACTAAGTCTACCATGTACATATCTATGTAAATCTGACACTTTATCGCGTCTTAATAAAAAAGATTTTTGTCTTCAACGCATACACTTTTTTACGCGCAAAAATGATTTTTTCGACCATGAACTCAATACCTTCTTTCTATAAAACGTTACTTACTAAGCTTCATCGTCCAGCTCTATGAGAACACGGCCGGACAAGAAGTGGCCAGGAAAATATAATAGATTCGTGTTATCAAAAAGTATCAAGAATTTGCTGAGTTTCCTCGTCATCTTGTCGCCGAAATGGGAATATTTTTCGTTATGTATTTGCGGAGGAGGTTTATGCAGACACGTTTACGTCACCGCGGCTTCACGCTCACTGAATACACGTCGAGGAACGCGCAGGAGCAACCTTCTTCTTCCATGCGTTACCTCGTGATGCGTGGTGAGAATCACTGGCTTGCATCGCATCAGCAACACGTTCGTAACATGGCATGCCTCTCTCCTTCTCTTTCTGTTCTTCGCAATCTCTCTTTTTCTGCGTGCTGATGGACTGGTACCAGCTACGATACCACAATCTACATCATCATCGTACTTTTCGCAACAGCAGCACGTTACGCACGCGTTTTCCGTGCTTCTCACGATCGATGAGCGATCGAAAGAAAACCGATCCGCCGATACTCTGGACTGTATCCTCACCCACCGCGAAATTTTCTGTCACTGTTTCATAGTAGTCACCGCACCTTCTTGTCCATTCTTGGAGACGCACTCACTTTCGCTCCCTACCTTCCTACCTGGTTGCTTCTCTACCACCTCCCATCCAGTCTGATCCGGACTGGTCTCACCTGGCTTCACCTGCTTGTAGGTATATGTGGCCAATAGCAGTATTCTAATCAATATTACTGCTTTTGGCATTGATGTACGTTTAAATAACGGTATGTTTTGTATTAGATTTTTTTAATGTTGCGTTAACCACGTTAAAATTGTGTTTATTATAATGAAAACGATATTTCCTATGTATTTAAACGCTTAAATAACATTTAATTTTAATAACGAAAAGATAATTTATTAGGATCTATATACAATTTTTGGAATTTTAATATTTGAGATTCATTTTAAATTACAATAATTATTACAAGACTGGTATATAAATAAATTAACTAAGTAAGAAAAGCGTCAACTCCAATTTTAAATTAGATGTGATAATATTCATATATATGTATTTTTAATATATGTCAGATATATGATTATTTTCGCAATTGATTATTTTTGAATTTTTGCAATACAATCAATCTGAAATAATAATGATAATAATAACCTTACGAATTAAATTTTGTCATACAATAAAGAAATTTATTACCTCATATTAAAAAATATTACCTCATATTATGATCGAGATAATCAGATAAATTATCCATCTAATGAATCTAAAATGAATCTATTTTTCACCTATAATTTGTGCCGAAATTAAAATAGAATTCTATTTTTATATTTTCATTATTTATATTCTACAGTATTTTTATATACCGCATAAAATTGTAAAATATATCAAAATGTAATATAAATTGTAAAATCTATCAAAATACACAATATATATATAAACATATCATAATTACTAATAAAATTATAAATAAAATTCCATCTTAAAATCTGACATAAATTATAGATTGTTTATAATGGATTTAATAAATATTCAGTTGGAATGAATTTATTGTAAAAAAAGACAGCATGAATTTGAAATAATTTCAATGCTTTTTATTTCTATTATATTTTTTTCTTCGTACTAATTTATTGATCAGATTTTGACGGGAATAATTATAAGAAATTTTTGTTTTTCACAAAATTCTGATTTTACTTATTGATTTATTTATTCATTCATATATTATAATCTTATTTGTATTTATAATTATAATAGAAGTATTTAAAAAAAATAGAAAAATCGGATTTTCTCTCTCTCTCTCTCTCTCTCTCATTTATGAAATATTTTATATTGATTATTTTAAAATTGTAATCTTTAAACGCACATGTATATATTCAACTTTGACAAAGCTAAACAGTTCTGGCAATCCTCAGATTTGATTTATCCCTGAAATAGAAACAACTTGAAATTATCTACATTAGGCAACGTAGTGCATACCGAAGCTGGTTGCGAAGCTGGTTGCAAATTATCGATTTTTCTTTGATGTTTGATTCCTTTTATCTTTAGAAGTGTCAACAGTGTAGTACTTGCAGGTGTGTTTATACTTTATTGTTATAAATTTATTATTTAAAAAGTAACTAAGTTTATCTTGCCGTGAATTGAGATTTAATGATTTATCGTATCGCGTGTTTTCTTTATAATTTAGAAACTTGTGATGGAAAATAAAGGAATTAGTCAGAAGGAATACTTGAAAAAGTATACATCCTTAGACGATGGTGACATAAAAAAGAAGAAAAAGAAGAAGAAATATAAAACAGGAATGAAAACGTAAGAATAAATTTATAAGTATTTTAATTTAACAACGGTATTTCGCATCGAAGTTAGGTTATGTTGTCAGCTGTGTGTGATATTCTAGAATGCAATGTAAACGGAGGCTGCATAAACATAATATTAATACGTTTCTATTATTGATATAGTCAATCATTTTTCACGTAAAATTACTGAATATTATTTTCTAAATAAAATTACATTATTTTAAAAATAATGCTAAAAATTTAATTACTCAGAACATATTTCTATCATATTTTTGTTGAGATATTTTCACATGACGATTAATATATTTGCGCATTTAATTTCATCATATAATTAAAAAGCTTTCTTGGCCCTTATAAACTAGTTTTTGCAAGGGAAATCTTTGACCTGAACGTGAATCGGATGGAAATATTTTTGCAGAGTAAAAATTATAGATGATGATATAGATTTGAAGAATATGAGACCTATTGAAGAAGGTGAATTCGATATCCTTTTAGAGGGAGAAGATGCTCCTCAAATCGCTGGTATAGTTGACGAACGTGGACCAGTTGATTTCACAGATAAACGAAGGTGGAAAATTATAACTGAGAATGACGAAGGTGATTTAACTATTATTAATCATATTGTCGATAAAGATAAAAGAAATCTTGACGAAACAAATACTAAACAGGCTAATGACAACTTCGATTTGAGTCCACCTAGAGTTAAGCATTCTAAAAATAAACATGTGGATTTAAGTCCTCATGGACAATCTAAAGGTGATAGTTCAGACTTGAGTTCACCTAGATCTAAGCATTCTAAAAATAAATGTGCAGATTTGAGTCCAAATGGATCAAAGGATAGTTCTGATCTGAGTCCACTTAGACTGAAGCATTCTAAACATAAACATATCGACTTAAACTCATACAGGCGATCTAAAAATGATGATTCAGATTTAAGTCCACCTAGGCAATCTAAAAATTATGATTCAGATTTGAGTCCATCTCGACAATCCAGAAATAATGATTCTGATTTGAGTCCACCTAGGAAACTTAAAAATTATGACTCAGATTTAAGTCCACCTAGAAATACAAAACATCGGACTTCGGCTTACAGTACATCTAGACGAAGCTATCGAAGTTCAGGTAACAAAGATAGTGATTCGGATTTTAGTCCACCTAGAAAAAATCGCAAACAGAATCTAGATACAGATTTATATGAAAGCAGAAAGAAAACAAAGGACAAAGATTCGGATTCAAGTATATCTCGGCGAAATGATCATCGATTTCGGAGGGATAATTTGCCACATTCCATTTCACATAGAGACAATAGAGGGCATGATTATTACGATAAAAAAAATTTATCCAAATACGGTAGACAAGATGTTTCGAGGTAATATTAACGTTCGTTTATTGATGAAGATTATAATCAATATTCTGTTGTTGCATATAATCTATTTTTAGTCTTAGAGAAGAATATATAATTAATATTCGTTTTTTTAATAAACTTTTATAATATTTTGAGATTTGAGAAGAAATTTCTTTCACAAATACTGAATTTTTATTATTAATGTTTTCAATTTTAGGGAATCTTATTACTTCTCATTCTTTAAATTCTGTTGCATATGAATTAACAAAATGATAAATACATATAATAATTTCTTTGGACAGATCGAACAGGGATAAACAAGAAAAGAAATATGAAGATAGAGATCATAAATCTCGATCGTATTCGGATACACGGGAGAAAAGAAAAAAGACGCGTTGGGATGAGGAAACAAACGTTTCTGAACGCGGACACGCGAGAAATTATTCCAGAGATCATCGAGCAACAAAGACATTAGATGGAAAAACAGCAGGATTTCAAGCTGCAACAGCATTGCGAGAAGAAACGGAAGCTCATAAACGACAAGAGGCCGAGCATTTTAGCAAGGTAATATTCTTTAGTTCGAAATTATATTTATAAAAGTATTTATTTATTCGTGGAAGCTACAGATAATATAAGTTAGCGTTGAATTGTTTCAGTTAAGTAAAGAGATCACTGGAGAAGGACAAGCTACGATTGTACGTGACAAAACGGGAAGAAAGCGCAATTTAGAAGCAGAAGCAGCAAAAAAACAAGAACAGGAAATGAAACAACGAGAGATAGATGAGAAGTACGCCAAATGGGGTAAAGGGTGAGCTATTTTTCTTTCATCTTTATTTCGTTCTTGTTTTTCTGATAAATTCTTTGATTCTCTCGTTAATAAATGTCCATGTCTTATTCTAGCTTGAAACAAGTGGAGGATCGCGAGGAAAAATTAAAAAATGACTTGTACGAGATGCATAAACCTTTGGCGAGATACGCAGATGATGCAGACCTAGATAAAGAATTAAGAGAACAAGAGAGGGAAGGTGATCCTATGTTAAAGTATATAAAACAAAAACAAATAAAAGAGGGAAAAAGAAAGCCAGGTATGTAGAGAGATAGAGAGAGAGAGAGAGAGAGAGAGAGAGAGAGACAGAAATTTACATTTCTCTTCCTATTGTATACTTCAAAAAAATTCAATCGTTTTAATTGTAGATCCACCGCAATATCAAGGTTCGTACGCACCAAATCGATTCGGTATTAAACCCGGTCATCGATGGGATGGAGTCGATAGAAGTAACGGATATGAGAAGAAGTGGTACGAAGCACAAAATGCAAAAGTAGCTTTACAAGAAGATGCCTATAAGTGGAGTACAGCCGACATGTGAACATGTTCACACATATGTATTACTATAGCAGAAGGAGTTTCCAATTCTATTTCTATCGATCGTTAATAAAGAAGAATCAATAAAGAATTTTAAATGTTTTGATAAGTATATCTTTTAAGTATTTCTTTTTTTTTCTTCCTGAAGACACGTGTAACAATCCGTGTGATTGCTCCAATGTAAAAGAATCGTTTAGTCGCATTTCATTATTCTAATCTTTAGTCTCCTTGTTCCTCGCAAATACTATAGTAGTCTAACATCGCGCAAAACAGTTGAGATATATTAGTAAGGTAACACGCGTGGAGACCGCGAAATCGATATTCGTTCCAGAAAACGAGAAGAACAGAGAGGCTGGCGCCGGTCTGGCAATGGTCTGCCGGCGATGGTCTAGGCGAGTGGAATACCACCGTCTGCGAAATCGATCGTGCGCTTTTAAGGTCGCTAGAATCCACTCCGGATGGCGGATAGTATGGGAGTATTGGGAGTGGCGGAGCGCACATTTGACATAGTCATTCGCGGCGCGTGCGATTAGGGAGGCGATTACCGGATCGAAACGGTTTATGGTTCGCCGTATAATCGCATCGTGCAATCTCTATCGAGTCCTGGCGCCGAATCCTCGCGGAAGGACAACCGTCATACATTGGTAACACTGAGGCTTGCGCTTTAGGCTTTCATAGCCAGCGTGTCGCTTCGCGCCGGTTAAAACGCGGCGATCTCTTCCGCGTGCGTGCCGTCGTCGCCGCCACCGCCGCCGCCGCTGCCTTTGCCGCCTCCACGGCTCCTCCACGGCGCGACAAACGGAGGTAACTGTGTGGCGCGAATATATATCTGTTGATATATACATAGACTGGTACGATCCGGCTTGATCGCCACGCGAGCAAGGGCAGGGTCGTAAGCGAGCGACGCCAGTATCGTTCGCGACGTCGACGGGATTTCTCGTCTTTACGTGCACAGTTCGCGGTGATGTTTGATTTTCGGTGAGTCACGATCGGCCGGTAGAATCCTTCCTTTGTCGAAGGAGGCAACGGCGACAGGACACCGGGTATCGCGTGACAGCGAGACGCATGAAGAGGTGTCGGATTACTTTTAAGTGTGAAGGATTGTCTCGCAGGTGCCGGCGCCACGCGACGTGTCAGTAACCCCCGAATAACGGTGGGATGCAAGGGGTGGGCGCAGGAACAACGTACATATATGTATGCACGCATATGTAGATAAAGAGAGAAAGAGACGGAAAGCGAGAAGGGAGAAAAGTAACTTCGAATGAAAGTCGTCGAATTTTCACAGTCGATTAAAGGTGCAAGATATACTTTTGAGAACTTCAAAGAAATTTTAGTCGCTACTAGAGACAGCTATTTTTCATTACCAAAGGATAATTTAAAAGGATGTTTGAGACGTAGAAAAAGTACGACGCGACGTTTTACAATCGCGACGTTTTATATCCTCAAACAGTGAATGATAGAAAAAGCGAGTGGAAGAGAAAAAGTTAATAAAAAGGAAGACAATAGAAAAGTGCAAAACGAAAATTTATATTTTTTAGCTTTTTGAAAAAGTAGAACGTAACTTGTATTTACTACAAGACTAGTCTCCACTGAGAAAAGTGATGACTTAATTGTTTTTATTTGATAACGTGATGTTAACAAGAGAACTACAATAATACGGGTACTTTTTGACGACGTCCAATTTAATTTGACACAAGAAAAGTTAAGAAAAGAACGAATCAGGAGACATGGGGTGTAATACCAGTAAGGAGAGCGTCCAGCCGGCTGTAGACGAGGCGAAAGAAGGGGATTCCATCAAGAATGGGGGTAAGCGATCATCCCTTTCAATTTGTTAATCGTACAAGCAATATTAGTCATTATGCAAATTTAAAAATAAGCTATAAACATGATTATGATGAATACGATAAACATGATTTAATTTTGTCTGCATATTTCCGCTTTACTAGAGTTTGCATGATATTAAATTTTTGTATTGACGATGATTAACCTCTCGTGTTATGCTTTTTCTTTTTTATTTTTTATGTTTTGCAGTTTTTTGCATCATTCTAATCTCCAAAAAGTGCGACTGTCGCAAAACTATGGCGTTGTTTATCTTGACAATGACACAGTCTGCTTTGTTTCACGATGATAAATGTACCTCTGTTCACTTTATTAGATTCTTCAAGCTGATTGCGTGCACGCTTCAGTAATAATATCAACGCAATCAGTAGGGTTGGCAGAACGGACGACTATTTTCCTCATAACGAATGCGTTCGATGTGCACAATGATGAATATAGAAATTTTTAGCATTCTTCTGAAATATTATTCTTCGTGTTTTGCAACAAAATCATTCTTGATTATCCTTTCAATAAACCGCGGTAGAGACTTGAGTTATTAATTACGATCGGTCGAAATCAAATGAAAATTAAAAAAAAATCATATTTTTTAAATCAACAATCAATAATTGTTATTTTATTTCAATCGAATATATAGAATAAAATTCTTGTGATGTAAACGATTTTTAAGAAAACTGTATATATAGTAAAAATTATTTAAAAATAAATCTTAATTCTATTTGTCTTGTTATTTACGGAATTGGACACATAGAATATGAACTTACAACTGATATTAAATGGATATTTTTTCTCAGATGTCATTATTTATTTTCTGTATCTTATTAAATTTTTAGAAATTTTAATGTTATAATTTTCCTCCAGCTTGCAATAATACACCATTCTCGATAACGCGCCAGAAAATGAACGTATCTTGGCAAATGTAAAATAGGACGCTCAACGCTCGTGTAATCCGATGGGGGTATATCGAAATTCCGAATAAAAGTGCTGATCGCGTGATGTATGTCAAGGTTTAACCCTTCACTGTTTCTACAACTACGAAAGTTTCCTTTTATAATCGAGATATGACAAGATGATGGAGTCTAGTTAAAATAGATGAAGAAACGGATTTAACAAAAGAAACATT
>Ga0157363_1004037_pt1 | contig 13446 bp, 7 predicted proteins | sample AttsexASBM1_FD_111477 | JGI IMG/M metagenome (GOLD analysis project Ga0157363, IMG submission 111477) | Fungus gardens microbial communities from leaf cutter ant in Ribeirão Preto, State of São Paulo, Brazil - Atta sexdens ASBM1 | ecosystem: Host-associated > Fungi > Mycelium > Unclassified ...
AAAAAAAAAAATTAGGCCAGGGTTTATGAACATTATGAACTCGTTCCGTACGTTAACATTCTTATTTAGACGATTAAACATGAGTGACATATTGTAATAAATTTTGCAATATGATTTTGTAGATTTGCAAAATAATTGAGTCTCGATATATTTTATAAAGCAACATATTAATTAAGACTTTACCTCTTGACCGTAACTGATAAATTTTGCCGACATTTTCACAATTGAATCTACACAAATAGTAGAATTTAAATTATGAAATTTAACGGGAATAATCCATCACGTTACAAATCTGCAATTATTGAAAGTATATATCCCGCACGGTAACGAAGAGATGTTATTCAACGTCATTTCTTTTATCGATAAATGAGATGAAGCCTGGGTTTTCGCCTCGAAGAAGGAAATCGTTAAGAGAGCGACATGCAAATTCGTTCGAAACTTTCACCCACCTCTGGCTCTAGTACCCTCTAGGCGAGGAAAGCGGGACACGCAGGGAGAGGACGCGGGGAAAAATGGATGCGGCCCTCGAAGAAGACGAAGAGCCGGAGGAGGAAGGTAGAAGAGGGCGGGTGTTTTCTGTTCCTGGCTCGTGGGCGATTTATGCGCCCGAAATCGCGCGTCCTCACTGGAAATGAAACGTCGCGAGGAAAAAGGGTCGAAAGGAGATAGAAGGATGGACGGAGGGCTAGTCGGTAGCACGTGAAGGCAAGCGAGCGGTGGATTTTCTACGTGAGGTGCTTTCGCATGACCTCGTTGTCGCGAGAAAAATCGAGGGTATGGTTGGAATCCAGAGAGGAGACTGGAATACCGTTCCAGAAAGTCTCGATGATGCCAAAGCGAAGATCGGAACATAAAAATGGTTCTCAAGTGCTGATTTGAAATTTTTAGATTAGTCGTAGACCACGGTACGTAATAATATTAATACGCATAACTATTTTTTTTAAATATTGTATATACAAATAGTCTACTTATTAAAAATTAATGGAGAACCATTTAATGGATTTCATGTGATTTACAATTAATATACTTTTTATCAACGTTCATTTATATTAGGCTACTATTATAAGATAATATATATAATGAATCTTACAATAGTTTTAAACTTCTCACACAATTGCAAATCTCATTAAAATACGACGTATTCATGCCATGGATTTTTTTAAACGTATTATTTATTAGTTCTTATTATATGTACGGGATGCCCATTGTGAAACATGTCGGAATGAATTCCGATCAGAATTAATCTGTTTTCCCTAGAAAACATAATAGAAATCTAGGGAATAATTGAATAATTTCGATCGGAATCCGTTCCGAACATTTTCATAATAGGTGCCCTGAACGTTTCTAATTTTTTTGTAATGTATAACTTGGTGAAAATTATAGGTATAAAGTAGCGACTTTCATTATCCTATAATCATATCTGGGATCTCTCGAAACTAACAAAGGCGAAACTATGGATCTTTCCGTAATCGCGCCAATAATTCGGTTATAATTTCGCCGAAAAATGTACTGAAGAATCCCGTTGTGATTTCGATCTTCCGACGTGGTGTAGCTGGCGCGGGTCATTTTTCAAGCCGCACGAATTTTTATCGCGTCGCGACGCATCCGGCCGCACGCCATATTTCCCTGGTCACCCGATAGATTCTAAACCGATGCAGAGAAATATTGTCGTAAAAAAGAGGCGAAATAAAATTAAAGCGAGGCACGCAACACCGGTTCGCCTGGTTTCCGATCGCTGTGATCGCCATACACCGCGCTATGTCTATTGTCCCCCTTCGCCTTTTCTCTCTCTCTCTCTCTCTCTCTCTCTCTCTCTCTCTCTCGTGTCCTCCTCGCTACCTCTCTTTAATCGGCCGCGTGCCGCTGGCGGAGGGGCAGTATGGCAATATGCGAAGCGAGCCAAGCCCGTTTAATATCGCAGATCGAGGCACAAATGAATATTCATTAAACACATTTTTCCGATTTTAATTACATCCCCTAAGCGGATCTGGCCCGGGCTTACGCAGCTCTTCTCTCGTTCTCCTCTGCTTTCACCCCCTCTGTCCTTTCTACCTTTTTCCTGTCACTTTCTCTTTTCCTCGCTGAGTCGCATCGCTCCTCACGAACCCCTGCAATTCTTTCTCTTTCTCTCCAAGATCTGCACACTTTTTAATGAAATCCCCATGGTATAGGAGCAACGAACGCCATTATTAATATCATCGGTCTATCTTTGAGCACAATAAAGAATTACTTTGTTATTAATTCCAATGTCCGGCCCCCTCGCTCCTCTTGCGTCACCACCGCAATGTACGCGTTGCTGTCGCACTATTGCGCCGTACAAAATTGGCATATGATGATATATATTGCTAAAATACTTGCTTCGCTTTGACGAGGCGTTCTCGATAATACGACGCCGTTAAAATTTAATTTAGGCATACGGAGGAATATTTCCTTTCACGACGTCGCACACGCGCTGGCAGCCTCCGTTTGAAGTTTAATTTTGATTCGGTTTTATCGTTGGAAGACACATGATAAATGATATGCGACAATGTTTTGAATGTAGTGTATACAGAGCGCCAATTAAAAACTTGCTCGCAGTGAGAGACAAAGTGAGATGCTAAAGTCTATTTATTACTTTACTGCGAGCTTTATTTTAATTAGTGCAAACAGAGATTTACTTCTTTTCAAATTAAAATTAAAATTAACTGAAAGTTCAGTAGTTAATTTTAATTTTAAACGAAACGTTTTATTAAAAAACAAAAGTTTCCTATTTTTACATATAAAAGAATTGTAATTTACATATACTTAAGATAATTTCAAATAATTACAAAGAAGAAACTCAAAGCAATTAATTTTATATAATATTTTATCAATTTCCTTTATTTAATGATTATAATTTATTCTTTTAAATATACTTCTTAAAAGTTAGCTTTCAAGTTCTATATCATTATTAAAAATAAAAAAAAAGTTTTTTTATTTTTTATTATATTTATTATATTTATTATATTTAATTATATCTTATTTGTATGATATATAGTAAATAATCGTTTTGATTAAATCCCACAGTAACTAGGAACTATTATCATTCTATTTCTTTTATTATATCATTTTTGTTATATCCTCCAATAATTATGTTATTAAATATAAGATGGCACTTTTCATTCGTAAATTTATTTCATAAATTAGTAAAAGTGAAGAATATTTAGTTATATGTATCTTTAATAAGCAAATTTGAAATATAATAATACTGTACTTGTTTTACACAGTAATAAGTCAATCATATAAATGTTATTATGAAATGAAACATCAGAAGCTAGTAAAAATTTTCTTTTAGTTCATTTACGTATATAAACATTATAAAGAAATTTTTAAAACGTGTAAATCGTAAACTTATAGTTCCAGAAAATAACTTAAGAGGAAAGAGAGAAGAGTGTGTAAGAGAGAGAGAGAGAGAGAGAGAGAGAGAGAGAGAAAGAGAATTTATAATTAATTTATCCAAATGTGCGCAATTCAACGACATACATTCTTAAATCTCGGTAAGCGAGAGCAGCGTGGTTCAAAGCGTCTCGTTAAACAGTCATACAGACCTCTTTCAACCCCTGAGCGGTTTTTTTTCGCTCTGTTTCTCTCTTTCTCTCCTGCCTGCTCCAGACACCCCCGAATTTTTCTTTGTGCCCTGTCTCCCCCTGTGCGTCCTCACCCTCGCCACGAATCGTGCACACATGACGCGATGGCGAACGGCGAATGGATAACGCATGCGCCCGACATGATATTTTTTCTTCTTTCATGGTATCCCCACCCCATTCCGCCTCTTGTAAGGCGAGGGGTGGCTTGGTGGTCGGGAGTACGGGTCGGTGAAGTAAGGGTGTTGCTACGGGCAACGCTAACGAGCTCCATGAGCGTCGTCAGATAGAGCAACACACCACCATGGTATCCTCGTGCCAATTCTCGCCCGCGCACATTCTCTACGACTCTTACAGCGCTACGACAAATCTCATAGAAAGTTGCTTATGTATAAATTCACTCGCTTATGTGGCTATAGACAGCTATAGAAACAGAACCTTGAATGCGTGTGATTGTAAGATCGTGTTCTAATTTGTCCCTCTGTAAAATTTCTGTATAAATCATAAATTTAAACAATAATCTCTCTTTATAATTAAAAGAATATTATCATTGAAAATTATCAAATTATATAAAATTTATGTAATATGTAATATCTATGTCATATTACAATTGAAAAATTTATTAAAAATTATTCTTTTGATAGTTTGGATATAAGAATTGAAAAATATTAACTGTTGAAAAAAGTCATAATTTAAAATATTTTTAGATCTCTTCCATAATATTAGTTTATGTATATTAAATTTGCATATATTTAAATTTGCATATATTTAAATTTGTATTTAAAAATATGTCGCACAAAATATGTAGGTATTACTGTAAGTATCACATTACCGCATTATACACTAAATTGGTAATTGCCATAAGTTTCTGATACATGGTCACAAATATTTTTAAACATCTGCTTTTAATTGTTAAAATTGGATAAATATTATGATTTTATTGAATAATAGATTTAAGTATATCTATATCAATTTTACAAAGATTTCATCAGGCAAACACTATTGATGCTATTTAATAATATATTTGTATTTAAAGAAAATATATATAATTCAAAATGAGTTTATAGGATAGTAAATAAAATAAAATTAGAATGATAAAAATATAAAAGTTCCTTTGGATTACTAATTTAATATTAAAGGAAAGACGATTTTTACTTTCGGGAAGATTGTTAGAATCATGCGGTTAGGGATGAATCAGCGAGGGTTTGTCGACTACGACGGACCGCGGGAGGGTTGCTGTCGGGGTGGGAAGGCAATTACGTAATCAAGTAATTAGTCCCTGACCTCAGATAACAGGTTTCCTCGTAGTATTCAACCGTCCCGATTTTCTCCGTAACCTCCTTCGAATTCCTATACCTCTTGTATACTGTATTTCATTCTCAATTATGAGTATATATGATACATGAGAAGCAATTCAAAAGAATTGTCTACTTCACAATAGTAAACAATCCTGGAATAAGTCTTCTTTTATATTATAATTATTAAACATTTTTTTTATTATTTATAGTTTTTATAGATTTATAAATTATTATAATCTAAATTGATATAAAGGTTTTTTATAAAAAATTAAATTTATAATTACATTGTATGTGCAAATTGTTATCCTTAAACTAATAATTCGGGATATTTTTAAGTGTATTTGACGTGCTTCCTAGATATGTAATTTTTTCGTGGCATGCACGCAACATAGCAGCGGGCGTTTTTCACTCACTGAAGATTTACGAGGGCGAGGGTAGCAAGCATTATGGGTAGCGAACTGACGTCGGTGAAGGCAGTCAGAGGAGGCCGAGTGAACCTTACTTATTGCTATATTTTAATATAACGATGGTATAAGAACGCTCCCCTCCCTACCGTAACATTTATTTCGATGCCATCCTCTCTCGTTCGTCTCCATAATCCCTTTGCGGTTTCGCATTAATATTCCATGCGCAATGTACGAGCCGCCACGTGTATTAGCGCACGCTCGTGATATATAAAACACCTGCGGCGAGATCAATTTTATTCTTGTGAGCTCTCTCCCCGTAAGACTCATCAAACGTGCATGAAAAGAAGTATATTCTTCATTTCATTCAACTGCTTTTTCAATTATTTGTATACTCTTTGATGTTATGAAAGACAAATATTATTATATATAGGCTTTCTGTGGTTTATCTAATATAGAAATGATAAAGAATAAGTCTAAGATAAAAATAAAGAAGATATACACGAAGAGATTTGAAAACGATTGAAATTCCATGCCACAAATTAAGTAGTGCTATTAATCTCTGAATGTGTCATTCTTTTAACGTTATTATTTTTTATAAGGTATATCTGTTCAAGACAAGAGAGCTTGACAGTAAAAACCAGAAGCGCGAGGAATCGCGAAGAATGATCAACGAAACGTGAAACGAGTCACAGTCGACGGTCTGTTCTCTCACGATTATTGTCCATCGCACAAAGAACATTCTTTTTTCATTCCTCTCTTTCCTTCGTCTTCTTTTTTCTATATCAGTCGACTCTTCTCATCGTCCTCATCTTGATGGGTAATACCAGCTTGGATATAATAATGACCCCGCGCAAAGTACAATACGATATTTTCTTTTGCTAAATTATCGGCGTGCTACTCTCTCAAACTTCTCTCCATTCAAGAAACCAACAGTTATCTTTCTTTACATCTTTATTTTTGCAGTTGTTTTGTTTTTTTTTTCTGACATTTATTACATTGCTGTTGACATTATCCGACTAGAATATATTATTACGCACTTTTTAGTATTGTTTAGATTAGAAAATGCTTTAAAATAAAAAAAGCAATAAATAATTTTTATCGATAAATCAAGGGCTATGAGCCTAGCTAGATATTTATTGCTGAATTTTAAATGAAATAGATTTAAATAAACAAACAACATTTTTTAATTAAGAGTTATGTGCGGTACAAATATCTACCTAACGGCAATTAATACATGCAAAAAAATACAATAATACATTAATTTTAAGCGATTTAAATTAAATCATTTAAACATCTGATTGAGAAATCCTTCGGGCTTTTTTCTTCTTCTCTTCTCTATGGGAAACAAATGTGAAACAGTCAATGAATGGATTTTCTCTGCCTTCTTATCAATTATGTACAGTCAGCAATTAAAAAGTTGTTTTTTTAAAAATGAATTTCGGAACCTCTATTCATCGAGCAATTAGTTTTTTCTTATGGATCCATAAGTAATAACCAATCGCTCGATAAGCAGTATTCCGAAACTAATTGAAAAAAATGCGTTCCAATCTTTTAGTTGCTGACTGTACTGTAAGAAACAAAATAATGTTTACTTTTCATTTGTCATCTCAATTATGTGAAGGAATGCGCTTACAGTTTCTCTATTGTTAGTATTTAAAACTGAGGAGAAGTCAGCATAGTTACAACCAAGTCTGGTTATTGTAACTAATATTTAACTAATCAATATTCATAAGAAATTATACTATATAGATATAGTCTTGATTTTCGTTACAGTTAAATCGTTTTGTAGCTGGTAGTTAAAAAAAATTTCTGCATAATATTAATTAATTCATATATTTATTTTAACAATAAAATATTAAGATATCAGTCAGTGAATGTATTAATTTAAAAATTTTTTTTTAATCTCTTATACAAGTATGTCTGTAAAAATAAAATCATAGTAAAATCTTAATTGCTTTACAAAGTATTCATCATCCAAATTTCGTAAAAGCATAGAAAAAGCGTCTTTAGGAAAATATGCTTGGTTCGCAATGATGATAGGATCAATGAGATGATGGGAATTCTGATGACCGAACGCTAACGCGCGTCGAGACGATAAGAAAATTCCCATCGCCGTAATATTCGCCAGATCTCGGTTTATTTTCGCAGGAGGGCGACGGTTGAAGCAATTCGCGCGGAAGCTGGAGACACACAAACAATCTGGCGCGTTCGCGGATGATAAATGTTTTCGTTTCGCGGCATCGCCGAAGTGTAGTGCTTTTAAATCCAATTCCCATAATGTTCGCCAGTTCCCTCACTCTATCCGGATCGTCCCGACGTTCGTCATTCCTTGTCTAATCGATGAGGAAGACGAACTGTGAGGTTCAAGAGAGATGGTTGGAAAAGATGCAGGGGAGGATGTGAGATTCGTCGCAAGCGCGTCCAAACAAACCAAGACGGAGGGATTTGGAGTGCTTCGCACTCCGAGGGATTTCGTAAGCACGCGCTCGTCGTTGTCTCATTTTCTCGAAATCTTCTTCCCGAAAAAAAGATGCCAAGATTGTACCCGTATGCAAAACGAGGGTTCTTTCAGTCGCATCGGCGATTGAAACCAGAACATTCTTCCCACCTTGCAAGAGTGTCGAAGGATATTGGGGTTCCTCAAATGGATGAGTAGTTCCGTTATTAGGATCGGAAAGAGAGAGATATTTACATTTTATATGAGTATTCGACGAATATTTTGGAAGTGCGTAATCTCATTCATAATTTCATATCATTATAAATTATATTATTCCATTAGTCTCTATGTGTGATTTTCTTAAAATAAATTATTTTAGATTTTAAATTTAAAAAAAAGTGTTTTTAATTCCTTTCACAAGTATAAACGGAATACATTTAAAAATATATATAAAAGTATTTTTTCTTCTTCTTTCTTAATAATTAGTAATATTTTTGTACACCATTGTGTTACTACTAGTTTAGCTTATTATTTGCCACTGTTGCTTTTCGATGCGAAGAATTTTCTGCATATATCACTAATGTAGATTTACAGCCATGGCTTTACGAATACGCATTCGCAATGGAACACGCATACATACGAAAGGAGTCATGCCGCGAAATAATCCCCTATGCCGGCTTATTGATCAGATCACAAGTCGTTGGAACACGCTACCCAATTCCGACCACCACACCCACCGCCTACCCTTCAGAAACGGGGCATTTTTATTCGTGCAGTCTCACCCTCATCGTTCCTTCCATCTCGTCTCACCTCACCGCACCTCCCTGCCCTCATGCCACCCCTTGTGGGGACATTGGGGTGGCAAAGTCGCGAGAGGACGCCATTTTTTATTTCACCTACGTCAAGGAATAGTAGCATGCGAAATCATTAATAATAGACTGTGGTAGTTCCTACGAGGATTAACGAGATAAAGAGAAGGAGAGAGGCTTATGTTTATTCTATGGACTCGCGAGTATTTTTCTAATGAACGTTGAGAGGAGAAAAGATGTAGAACTCTGAAAGAGTTCTATCACGTAATGACGCAATAAATTTGGCAGAAATAAACTACGAATATTATGTCTAATTAATTATGTTTTTATATTTTGTTTGATATAGTTTATTATAAAATAAATTGAAATAAACTTTAAAAAAAAAAATAAAAATAATTGACATGCTAATATTTTTTTATGCAATGTAAGCTTTTACATATAATTATATTTAATGCATATCTATATACAATATGTAAACAAAAGTTATTCGTACTCTATATTCATATACGGTTTTAATAAATTGTTTTAATAAATTGTATTATTATTGTTATTCGTACTTGTTGAAAAAATGTAAGTGTCAATCGAATCAATGAAAAAAAGAATCAAAATCAAATTAAATAAATCAATTCAATATGTATTTTAAAAAACTATTATGTATTAAATTTTCGCGAATTATGATCTTTGTCCAATTGCGACGATATTTGACATTTTATCATGTATATTTACAACAATATATATCTTCTCCATACTTTCTCTCCTCCCATTTATTCAAGCAGTTCTCGAGCTCGGTTCCTGCTCGAGGATGGATTCACCTCTGCTGCATCGAAGAAAGAGGACTTTTGGTGTTTCGCCAGAGGAAGCTGAAACGAGGAATGAAGAAGGACGGAGTGCAGCTAGTTGGGGTTGGTTAAATAAGGAACAGAAATAAATAGGAAGGGAAGAAAAGAGCTCGTTAGGGGGTCTCCGCGAGTTTCCGAGTACCCAACTACCCAACCAACCCCTACCAAACCCTCCTGTTTTCCATCTCGTTCTCGCCTCTTCTCTTCCTCTCTCTCTCTCTCTCTCTCTCTCTCTCTCTTTCTCTCTCTCTCGTTCCTTCTTCTGATTCATCTTTTTTCGTTTTGCGCACGTACAGCGCCATGCTTTTGCACTGCGACTTTTCGATATCTCATGACATGTTTGCTTGTTGGCGACAGGATTAAGCAGGATGATGAAACACGACGATAGTTGATTCGTGCTCTTTTATTATGTAGATAGTATATATTAAAAAAAACTTTCAATTTTTTTTTAAATATTATATTTACAGTCATTGATACGGAATTTTTTATTTATTAAATATATTATTTATTAAATATAGAATAAGTTTTAATAAATTTTAAAGTAATAAAAGTTATAAAAAATAAAATTTATTTGAATGAAATTTTAATTTAAAACTTAATTTTTTTATATTATGTAAGATAACCGGATTTTGTATGGTCTACTTAAACTTTACGACATTTTTTTTTTAATTTTTTGTTAAATCCAAAACTGATAGATTCAAAAGAAAAAACATTTTCGGACAGTAAAAAAATATAAGACATTTTCAAATATTTATAAGTGCAGTGAAGATTTTGCAAAAAAGTAGCATTTAGGTGTTATATTGAATACATATGTCCAATATGACTTAAGTATATGGTTCCCTCTTTTTTGTACAAAATATAGGATCACCAGCAGTTATAACGAAACCAAGTTTAGCCAACGTTACAACTGTACAACTAACGATCTGTTAACCAGTATTGGATCAATGATAAAAGACCAGCTATTAAATGCCAAAGTTCTGTCGGCCAGTACTGGGTCATCACTGGTCCAATAACTGGCTGAAATAACTGGACAAGTATCATCTACCAATACTGGACCCAAGTTCATCCAGTACTTAGCCAGTAGTTTGCCAATATTGCGCCAATACCTGAATTACTAATCAATATTAATCCAGTAGTGGGTCGATTGCAAAACCCTATATGAGATGTTGAAAAAAATGGAAAAGTAATTTAATGTTAATTATATAATTATATACGAGTAGGGCATACAGGATGCAGTTGTCTTATAACAAATTAAAAACTTATATTTTATATTTCCATTGTTATAATTTTATGTATCATAAATAAATATCCTTTATAAATAAATATCAAAAAGAAAGATAATCCGTGGAACAATTATAGCTTTTTTATATGTATGTCATCGTTTAATGACGTTGATGTTGCATTAAAAACGCAAATGTGGAGACTGCTGTTAAAAACAATATCACTTTCATTAATGTGTCCTTTCTTTTTATAAAACTGCCGAAATCGCTACGATAGTCACTATTGGCTGTACTAAATATTAACAGGTTAATTTCTTGCAAGACAGTCCATCCCCGTGGCTAAAGAGCAACCCTTTCATCGAGGAAGGAAGGAAGGAAGGAAGGAAGCAAGATCGTCGCCTCGATGAAGGGTCGATCAGGTTCTATCGAGGGTTTTCGCCGGTCGAGTTTAACGGGGTTTTGCTGGTCGCGACGGTCTCCGGTTTGGGGCAGGTAGATAGACGGGGGTTAGGGACGGGGGCATTTTAGCGAGTTACGAGCAATTGCCCATCGCCATTCTGCGCCATAGCTTCGTTCTTTAACCGACCGGCCCTCTCTGCCCATCACTGGGACCCCTTTCTACCTTCTTGCACGAAGGGTAGCGCTTGATAGGAACCGGGAAAATTGCGTGATTAACCGAAACCGTCTCTTGGGCTCATCAACACGCTTCTGCGACCACGAGAATCGGCCTGCCTTCGAGCTATAATGGCCACCGTCCTAAAAGACCACGACAGATCTCTTTCGATGAGTCTCTCTTCCTCCGCATCCTCTGGCGGGATCGGCTGGTCGTCCGTAAACCGTCCAATCGTCGTCGGCGGACCGCACATCGTGTTCTTGGTTTTATTACCAGCGACGTAACCTACCGACAGACCACTGAAGATTGTTGTGGGATTAAGGGGCTCGTAGACTACTGTGGCCATATAACGTTAAAGCATGATGTAAATAACATGATCAATTGGCTAGATTGGTTATATAGACTTTGTGCATATATAAACTTTTATATAGACCTCTATGCACAATTATTCGCATATAATTTTGCAATTATAAATTTTTTAGAATTTGTAGAATTAATTAATTTTTAATAGAAATATGCTCATGCATTACGTCCTTTTAAAAAATTAATTAAAGAAATTTTATTAATTACTTATCTTATATTTATCTAAATATTAAAATTCTGTTTTAAAATACAGACATTATTTATATTTATGAGCGCGCGCGCGCGAGTGTTTATATGTGTGTGAATATTAAATACTTTAGTAATTTAATTTCTTATCACACTTCTATTTTTGGCGTATTTGGTTATATAACTAAAAAATTGTTAATTGTTAATTAAATTGTGCGAACATTACACTGTAATATTGTACAAAAATGACTGATCACGCATAATAATCTATCAATTATTTCTTTTTTTAATCGATAAGTTATCAATATTTTTTTTCATATTAAATTTATATTAAACATGTTTTGAAAGTAATTATAATTTTAATAAAAATTAAGGTCTTGTATAATAAGTGGAGCATTACTGTAATTCATATGATTATTATAATTTAATATTGATTATTACAATGTAACGACATAAAGTATATAATATTTACGATAATGTCAAAAACTTTCTTTTTCTGTGATAAATAAAATAATCTTTATAAATATCTTTTATAAATATCTTTATAGATATCTTTATAAATATCTTTTATTTCATGTACATTTTCCATATGAACATGTATATATATATATATATTTCTGTTTGTATGCTTTATATTTTAAATGGTTACAAAAGCATGTCGTTATATGTATGCGGAAAGAGGAAGAAGAGTATTTTATTAAAAATTTTATTTTTAATCCGGAAATAATTATCTAGAGAGACGAGGGTATCGATTGCATTCGTTTTGTGCTTCCTTTTCTCTTTTACTTAAATCTGATGATCTTGGATCGAATTATTTGGCAGTCGCGAAATTACGCGGACAGAATCAGCGTAAGCAGCGAAACGATAGACGAGGCTTAATATGGATAATCCGCGGTTGATTGGCTCAATTAAACGCATCCGGGCGAATGCAGACGAATTGAGAATGAATTCTTACTTCCTTAGAAATGAAAAAGAGATTTGAAGAATATTATTCGTATTGTGCATATAATTTTATACGCGAAATATTGCTGAGGGAATAAATATTTACTTAAAGAGATGATTGGAAATGGAATTATTTTAAGAAAGTATAATTAATTTTCATGTCAGAGAAATAAAATTATCCATTTTAAGTCAACGTCCGTATATGCCTATATACATCTATGAATTCAACACTTTTGCGAGATTTAATAAAAGCTTGAGTAGAGGATTATTCAATCAAATCTCCCACATTTTCACCTACTGCGAAATGAAATATTTTTCAGAGAAAAAGTTACTGCAAGAAGTATTTGATTGTAAAACGCGCGAGTATCTCTTCCATTTCAAAAGTATTGAATAAAAAAATTAAAATTTTTCTGAAATTATCATATTGATGATTGATTAATGTGTAATGCGTTGATGATAGAGAAAAAAAAATTTCATTTAGTAAGAATACATCAGCCAGCAGTCAAGTTATATAACTAATGAGTAATCTCTATTTTTAAGTAAAATTTATTGACATTCCCGTTTTTCTTTATACTTTCTGTCCTTTCCTACCGAGATATAACTTAATAATTCTGTCACTGCCTCGCATTGTAATCAAAAAGTTGCAATGCGGCTCTGACATATTTTGACAGTATCAATGTTTAACAGATAGCAAGACGTTTATGTACATGCAGATAATAAAAAGAGAGAT
>Ga0157363_1004038_pt1 | contig 13444 bp, 3 predicted proteins | sample AttsexASBM1_FD_111477 | JGI IMG/M metagenome (GOLD analysis project Ga0157363, IMG submission 111477) | Fungus gardens microbial communities from leaf cutter ant in Ribeirão Preto, State of São Paulo, Brazil - Atta sexdens ASBM1 | ecosystem: Host-associated > Fungi > Mycelium > Unclassified ...
TATGCGTACACATATATTGTAATATACGGGATAGGCCCTCGGCCTACGACAACCCCAAACGCATATCATAGCCGCGGGGCCGAAAACTAATTACATTCGGCTACGGGGTTGGTGTATGATCGCACCATATTGCAAGAGTGTCGTGCCGATGCGGTCGCATGAATTCCGTGGAATGAGCTCTTACATCCAGCAAGATGCTTATGTGAAATGTCATTCTCATTCGACAAAAAGATTCACGATATGAAAGCATGTTATTTATAATCATAAAATATATGAATGTATTTATTTTTTGTATTTTTTCATTGTAATTATATCGTCTAATTTTTTAAATTACAATTTCACTTCAGCGATTTGAAAAAAATATTTCTATAAAATGCATCAGTGCAAATATCTTAATGATATATAGAACAATACATCATAAATCTGAACAAAACTGGTAAGAAAAAAGAGAGTGCGTTATTTTTTCTGATATTATAATAGAAATGTCTGTCGTTGCGCCCGACTACCGCTTCATGAATAGCATTTGGATACAAACTCATTGCTTTAGCAAGAGATAGGGTGACAACCCTCTTGTGCGGAACAACCATCATGGAATAGTTTTAAAGTCAATATCTATTTACTATTTAAAAAGAATATAAAAATACACTGTACCAATAAAAACAATGGAACTCAACAAGAAATTTATCCGTAAAAAGATATCTAAAAAATTATCTCTTTAACATTGAAGACTCAATTTTGATGATTTCTTTAAAAGTTTTTCTAAAATCTAATAGCACAATATTCCGGTATATTATCCTTTCGAGATGTATATAGTATAATTGATTAATATTGGACCAGACCGGAATTTAAAAAATCTCTATCTAGCCCGCGAAATTCCGGATCCACTTCCTATTCGGCCGCAAATTCCCGCATTACTAACGAATAGGATTTCACGGCTCGGGGAGGCTTACAACTTATAATCCTGGTGTATCCCGTTATAGGTTTACCCATCATTCCCTTCCTTTTCACCCTGTCGATGTACCCGAAGATTAAGCCTGCACACTCCCGCATCGTATTTTGAACCATACGTGCGTATTGCGTAGCCCTTCTTTCGAATCGGATTAAACTGCGGATTGCCCGCGTCATTTAGCTGATCCGTAAATGAAAACTACACAATATTGCATATTCGAAATCCATTGATCAGACCAACTAAAAAAAATATGGAAACAACTGTCATAAATTATTGAGAAATATATAATAAAATTTGACGCAATATTTCATATTAAAAATTAATAGAAATAATTTTTATTTGAGCAAAATGCATCTTTTATCAATAATTTATATAACTATACATAAGTTATTACTTATTTAATGGCATACTGCAAACGTATTTTATTTAATAAGCATATTTATAAGCAATTATAGTTGCAATTTGAAATTTTAATTGTAATAATATTGTATTTTGATTTTGCAAATATTAGCGATTATATTAAGAAAAATTTTGGAAATCTTCATAACTATCCATCGATTGGATAAAACTCTTACCGACCGTAGTAAACTTTGCAGTAGACGATATCGAAAGAATGATTTATATAAAATAAAACATACTATGTTATAAAATTAATATAATCAAATTTTAATACCAAATATTTATTTTAATAAAAAATGTTTGCCTTCTTCGAATTTCTTCACGTTTTAATAATTTTATTATATATAAGCTTATAAATAATAGATTATAATAAAAAAGAAAAAATTTTTTAATGTAACTTACATATATTTATTTCGCAATATCTTGCAATTTTTTTAGACAAAATTTCAAATCCTTAAAATATAAAATAAAAATACAAGATACATTGTGTGGTTTAAAGTTTATCCTAAATATTTGCACTAAATGATTTGATTTTTGCAAAAATAACTTAAAAGTATTTTTTGGAACAAATATAGTTGCCAAAAATCATTGTAACTGGTCATAACGCTCGAGGGTTGCGACCCCGTCGAGAGATGGAGCTCCGGAGGCAAATCGTGAGAGCCAGCAGTGGAGGGTGGAAACCGAGCTAGTATTCCACTATGGATTTGCCATTAATTCGAGTCGTCGAGAAACTTTTGTCCCGCATCAGTTACGCGAGCTACCTGCGGCTTTCCCGAAAAAAGGAAGGAGAAAAAGAGGACATTGCCGTTCTTTCTGGCATTGCCATCTGGCGAGAGGTAATTCCGATACAAGTGCTCTCAAGGCAAAGCCCGTGAATAATAGAAACTCGCTAGTAACACAATTTATATCAGCACGATTTACTTTCAATGTCTCATCTCATGGAGTTTTATGTAAAAATTTTTTTAAATAAATCACTGTTAAAAAAAAAAGATTGTACATATGATTTCATTAAATGATTCTTAAAGATATTTCAATTATATTCGTTAATATTTTATTAATTAATTTATTTATTAAATATCGACTGAAATATAAACTTCTATTTATTTTTAAAAGTATGATAATAAATTATACATCTTATTCCCAATATAATCAAAATTTCATTACACTAATAAAAAATATTTAAACACATCTAAATATTTCAAATATTTAGATAATATTTAAATAATTTTTCAAAATTTTGAATTATTTATTACTTTTTATTTATTTATTTATTTTATTATTTATTACTATTAAAAAGATTTAATCCTATGATTAAAAAAATTTTCTGATTATAAGTTAAATTTATTACTAGCATAAAAAATCTCATACATAGGTAAAATCATATTCGTACATCCAAAGATTTTTCGACTTAAAAAAATTGTGAATAAAATCTAAGATGATTTTGAGAACATATAATTGCTAAAATACAAATTGAGAAATAGCTTCTGATAGAAATAACAATTCGATGCTTTCGTCGTAACAATGTTTGCTATCGAAAAGCGGAAACAGGTCTCTTTGACGTGACAACGGCGGCGGGAAATGGTTGCAGCCCCCGACCACGTTCTCACGTTCATGGGGGCGGATTTTCCCACGTGGCCGTTAGATCATGCGCGTTCCGAGTCAGTAAAACTTTTGTCCGAGAGCCGCGTTTATTGCGGCTGAGCATTACCTTGACTCCTAAAGAGCGATAGAGAGGGAAACCAGAAAGAGGGGCGGGAGGATTGAGGGAGGACGATCAACGATGGAAAAGCGAAAGTTGACTTTAAAGTTTCAAGGGGATGTTTTCCTAGTCACTTTCCCTGCCGATTTCACTTTCCATGACCAACAAAAAGAATCTAAGTCGCTGTTTTCGATAGCTACTCAAATTTGGAAATCTTTTTCCCATATAAAAGATTAAATTTTACTTTATTTTGCATAAATATTTATCAGAGGAAAAATAATATTTTCTTATCAAATCAGAAATAATATTGCAATCTAATTAAACAGAGTTTTATAATAAAAAAAGAGAAAACAGAAATTTTATTTGTATGTATTCCTCAATTTTCTTCAGTTAAACACTGCTTTAATACGTACATGGTTTTTCTTCCCATGAAAATACAATTGTAATTTTGAAAAAATTCTAACAATAGCAGATACTTTCAATAATAATTTTGTTTTTTAAAATTTCGATCAATTCAATACTTTTCTAAATATAACTGTAACGATGAGAAACTTATTCTAACTTATATTTTCCTTCTTTCTGCAACATGATAAAGGAAATCATATTAAGACCAAGTTTCCCCGACTTTTCTCAAGTTACACTTTCTCTTTCGGTTTTATACCTGACACTTCCGACTAATTAAATAGACAGAAACGACATTAAGTGGAACGATTTTCATATTGCTTATTAAGATCATAAAATTCTTATGTTTAAATTAATGCGTAACCATTATATAATCCCCATTTCTTAATCTGCTCGATTATTATTTTAAATTTGCAATTGTTAATAATAATTACAACGTATTCCTAATATTAAATATTTAATTCAAATTTCTATATATTTACTATATAAAAAATTCTATTTTTTAATTTTTTTCTAATATTAATGATTATTAATTTTAAGATCTAAATACATCAATGTTTTAAAATAATAATGTAATTTTTCTTTAAATAAAAAATAGAAAAGATAATTTGTCAACATCTCCAATGAGGAATTGACAAATTGAAATAAGCATACGTCAACGCTACTGATTAATACTAACGAAGTAAAAGAAGTCTACTCAATCTCGATCGCGTGCTTATTTGCTGTCGGAATATTTAATTTCTCATTTTTCCATTTTTATGTCTTCGAGCCGAGTCACATAGTATCACGCATGTTTTCACAATCGCCTTGCATGCAGACCATTTTTTGCATGTCACTGGTTACATATCGCAAGTTCGATAACGCATAACCGTACATCCGCGATCGGAGATAATATTATAAACTCCTTTCCAAACACGCAAGATACATTTTGACCCTCCCAAGAAATTTCAAGAATAAGTTAACTAATTAATATATCCTGTTTTTAAATAATATTAGGAAAACTTGAAATTTAAATGAAAAATTATTAACTTTTTTTCCAATTATATTTCGTTTACAATTAAAATAATATATCACATTGTCAGCTGAATTAGAGTAAAATATTGATTGTTATTAAAAATATGAATAATATATTAATCAATCATGATAAGAACATCCCATAAAGTTCATCAAGAATTTGAAAACAATTGTAAATGTTTGCTCTTATGATATCTCGATAAATCTGTAAATTACTGAACTATAACGACGATGCGACATTAATGTCGGAAGCAATCAATCATTCCCTATGTGAGTGCTTTGATCTATCGGGATAGTGCCACATGTGCAGTCATTAGCACAAGCACAAATGTCAATCGTAGTAGTGAATGGTATTGATTGCATGAAAAATATAAATATTTGTCTCATTTTATTATAAAAATTAATTAAAAAATTAATAGTAGAAAGAAATGCTTAACTTTAATTTATAAAGCTTATAAATTATAAAATAAATATTTATTACAGTATTGAAAAGTTTCTCGTTCCTCCACCGTAGGCAAGTATTTTTTTTAATCCACGATAGAGAAAGAGAAAATAATCCAGCAAAAATAATCGCAATAATAATTTTGTATTAGTTAAGCATTTATATAAAATATATTTTTATTTGATACAGAAATTTTTAAACTGCTTACCTTTTTATACACAATTATAAATATAAAAATAAAATAAAATAATACAAAAATTAAAAATAATTTACACATAATATATATTGCATTATTATTTTTTTAATCTCTCTTCGATAGCATATTAATTAAAATATCAAAGCATGCTTCAAGTAAGTCGATGCAAGTCACGCGGATATATTAACCAAAATTTTTATCTTGGTCGGCTGACGACGAAAAGTTTCTTAATTGAGCTGCGCGTTAATGAGATGCCCGGGTTTTATCCGCACGCGCACTGGCTATCAAATTATAATATCATTATCAACTCGTAGTATATACGTAGTATATACGTGCGTCCATCCTATCCGCATAACCTTCGCCACTCGACCTCTCAAAATGGTAATTCAACCCCCAGGCAAACAGATCCATGTCCGGGTTTATCAAGAAACTTTCCGCTCATTCCATCTTGGAACATATTCCAAACTACTAGTCGAGTCAAAATACGAATAAACGAAATAGATTTGGATTCTCTCTCTCTCCCTCTCTCTTACTTTTATTGAAATAAGATAGAAGATAAACTAAAAAGTCATTAAAGAAAAATATAATTATAAGAATTATAGAATGTTACATAAATAAAATGAAAACTTACTTAAATATAATTTTTTAGTGAATGTCTTTTTATATTTCTTTCCTTAAAAGTATAATTTAAAAATTATCAAAATTTTTTGTGTAACGATAAGAAGATTAAAACAACAGATTTCAAAATTTCTCTACGAGAAATTTAATACAATATATCCTAGATATTTTTTTCAAATAATAAATGTTGTCTTTTCTTTGATAAAAATTAAGAGAGTTAAATTTAAATTAATTCTCATCTGAGACCATTAATTATAAGAAATTGTTATCATATGAAAACGAGGTACAGGCCCTTGCCATTATCACCCTTGTTACTTTTAATCGGAATATACGAGCATCTCGTTCATTTGAATACTAAATACTTTTAAATTATTGCGGCATTATAACTTTGGACGCGTATTATTATATCTCTACTACTGTTTCTCTAAAAATAATTGTTTTTTTAGTTTCTTAATGAGACAAATTGACATATTTTTAAATTAAATTCATGTCTAAACATATATTTGTTACACACAAACATAAAATAAAATTATATTTAAAATAAAATTACAAATTTACTTTTTAAACCCTGATAATATTTACATTTTTGTTTTAATTGATCGATTTTAATGCAAATTTGTCATTTTCTATGAATTACCCTTTGTAAATCAGGGTTTGGATTCTGTACAATTTTTTGCACCTTACAAGGTGATATTTCTCGGACTGCTGCCACCCCTCATCCTCATCGCACACCCTGGTCTCGAAGAAGCTTAGAACTTGAAACAGGCCATGCCTTGAAACAGCCTGAGCCAGGGGTTGGAGCGCCTACAGCTGCTGTCACATAAATATCGTGAAACCCCCGAATTCTGGAAGCACAGCTCTGGAGGTATCCTTTTAACCCCCTCGCTCTTCAACCCCCGAAAGCAAAGTTGCAGAAACTCCGCTACCGCGCCGAGCGACACTGGTATCGATTCTCAATTCTTAGGGATGGCAGAGTTAAAGGACGGAAACTTTCTCAGGGTTACACGCGTCGTCGTCATCGTCTTCCTCGAACGAGGATGCGTTCTACTGGACAATCAGTCGGTCGCTTTTTGGGACTTAAATGTGATTGCTCGGATTGTGGAGAGACTTAGAGATCGTTTAAACCGTGAAATGCTACTTTAAGTCTAAAGTTTCTAAATTATTCAAAGTTCAACATTCAGGACTTTTATTTAACTTAAAAAGTTACAAAATGATAATATATTTTATTACTCTCATTAATCAGTATCTAAATGAAGTCTTTTCGTATAACTAAGTGCCAGAATGTTAAAATTATAAAAAATATTAAAATATTATTTTATATATTGAAATTTATCATTAAATTTAAAATTATTGTAAAGTCATTTTAATTTCAATAAAAGATTCTTTTATGTGCTCGCCTTAATTTATAAAACATATATACATTTTATTTTGACATTAAAAATGATGGTTAATACATTATTTCTTTAACCATTTTTAATAAAAAAAGTTTTACAAAATGGAATGAAATAATTCCCTAATTAAATTCTAATTGTTTGTAAACTTTGTCTAAATATATCTAAAGATATTTAAACATAACAATTTATTTAATTTATTCATGACATCAATATAACGTTATCGATATTAAAGTAATGCCAAAATTTTAATATGGAAATATACAAAAGTAACAACAGTCATAAAGATGTGTGATAAATATCGATGTTTTGATTAAAAAGAAGCTTTCGTGTTCTAAATGATTTCTTCACTTGTTAGCCTGTTAGCTTCTTGAGGGTTGAAGACCAAGACAATGAAATTGAGCTATTCGACTGAAAAGAATTACTACCTCATGCATCTTCGAACTAATCACTTCTAAACATCCAAGAGTAGTTTGTTCGGAAATCTCGAAGCTTCTAGACGCGAAAAGAATTCAAATGATTATATTTAATCTCTTTTTTTCTCTTTACAATACAATATGCATGGCCTAATATAAATAAGAAATAAAAATAATTAAAAAATAGATTTAACAAGTCGAATTAAAACCGAAACAGTTAATAAGAAAAATTTTCAATTTGTAACAAACTGCAATTTAAGAAAACATTATATATAATCAATATTTTATTTTTATTCATTTTTCATTAATATTTATTTTTTATTAATATTTTTTAAAAAATAATAAAATCTCAAAAGAGAATCTTAAATTATATAAATTATTCACAATCGTATTGGAAACGAAAATCAACGATGAATCAAAATAGCGTCATGTACACATGCTAGCTAATAAAGCCGTCGTAAGAACAACGATTTACGACATATTTAATATAGGGGGAAATTAGCGCATTTCTTATCCAAGGCTATATATGTAAACTTTTTTTACCCCAACGATAATTAATAGTCTGTTACGATCGTCCTTTAACCGATGATCACTTGCGACCGGAAACTTATAATTTATTGTGTCTCCTTGACGCAAAAAAGTCAACCACAATTCAAAAGCGACGATTATTTTTTCTTTCTGCGGATTTATCGAGACCCCTTGGCTTAAAGGGTAAAAAAGAGGAAAAAAGAAAGAGAAAAAGAGAGAGAAAATAGCCAGTGGCACGTAAGGTCAACTCTTAATCGCGATGCATGACAATGCAGGGGCTCCACAGTCGAATCCTGATAATATTAATCTTCGATTAAAAGCTTATCATGTCACGTAACCACACGCGCGGAAAATTCGGTTGCGAAAAAACGTAGGTGTCTCCCTTATCGTGAGCACGATTTTATGGCGTAACATGCGTGCATCGATATATGGAATGACTCGCGTAATTTTTCGAATAATTTGTCGAAACAACGTTAAATATACCATTGAAATGTAATGAATTTGTAGACAATTTTGATTACAATCGTAATCGATCTTATTCACAATTATGCTAATATGCCTCTGATAAAAATTCAATATCTTCCAAAATTTCATGATCATGTAAAAAAAAAGAATTTAATATCAATACTGAGATATTGTTATAATATCTAAGTACTCTTATGATATTTAATCAAATTTTATGACAAAATTTAGAAACAAAATATTTAGTATACAAGTAACTAAAAAAAAATGAATTAATATTACAATTCCTTCTCGTTGATTAATTGAAGCAAATACTGCTTAAACCGAAGAGAACCTAGTGAAGAAATTTACCTAGTGAAGACATAGAATATCCTTGTGGATTTGCAACCCTCGGAAACAGCGTACGTAAATTAGTTTCTCTCGCATCTAATTAATAATTCTGAGGGACACAGACGGTAACTGACGTTGGTCGGTTCAACGATCATAAATTTTGGTAGTTAAACTTGCCAAATCAACCGCAAGACTACTCGTCAAAGTTTCGAGCATGTACATGCTACGGGAAGATATATCTATATATCTATATTAACAATTTACAATTAATTATTAACAATTTACAATTTTCATCTGTAACATTTTTTATTAATTAATTTTTTAGAAATATTTTAATATTATTTTTTAATAATATTCTTATATTTATTAATTATAATAATCATAATTCAATTATCAGTTCAATTGTCACAGTTATTTAGAAAATGATTATATATTTTTTTAATAATTGCAATATATGTATATCTCACACTTTTTTATTTTTTCGAAAAATCTTTCTCAGTTATCTATCAATCCCTGTAAAAGAATTCCTGAACAATACATAGTAGAAGTAATAAAACCTGAAAGCATCGGAGAAGATGATGATCTAATCGACGCTTTACAAAAGAAAAAATCTTAAATCTTACGACGATATCTCGAAACTCGTTTCATGCGATATCGACGATAACCGCCCTCCAGCTGTGTGCAATATGTTGAGAAAAACAGAAAAAAAGCCGCGTTATATATCGAGAACAAGAGAGGGAAGAATGATACAGACTCGATCCTTGCGAATGACTAATCGATGCCTGACCACGCGCGTGAATATGCTCGAGGGATATTTTCGTGCAAATACCGATCCTCCCCTCAAGTCAGCTTCCCAACCCCTTTGCCCTCCTGCAATAACTTCCGCGTTGACACCCGCTAAATTCCGAGGGGTGATTTCCTCTTCCAAACGCAGGATCTTTTACGAGTCTTTTACGTATTTATGCGTGAAGAAATTAAAGATACAGATGTATACGGTGCTTTTCGTCATTATTTTCAGTAATAAGAAATGTTAGAACATGAAGATTCTTAAGAATTTCAAGTTAATGAGAATTTGACGATATAACGTTACTTGAGAAAATTTTAATTATTTTATCATCTAATTTAATTTTTACGTACATAATTTTTACGTACATAATTTACATTCTTAAGTATAAAATATAGATATGTCTATATCTAAACCTGTCTGTATTTAACCAATATGATTTTTCTCTGATTTAATTCTTATTATGTGTTATGCAAATACTATTATTTAAAATTACAAAATATTTTTATTTCGATTGGTAATGTTATAATGTAATGTAATGTTATGTCGCTCAAGTGCAACATAAAATTTTTATTTATATCACATTGTTTATGCTTATAATATCATTTAGATATCTTCACATGAATATTTGGTAAAAAGCGGAAGGAAGACGAGATTTCCGGTGACCAGAAGGAGCCACGCCCCGACCATGAAAATGAGATGATACCATTTTGCAACCCCCTGGGTAGTTTTCGCAGCATCCCTCGAGTCCTCCTTCATCCCTCGACTACGCGGATAATTAAAGATATAACGCCTAGCTTGACGCGCTACGATGATACGCGAACTTAAGCTCATCTTATACATTTCATCTCAAATAAACTACGTAAATTAAAGAAAAAAATAATTTTTGCAATACAATTCCCTTTGAAACAATACAATTATACAAATGATCATTCATTATTAAAATCATGCGATATATTACAATTGTATCCGTATTAAGAAATGTATTGCTAAAATGTACGTGCTACAATTTATAATTCCTTTTTATATGCCAATGTAATAAAAAAATTTTAGAATTATGTAAAAATATAAATAAATTTTTAATTAAGATTAATATAAGAGTTAACGCTTTAATTTATTTTAATTTTTCAGGAACTCAAGAAACGTTTTTAAATCATGTTTATATGTATTAAATATTCAATTTTTTTGTAAAATCTTAACGAAAGAATTAATATATATTTAATAACGATTAATATATATTTAATAACGATGATGATTGACTAATCTTTAAAACTGGATGGTGTAAATTGGCCTTTATAAGGAGAGATAGAAGGAACAGGAGATGGAGGGTTAGCACGCACTAAATTGGCTTACGCTTGCAGAATCTTACCACACACCTCCGTGCGTTTCTTGCGAATCTCCCACGCACGACCTTCCTGAATTTTCGACCCTCGTAATTTCTTCTTTTTAATAAATCAAGTCAAAAGGGATTAGAAAACATAGGAGGTTGAAACAACACCAATAATAATGACCACAATAGTCATAACTTCATAATTATTCGAGATTTGTTAACCCTATCAATTATATATAAAGAATTATACTTGATTAATTTTTTTATTATTTAAAAAATAATTATGTAACTAAAAATTATTTTATATAGATATATATATATATATATATATATATATATATATATATATTAATTAACATTAGAATACAGAATTTGATAAATAATATAATAGCATGTTGATATTTTTCAATAAGTGTAAATGTGATAACAATAACTCAATTTTCGTAGAAATACAACTATTTCTTAGGGATTCATTATAATTCTGCAAAATCAAATTTCACTAAGAGCCTTTAGTATCCCGATGAGCTAAGAGCTTTTATCACCTATATACACCTACCCCGTTTATTTTACAAAGTCCTTCACCAGGATGACGTCAGCGACAGAGAGAAGAGAGAGAGAGAGAGAGAGAGAGAGAGAGAGAGAGAGAAAGAGAGAAGACAACGACCCAAGAGCATCCGCGTGGAAAATTATCTGACTACGCATAGGGTTCGTGCGACAAGGTCATTGCTGTATGGAGCGGAATATTAATTATGATCATCATTAGAAATAATAGCCTACGCGTTAAAAATTATGCGAGTCGCATCTTCCTTGCGGTATCTTTTTAAAAATTAATACATATTTACAACAAGCAATTCACGCCCTAAAATGTCAGTTATGTATGTACATACGTAATGCTTATATAAAAATTTAATTTAATATTTTCTTACTTTTATGTTTGTTCAATTTTTCTATTTTTTGATACAATATCATGAAGCTTTAAAATTATTAAATCTTCTAATTGTATAGTTTAAGAATTTATTTCTATTTATTACTACGTAAATATTACTTTATGATTTAATAAGTATTACCACTCATATTATCCTCTTATCTATATTATTATATCTATATTATTTATCCTCTTTGAACACATATTAGACTTCAAAGATTTTCTATTTCTCTTCTATTTCTCTTGCTGCCTTTATAGCGCGAATGTCGAGTGGTACAAGCTGTGTACAGTCAGCCATGAGGGGTTAATCTCGACACGGGTTGCAAACGGGGTGTACGTGGTCCACGCGTTATCATCGTGAGAGCGAATTCCGTTGTTAATTATCGTCCGGAAAAAGACGAGGTATATGGCAGAAAAAGGCAAAATATATGTTGCTTGTCACTAAATAACGTTGAATTTATAAAAGAAAAGAAATTTGTAAACATATTTTACATTACATATATTTTACTACAATTTCATACATTTTTCTAAAAAAATATTTTTAAAATGTCATAAGTGAAATAAAAACTTCAATTATTATAGGAATCGTAAAATAAAATTATATGCACTTGTATTATATTTAAGAAGTTTCAAAATATATTTAATTTTAATTTTTATGAAATATAAATTAAAATATCATTGTTGTAAGAAGAAGTATTATAAAATATGACAAGAATATTTATTTTATTTATCAATAATGTTTCTTAAATATCAGTAAAGAAACGTTTGGTACGGACTTACTTTGATGGTCTCCTGAGGGGAGTACCTCGCAGAGCGTTGGGCTGGTGCCTGGGCCTGCAAGCTCATCGCTGTACCATCACTGCGAGACACTTGATATCCTGTAACAAATATTAAATTAATATTTAATTAGTTTTACTTTTATAAAGAAAAAAAAAATTTGAGAATATCACATCTTTGTCAGTTCTCTAAAATACATTTTTAATCTATAATTAAATTTAATTCGAAAAAATAAACATTTCATGAATGATTTTTAGAGAACGTCCGCGATTGTTTCACGATGCCGAGATCCTGGACCGAGAATCGCGCAGTGACGAGAAGCAACGAAGTAGAGACTGCCTGGTTGGCTGCTGGTTGGCCTGTCGATACGAAGAGGTACGTGACCCAGGTACCAAATGACATATCCGGTCGAAGGGAGGACGACCTCTCTCTAGTTCCCTCTCTCCCTCAATCTCTCTTTCGAGATCCACCCCGTTTCTCGCCGACGTTTTTCCGAGGAAAATCGTGCAAGCTCGTAAAAGCTATTCTCCTCGTCAGCCATCGAGCAAAAATTTTATGTTTTCATCGCCGACAAATCTCTTTGTTCGATATGAGTTAGAATATTTATATTAACACGTCAAAAGATTAAGAGAAAATTGATATATAAAATCCTTAAAAATCCTTAAAAATAAAAGTTACGCAAATTTTATTCAAATTTTAATTTTAATTTGCTTTTTACAGTTTTCATGAATAAATAATATTATTGTCACATAAATCAGAGAAAGAGATAGAGAAGAGTGAGA
>Ga0157363_1004039_pt1 | contig 13444 bp, 7 predicted proteins | sample AttsexASBM1_FD_111477 | JGI IMG/M metagenome (GOLD analysis project Ga0157363, IMG submission 111477) | Fungus gardens microbial communities from leaf cutter ant in Ribeirão Preto, State of São Paulo, Brazil - Atta sexdens ASBM1 | ecosystem: Host-associated > Fungi > Mycelium > Unclassified ...
AGATGAGATATACTCGGATAAGTCACGTGAGTCGTGAGTCAGATTTCTAGGCACGGAGGATCAAGAAGAAAAATTGTTGAAGAAAAATTGTTGAAGATCAGCGGATCAGTCCATGCACTTCCCCTTTTATAGACATTTTGGAATTCTGGCCATGATTTCTCACACCTTAGTCATCTACCTAAGTGTCATATTTTTCAAGGACATCCATCTTCTACTATGGATAACACTTACTCTCTTTCACCCTTTTGGCATAGATTATCCAGAATTCGTTGTCTTGGCTTCCACTTTTTATTTTTCTGGCTTTCATTGCTGTCTCTCTAATAATTAGTAGTCTACTATAGACTGTTTTGAAGCTATCTGTCCTCCACTCTAGGTGAGCTTCACATCAATCCTAGGCATCTTTCCATTTTTTCTACCATGAATATGTTTCATTGTCTAGTGACTTGTTTTCTAAAACTCTTTATCATCATGTTGTTAGGAGTTCATTTCTACAGTATTTCTCTGCTCTACCATCATTCTAGGCATAGTACTTAGGATTTAAGAGCAGTAGATACTCTGCAGTTTTCTTAGTCTGGTAATTGAACTCAAGCAGCTTATTTTTTACTGTTATCATCCTTTTTTTTATCTCTTAAAATTCTAACCTATTATAGACTGACTTTCAAGACATCCACTTCCTGACTTCTAGATAGAACTCTAACCATACCTAGGTATACTTCTACATCCATACTCATTTGCACACAGATCAGTCTCTTGTGTTTTATCTTCTAGTGACTTGTCATTTAAACTCCTGATTGTTCTAAGATATAAATATCTTAGAAACTATCTCTATTGTTAAAGCTGAAAGTGGTGGACTCTAATTATTTTTATTCTTCTTTTCATTTCTATTTTCTTTTCAATTTATTTTTCTTTTATTCTATCTTTAGAACTAGGGTTAGGGTTAGAGTGACAAGATCACATGGTCACACAATCAGTCACAAGTCATGAGACACATAGAAGGACATAGAAGGGTCTGGAAGAATGATGTCATACAACATATGCAACATATATTGATCTTAAGACAAACACATGGCTGTTTAGGATAGGCCAGAAGTAGTTAACACAGACTATGAGGTTTTAGTATATAAGGTAGATTATCTTGTACAGAGTTCTCTATCAAGTTCTCTTATATTACTCAATACAAGAGTGTGTCTTTTACTCAATACAGAGTCTAAAGTCATAACATCTATAATGTCTCCTTAGTTATCTCTTACACTGTAAGGAAAACTCTTGAAGTTCATTCTAGGGTAATGCTTAGGTAATACTATTAGTAGTGATCTTATCTACATCTCTTGATCTATTACTACATATTTATCTATCTCTTTTCTCTTTATCAATTATCATGTCTAAATCTTATTGGATAATTATATCTAATAGTCTATATTGTAAGTACTGTACCATGTGACAGACTATCTTCTATAGTATATGTATAAGAGCTTGTATGAGTAGTTCTACTCTTACCTGGTTATTAGCCTAGGTTCTAAGACACTTACCTAGCTTAATAAGTGAGATCCCTTTACATACACTGCTATTTTTGTAATTATAGTTTCAATGACAAACTTAGTATTTAAGACCAAGTAGATACTTTATAGTACCTAGTGTCAGAATTAAGGACAGTGAACTTGTTCTTTTCCAGTTCTAGTTTTCTATTTAAAGACTTTTCTATTTTTTACTTGAACTTTTTTTCCTCTTTTTCTCTTTATTTCTTATTTTTAATTTAGAAGGAACAAAGTGATGTGACAAGATGCAACAACTGTCATGCAAAACTACCATCACAGTTACAACATCATGTAACAATGGAAGAGTAACATTATACATTATAAAAGATATAATGACTTTATTTACACAAAATATTTAGAGTAGGCTAGATATAGGTGCACACAGACCTTGCACTAAAGGTATATAAAGTAAACATATCTATACTAATAATCTTACTGAGTTCTTTTGTGCTAAATAATATTAGTTTTTTCTTTTGACAAAACTCTTGAACTTAAGTTATAATATCTAGTCTAAAAATTGACAAAGAATTGACTAAGCTCTGACTAAGATCTAACCAAGTATTTACTAAGAAATTATCAAGGCTATTGGGTGAAAGAGCAAAGCACTTCAAATCTCTAGAAAATCCTAAGTCTATTATTCAAGAAATACTGAACTATACACTTATCTTCAGAAAATCCTAAGAAAACATAATGGGATTCCTAAAGGTGACAACTACTCTATATATCAATAGGTTTATTCTAATGTGTTAGAATTCTGTTTATATAAGCAAGGAATAATGATACTTAAGTAATCAAGAACAGTTCAGAATAGAGAAACTGAGTTGGAAAAGAGTTAGAGTACTTTAGCAGGTACTTCCAGAGTGTGGAAAAGTGGATGTACAGATGTGTAGATGATACTAGCAGACTTTGGAAGACCAAAGAGCATTGCAGAAGAGTAAGAGAGTACCAAAAAGTCTTGCTAGTAGTTATAAGATATTTCTCTAGAGTTTGTTTCATATATTTAGTTTGTCCATTATATTAAAACTTAGACTCAAGTGATAAAGCAAAAGAATAATCCTCTTATGTTTATATAAGAGAACTTGATAGAGTTTCTAGTATAATTTTATCTAAGATTAACATGTAGTGATTATGCTATTATAATATTATTATTCTAGAACTTTCTATATCCTTTTTTGTATTATATAACTATGTGACATCATACGAAACCCTAATTCAAGTCATAAAATAGATATAAAAACAAATAAAAATAATATCAGAATCACAAAAAAGTGGACCTAGTTTTATTTCATTTCACTTCTCATTTTCTATTTTCTTTTCTTTTCTTTTCTATTTATTTTCTATTTTGGAACTTAGAGTTAGGATTTAGCATAATGTCATAAGTCACTGTCATAAACTGTCACACTACAACACTGTCATAGTCATATGGTCATATAGTATAATAAAAAATAGTAGAAAGATCTAGAAGAAATGACATTATACAACATGTTAATCTTAAGGAAAATACATGGTTATTTAGGATAGGCTAAAGTAGTAGAGCATGAACCATTAGGTTTTAGTATATAAGGTAGACAATTATGTATAGAGTTCTCTATCAAGTTCTCTTATGTTAATTCTAATATAAGGTTCTGATTCTTAACCTACTCTAAGGTCTTGAGTTTGTAACAAACAACTAAGTCTACTATTTTCAACTTTGATACATTACCTTCAGAATAGTAATCTGAAGTGAAGTGAAAATACATGTTCAGAGCTATGTTTAAAGAATAGAAGAAGTTTATAGAGTTTTAATAGAGTTTGTATTTTTAGAAAAATCCTAAGTATATTATTTATATAAATGACAGACTAGAGTATATTTTTAGAAGAATTCTAAGAGAACAGAATAAGGTCTTTTGAAAACAGTAGCTATTATAAGTACTTTTTACAGTTATATCAGGTGTAGTTTACACTAGGAGGTGAAAGTCTGCAGAGTTTGGCCCAGGAATGCATAGAGTATGGAAACTCCATATAATGAGCTCAGTAATGTAGACTTGTTAGAACAACCTTAGCTTCAGCTTATGTACTACACTATCTGTCTACTACATAGTCACAACTTCAGATGTGTGGATGAAGTCTGAGATTGAAGTAAGTACTGATTTGGTGTATTGCCATTGAATACTAGAGATCAAGTTCAATAAGAGTTATCTTCATCAATTATTAGACTAGTGAATTACAGTATAACTACTAGTCTTATATACAAGTCATATATATAGGAGATGCTCAGAGTTTCAGTATATTATTCTGAGTGGAGGTTTTAGTAGTAAAATACTGACAAAGATCAGATAGGAGAACTCTACCATAGAAGACCAAGTTTGATTCTCATCATGGAAGACTAGATATCTGGATTGTTGCATCAATGATGTGTTGCAAGAAAGATGGCTATTATGGAAGATAGGCTTGTCTTAGAGATGTTGTAATGACCACACTGCTACAGGAATGTATCTTTAGAATGGATGGACTTGACATATGACAAGTTTATACTAATTAAGTAGAATAGTTCTTATATAAGTAAAGAATGACAGAAACTAGATGGCTAGGAATCTTGAATAGAAATATTAGAAGATTGCTTAGATAAGCAGGGGTATGGAACAATGATAATGGAATCAGTAGTAACAAGTATGGCTTAGAGCAGTAGTACTGTGGGCTCATAGTAGGATTTATTGCAAATACTATGTTATAAGACGAGTGTGGACAGACTTTGGCTAGGGTTAGGGTTAGCCAGACATAGATAGATAGTATTATTATTAGTCTACAATGGATGGAGAGCACATGACCTGGAAGTCATGTGACAGAAGCTAGAATGGTCTAGAAGGAGTTAGGGTTAGGGATAACGTCAAGGGACAATGGTTTCTCATGGTGTACACATGGTGTACACATGGTGACAGAGATTAAAGAATATGACATCAGGGCACATAGATATGGCATGGTGGATGAGTAATAGGATATGAGGTAGATACATTGTTGTAGCATGGACCACCTTGTATTTATATAAATAGAGGAGCAATGCAGCGAGGGCTCCTTGTCGAGTTCTCTTGTAATTCCCACTACTAAATAGCCTACTGAGAGCTTTGCTGAAGTCAGCATATCACAAGTGCCGTTCCAGCGAGTGGTTGCTACAATAGGCTTTGTATAGGGTAATGAACACTATAGACCTTGTTAGGGGTTCTAAGCTTGTTGCAAAAAAGAGTTAGGTTCTTTTATAGAAACTATTCTAACAACTCAAGAACTACTCAGTAAAGTATGAACAACTTTAAGTCAAAATGTGTTTATAGAGAGTTGTATATGTGAATAGGTAATTGTTGTAGACTCAAAACCTTAGAGTTGGTAATGAGAATAAACCTTATACCGGGTTGACACAAGAGAACTTGATAAGGAGCTCCTACTAATATCTACCACTATATATACTGTTCTGTCCTGGTCCATGCTACAACATTATTTTACCGACCCTAAAGTCTATGCTCTGTCCTCATGTCCTATTACTCATCCACATGTGTTTTCCATAAGGCCACCATGCTTCCTACATGTGCTCTGACGTTATACCTTTAATCTCTGCTGTACATGTGCACACCATGTGTACACCATGAGGAACCCATGTCCCTTGACGTCACTCCTAACCCTAACTCCTTCCAGACTCTTCCTGATCCTTCTAGACCCTAAGTCCTTCCAGACTGCTCTAGACTACTCTATCCTATATCACATGACTTCCAGGTCATGTGCTCTCTATCCGTTGTAGACTAATAATATTATCTTATCTATGTCTGGCTAACCCTAACTCTAGCCAAAGTCTGTCCACACTCTCGTTTTATAACAGTAATATATCAACTTGGCAAGACATAGTTCTGAAATTAAGTTCATACCAATTGTGATAGGACTAAAAATACCACTTTTAGCATCTTGTTCTAGACAATAATACTCAGTATTTAAAATTAGTTAAATACTCTATATAGTCCTCAGTCTAAAATCAAGCTCTAATAACTATTAGAACAACTTGAGTAGAAATATAGAGAAAACTTTAGAACTTCAGAAAATTCTAAAAGAATAAAATAAGGTTTCTGAAAACAATAACTACTCAATATACTATCATACTCTATTCTAAGAAACTGAATCAATGCTTATACAAACAGGATAATAATACCAACATGTTCAGAAACTGTTAAGGCAACTGTAGTAGAAATATAAAGTTTGCACTTCAAACTTCAAGAGAACCTAAGATATATTATCCAACTAAAAATAATAGGGTGAGAGCTTACCTTCAGAAGAACCTAAGAGAACAGAATAAGTTCTCCTAAAGAGAAAGTGACAACTATTATAAGTACTCTTGAGTCCATTCTAATTTAGTAGAATAGTGATAAGGTAGCTAGAGAATAATAGAGTCCAAATAGCTTAAGAACTCTATGAAACAATCTTATTAAGAAAGACAAGACATATCTGATGGTAATAGAGGATATAGGACAATAATTACCTGAGTGGTAGTAGTGGCCAGGGTTTGATACAGAGAGATAGCAAAGTTGATATAGTAAACTCTACAGGCTTTATGGTAGAGTTTAGCATTCAGAGACATGAAAAAGATTGTGGATAAGAACAACAACAGATAGTTGAGTGTAAACTTCAAATCATAAAGCATGGGTGATAGAGAATGAGTAAAATTAAGTGGAGAACAGCATAGATAGCAGATGGATGGGCATAAGAGAGTGAATAAGACAAGTAGAAAAGTAAGTTCTTTTACAGCAATCTGTTTTCTCAGCTGCTAAACCTCATACTCTTCTCCACTTTTCTTTCTAGCTAAAATTACAACCACATAACATGTAGTTGGCATAGCACATAAATTGAAGTTAAGGTCATCATCTACTTTTTGTTGTATTAATTATACATGTAGTTGGTATGTTAGGAGCAATATACTTAGGATTTCCTGGAGTTCCAAAGTGTCTTTTATGTTTTCATCCAGTTGCCCTAACAGTTTTCTATAAAATTTCTTGCTCTAAACACTTAGACTAGATACTTTGTGACATGAGCCTTAAACAGTGAAACAGTGTTTGCTAGTATAGAGAATCTGTCTCTGCTTTGAAAGCTATTTTGGTAACATGTTGGCTGAACAGCAGTTTTCTATCAAAGATAACTCCTAGTTAGCATACTATCAAGCTGGTAGGTATTGTTGAAATAGTTATAATATCATTTTCAGAAAGTCTAACTGCTAGGTCTATATGCCTTTTGGTGTAGTGTTGAAGTGATTTTGCTTTATGGCACCACCAATCCGCTCTTCATTATTAACCTTACTGCAACCATGTGGCTGCCTGATAATAGTGTCAATAAGTGCATACATGTCATTGTAGGTAGACTAGTGCCCGTTAATAAAGGGAGAACCTGGGTGTGCTTGTTATAGCCCCAGTAGAGTCGAGAGGAGTGTTACATAAACCGCCAGTTATCCACACTGCACGTTGCTGTTTTAGGGTTCCTTCCAACGTGTAGTGTATAAACTCCCATTTATCTCTGTCCAGAGCCAAACCAGCACACTGGAGTTTGTTTCGAGAGTTTTCTACATAATATCTTTCATCTCCCCTCTGATCCCATCAACACAAATGAGTCCACTTTAGGTATTCTAACGGAATTCATTATTTCGACTATAAGCCTATCATGGTTTTTGCAAAATCAAAGTATCCCTCAATGTCAAAATGACTTTGCCATGGTTCCATGCTGTGGGCACATTATGTACAAATGAAAGTATTACATCACGTGAATTAGATATTGTACAGCAAGGTAGTACGAAACGGCTCAGGAAACGGCGACATAAGAATGAAGAATATACGAACTGGAAAAAGACCACTACGAGCAGTAAGAATAAAAGGCTAAGTATTCAACACAGTGAACGAAGAGCAGGGATAACCGAATAATAAGAATAGATGTTAACTATGAGCAAAAGCAGGCGAGGAGATAATCAGGCAAAAAGAGTAGGTGATATAGGTGCTTGCTAGTCATCGCGTAGTGTAGTATTCCCAATTTCCCAAATCATCCGTCGCCGGAGATATGGCATATCCTTTTGCGTAAATCGGAACCTCTCCTCTCCTCTCGACAGTGCTTCAAGGAATGCGCACGTGAATACGCCGCAATCATATCCGTTCTCTTGCTGAGGAGTTAGCTCCTATTCAAATTCCGTTGGTACGACGGTCAGGAACGAACAGATAATTGTAACTCACGTCAGGCGCATAATTTTCCCATCCTGTGAAGTCAAACGGGACTTTCTTCTTATTCCGGTGCTCTGCATCAAGGTATTTTCGTAGGTACTGAAGAGATGTTTAGCTTGTACATGAAGCTTGAACGACAGCATATACTTGCCATAAAGACAATATCCTTTGCCATACCCATGCTATCATAGGACTCTATACGCTTTCGACGGAGATTGATGGCAGCAGCAGTCCAATGTGCATTGTTGTGATTGACGGGAATGAGTATGACATCTTTGGAGAAAATGTCAATCTGAATACCATGAGTAAGCATCGAAAGCAGATTTAAAAGGATCAATACTTTTTTCGTCCATTTTGCCAACCTCCCCTTGTCATAGCCGTCCTGAGTCAACTTGGACCAAAAGAACGAACTGAAATAATATGCATCCAACGGTGCCCCTCTCTCCTTGAATGGCCCATTTGCAAGTTTTTCACTGCTCTTTGGCGCGTTCTCTTTACAGCTCTCCGACCTCCAAAGAAGCAGAGCGCCGTAGAAGTTGATAATCTCATCATTCAACCACTGCCCAGGTCTCAATCTGACGATATCCTTATCTTCTACTGCTTCTCTTGCAAATTTAGCTATTTGTCCCCGCGTTTCAAGAAGTTTCTGTACAGTCGTTTCATCAGCGGGTGGTAGGTGCGATGGAAGAGGAGGGATTTTCGACTTGAGGTTCTCTTCAAGCTCTGCATCCCTTTGCCGCCACTTCTTCTGTAGAATATCGAGAGCGGATGTATCAAACTTGAGGGGTTTTCGTCTGAGAAAATCAATAGTGATGGTGAGGTTACATATCAGTGAAAAGGTGAGAATAAACTACTCTTGTATCGAGGCCCGAGCAATTGATAGTGCTCGCTTGAGTGACCTATCTCCTAACACTGCCAGAGGAGAGATGACTGCGGACAAAATTGAGCCGATAGTCAGCATGTGAAGTCAAAGACGGACCCTTGTTAGGATCATGAGGAATGGCAGACTTGACTCGGTCGAAATACGTGAGATAGCCTAGGGATATGAGCTGAGCAAAAATGAAACGAAGACAACCCATAATACTTATACCTTCAAAATCGGCTATGGACGACTGATAGCCTACGCACAATTCAGTGATGCTGTTCCAGTTGATCGTGAATAACGTACCATATCGCTTCTGTCTCTCATACGCTCGCAGAACCATCTCTGCGCGCATCTTCTGTTTATCTTGCTTCACTTTTGCGCTGTGCTATGCGACGGTCAATGATTGTTTGCCACTTGAGAGGAAAGTAATACGTACCACGATCTCATATACATGGTTTCTGTTCCGATGTCGGATGAAGCATCTTGGTCTCTGTCCGACAGATGAGTTGGCTGTAGAGGCAGAAGTGAATGATGTTGCACGGGTCTCCGGGGACGATTGCGGTGAGTGGATACCCATACCCGCAAGTCGCAAATCTAGTAGGTCCGGAGTCGAGAACCGACTGGAAGATGGTCCATGCTGTTGCTCATTTTTGCGGTGGAGGGAGAGGAGAGAGGGAGTACGGGAAGGAGGACGGGAAGGCAAGGACTGTGGCGAGCCAAACATAGGCCGCGTTGGTCTCTTGGAGGCTTGAGGAAATAGCAGATCAACACCGTGGGATTATCCTTTTGTCAAAAATACAAAGGGTCGATTATCCACCCGAATTGCATCCATTCGGCTCCTAGATAAATATACGGATCAAGTGAAACATCACAATGCTTATGACCCAAAATATGGCACACGTCGCTGCATATTACATGGGAAGAGCGTGTCAATAGCAAGCCGCAGGAGGAAACGAAAATAATCACCCGGGCTAAATTACGGAGCGGTCCGAAGTGCACTAAAAGGGAATTTCTCGGATGGCGGCAAGTCATCCTTCTTTGTCTCTCCCACAAACACTTATCACACTTATCAAGGCCTTTCAAGTTTGTCCCTCTACCTGTACTCATCCTCCCACTTCGACAGCGAGATCCCTAAGCTCTTACTGCATTCTCACCGCTTCAAAACTCTACAGATCATTCTCACCATGGGTATGAGCTATCGCCGCTATCTTTCTGGAGACCGCATCTATGGCTGTTCAACTTGCAAGACACACCTCGCGACAATACACTCCATGATGTCTAGGGTATCTACCAGTTATCTACCAGTTACAGTACGTGCAGCCACATTTACTCAACTTGCTTATTTCAGGCTTTCAACGGTCAGCATGGCCGAGCGTACCTCTTCGATGGGGTGTAAGCTCCTTTACTCTTCGTTTCGTCTGGATTCACACTCATAGTATCCCCCGAGTGTGAATGTTATTGAAGGTGAACCCAGTGATCGTCCCATGACCACCGGCAATCATACTGTCCGAGACATCTACTGTGTTAAGTGCGGAACGACCCTCGGCTGGAAATATGTAAGCCCAGCGATTGAAGATTGGTGGTTCATCCTCTTTACGCTTCAAAAATAGGACAAGGCCTACGAATCGTCACAGCGATACAAAGAAGGCAAGTACATTCTCGAGCGCAATTTGCTCGTGGATGTACAGTGAGACCTTGCTTTGCATGTTTCCCTTCTTTTCGTCTGGTTCATCGCGGTTAAGGACTCCACAGCACTCCCTCGGTCATTTTCGGTCCAGGAATACTCATACAGATCCCCATTAAATCCTCGGACATTTCGAACGCTTAACAACGGTTGTATCTGTGCTATTTTGTTTTTAGGAAGGGGATAGTCCTTTGACAAGAGGCGTAGGGTGTTTCGGAGATACCACTATTCCTTGCGCCTCCGCCCTATCGGCTAGCCCCCTTTCCTATGCTGATCGTCTTTCAGCACATATTTCGCCAATACCATTCTCATCGTCCTCGCTTATCCCAGCTAGCCTTCTTTCTGCCAAGCGTTATTGATTCTTCATTAGTGTCATCGGTCCCCTGTCTATCCTCTTTATCACACTCACATCATTTGTCTCTAACGTCAAGAGAAATGGAATATACACTCATGCATTGAATTACGCCAGTCACTGTCTGGGAGTGCGAGTTTGTTTTCCCCATCACTCATGGAGATGTAAGTATCTTCATCTTTTGGGCATGAGACGAACGATAAAAAAATCATCCGTGGTGGTAGACCCACTCGAATTCAGAGGAAGGAAGATAAAAAGCGATAACGAGCAGCGTGTCCTTGAGATATTTTTGGCATCTAGCGTGTCGTCCCACCTCATGTCAAGGCCCTTTACCAGAAATCCATCGAACTGGACCCATGATGTCTTCCTTGATTTCATAGTCATAATGATCTCCTACACCCACCGGACCTCCTCCGTTGAAATTTGTCTTCGGCCGGATTGATCTCACCACTAGTAATTGCTTGCTGACTCACAAACTGACTCATAAGATTCTGTCTATTTTGGTAAACAATTCCTTGGGGGCTGTCCAGCTATGTCCAGCTATTCAGCTCCAAGTCCTTCTTGTCCCTGCCAACAATCATAGCACTACCGGCACAAGGGGAAGAGACATGGCACGGATTTCTTTCCAGATAGACACTCTCAACGGCAGCTCAGGTTTGTCTGATAGGAACTTGGTTGGATGCGAACTTGGGACTTTCACCCAAGCAGTAAAATGAATTCTGTACGCTTTGGATCTGTCTAATTATTGAAATATCGACTCCCCGTCTTTATTTGATGATAATAGTTCGGTTGGCTCTGTCTATATGTCAATATCCGAGGCACCTGTTATGATGCATTCATCCCATTCGAGGTCTCTTCCTGGGTCATTACCTGAACGGACGAACGAGAGACAACCTTCCAACCGCACCAGCAACCAAGTCAGTTTATCGTATGTTCCAATGATAACATTCATGAACACACCCCAGGATTTTATCCTGACCAAATGTCATCGAAACGAATAAGCTTCGAGTACACTTGCAGCACCAAGGTCGCTCTCGCAATCGCGAAAAACGCGAGATGGAGCGACGTGAATTGTGTATCCCTGTCAGGACAAACTTGCCACGGTTCACTTAGCTTGGTGGGGTTGACATTTACCCTGATCGCGCAATAACCGTCTCAAGATAGTCCAAGTCCTTACCCTCAGTCCTGCCAGTTTAGATGGTGCCCTTTCTGTACTGCTGATAGCAGAGCCTGTTCCCATTTCCTCTCCCACTACCTTGTCATTCGGAACATTAATTTTTCTGTCACGCTCCTAAGAATCTGATTGAAATGAAATTCGACCTCAGCACTCCTCCGATGTCATCGTGTGTTTACAAGACAGCTTCTGTAGATTCTAGATCAATGAAAAATTTCCCGTATAGTCGATCTGGAACTCGTTGACGTTGATTCGCAGATTTTGCGGTGCACGTGAGCAAGAGAGAAGAGATCTTCTACAGGTGAAATGATAATGCTTCTCTGCCATCGCGAATACGCAAATTTGTTGCTAGTTGTGCGATATGACATGACTATTCAAGATGAGAAACGACTGGATGACGATACTGATTTAGTGACATGTGAGATGGGTCCAAGCCATGGCAGTATAGCATCGAGTTGGGCCATTTGAGAGTGGGACTTTGGCAACACAAACTGCCCGCTTAAACCTTGATCCCTATCACCATCTTTGAATTGGAGCTTGGGAGCCAGCACATACGGACTTGTGTACATGGTCAAGGTTGAAGCGGTATCCCCAGAGTCTAGCAAGGACCGACTCCGGAAGAATCAAGTGTGAGAGTGTGTCATAGAGTTCGGGCCTGTTGGCTTGTTCCCCAGATAAATCGGTGCCTTAGTGGAAGGCACCAGTGACTCCAGACATGAAAAGAGAAACCGAGGCAGGTGAGGTGAGGTGGTGAAGAACTTTGAGCAGTGCAGCAATCGATCCCATAGAGACACAGCAACACAGAATAATCAATGTGGATTGATGCTTCCTGTTATGGATATTCTCCGACGGCCGGAATGACACGATTCGGAGTATGACTGCCGTGCCGTGTGCCGAATCCCCAAGAGTTCAGGTCCCCAGAACGTCAATCCCCAGCCGTCAAAATTTATAAAGGTGGCACATTCCAATCCCCTCACTGTTGCACATACCATTCATTACCCGCTTCCACACTCATGGGCAAGTTATCTTCGTGTTACTTACTATGACCTCTGCTCACATTTCCTCAGCCGCTGTCATGTCTCGCCCAACCGTTTCTTCACCCCTCGCCGGCAACTCTTCCCCTATGCGTGTACAAACGACAGCTCAATGCATTGCACCGCGACGGAATGCCTCATTCCCTTCGTCACGCGCACTACGACCATTTCCCTCTATTGCGCAATCTCTCCACCCTTGCAATGACAAAAAGGCCGTAAAAATCATCGAAGCACCTAAATACCAACAGACAATGTTCGTTCTCGACCTGACACAGGCAGAGTTCAGCCGACAAGATTAGACCCCCCTCATCCTTCTCTGTTGCGCTCTTCTTACACTTCTCCCATCAATGGCTGGTGTAATTCGTGATACAGAGAGACGCTGTGTTCGACTCCAACCAACCATTTATTCCCCAACCCTAGGCCCCAATTATTTTTTATTATCTTCTGTTTCTTATGTGGGTTGAACGGTCTTTCAGCTGTACTTCAGAAGCATTCCATTGGTATAATCAGATACATACCCAAGATGTAAACCATATACATGCAGACATTCTAATGATTCCCGTGATTCTTTCTGATGGAAATCTCGTG
>Ga0157363_1004041_pt1 | contig 13442 bp, 17 predicted proteins | sample AttsexASBM1_FD_111477 | JGI IMG/M metagenome (GOLD analysis project Ga0157363, IMG submission 111477) | Fungus gardens microbial communities from leaf cutter ant in Ribeirão Preto, State of São Paulo, Brazil - Atta sexdens ASBM1 | ecosystem: Host-associated > Fungi > Mycelium > Unclassified ...
AGTTGTGACTACATGGCAGGCAGACAGATGGCACAGTACATAAGCTAAAGCCAAGGTTGTTCAACAAGTCCACATATCTCTGAGCCAATCTTGCAAACTTTTAACCCCAGTGTAAACCACATCCAACAAAGTATTACATTCCATTTCAACTATATCTATTCCAAACCATGAATAGTTCTTTCTTCTCCATCTGTACTTTCCATTCTCTTCTAACATGAATTATATATCTCCATTCCATTTCAGATGTCTCTTGCTAACTCTATAAACCTTTATTCTCTAATATCCAAGGATTATTAGAAATCAGGATAACTCACTTAATAATCTCCATTTTCAGATAACTATTCTCAGTAGCATATCTAGTATATATTCTGGTAGTTTATACTTGTTATGACTTAAGTTTCTGAGTAAAAACAAAAGACAACTTTTATATTGAGTAACATAAAAGAACTCAATAGGATTCCAAATACAAGATAGTCTACCTTATATACTACAGACCATAGTTTATGCACACACTATGACTAACCCACTCTAAAATATATGTGGTTTCCATAAGGCTAATATATTGTATAATATTATTTACTCTAGAACCTTCTATATCTTTCTCTGTGTCATGTGATTGTGTGGCTGTGACTGTGACATATGTGACAACCTTGTGACAAGTCTCAAGTATCTGTCATGTTTTGTGACTTGTGTAACCATTACATGTGATGTTACACCATACTTTTATCTAAGTTCAAAATAAAGAAAAGTAAAATAAAATGAAACCAAGTTCATTATTCACCATTCTGACAACACTGTATTAGCTATCCTGAAAATTGATTAAAACTGACACTCTCTTCCTATTGGAATTAAATATAGTGGACTTATTCTTTTTCAGTTCTAATCTCTTATTTCAAGTCTTTTCTATTTTTTACTTAAACTCTTCTATCTCTTTTCTCTTTTCTTAGTTAGAACTTAGTAAAAGAGGAATGAGGTAATGTGATAAGGTGTGACAACTGTTACTGGCAGGTCACACATGTCATAGTTATGGTCATAATGCCATGTAATATAGTAGAAGAGTGATATTATACATTATCAAAGAGATAATGACTTTATTTACATAGATTCATAATATTTATGATAGATAAGATGTAGATGTGCACAGACTATATACCAAAGATATTTGAAATAAACACATGTATACTAAGAACCTTACCAAGTTCTTTTGTACTAAGTAATATTAGTTTTCTCTTCTGACTAAACCCTTGGTCTTAAGTTATAACACTTCTGATGTTGGCAATGACACACCTTGTTATCTTCCAGTGTCCCAACACTTTAAGTTCTCCCAAGCCCTGTTTCAAAATATGTAACTAGTGCAGCTAGTAGAAATGTAGCATACAAGCTGAAGCCAAAAGTCATTCCAATCCATTTTCTATGTTCTTAAATAACATGCTAATCAATATATTCGGACTACTGAGATACCTTACTAAATCTTAGATAATAAGGTATAAACCACATCTAACACTGAGTATCCTTTCAAAATATACAATCTATACAACTAATAAAGGTACAGCACATAAGCTGAAGTTAAAGATCATTTTAACAACTACATTCTGCATATTCAGATAATACAAATTGCTAATTGGACTTCTGAAAGCTCATTATTAGATCTCAGATAATGAAGTTTGAACTGTATTTAATAATGATTAAGATTTTATTTTATTTATAAAATAATATGATTTCTTGTGGAATTAAATTTCATGCTAGAATTTACTGTAGAGTATTCTTAGAACTATAAAAAGTTGTATATAATATGTTTATAATCACATTGCTTCTTTCTCTCTTACTACTATCTTATATGATAGCACCTATAAAAGAATTAGCAAATATACATTAATCCAGCTCAGCTTTTAGTTCAAAACCTTTTCAAATAGCCAACTTACCATTCTACATGGACATAGACATTGATCGCAACTGTATCAGGAGAAAATCTGCTTCCTCAAGCAAAATAAATTTGAGGGATGCTTCAATTCTTTCAAATGCTTTATCTACTTTATACCATGAAAGAATGGAGATGAATAACAACCTCCCAGATGAAGATATATGGAATCCAATTGACAGTTCTCAACTGTCCTATAATAGAAACATTGAGGTAGGTAGATCAGTCAGAAAGACAACTGACAATTATCTTCCTAAGGATTCACAACATGTACAAAACAAGACACCAGCCCTCAAGAACACACCCAACTATAAGATAAGGGTGTATCTAATAATAATACTAACATGTGTCTCTTGCAGGAAGTTATCAATATTCAGCTGTCTTACAATGTAAATCAGGCTACTGAATAAAACTTATAAAATGGGAATTTCCATTCCATTTCTCTTCATAGTTCACTTGAACATTTTCCTTCTGACTTCAAGAATATCAAGGAGTCTTTGCATTGAATGACAAAATACATCAAAAACAAAAAAATTGAAAATAATAAAGCAAATAAAGTTTCAGACCTCAATAGTATAAATAAAGCCACCTGGAAATTTATCTTTGCCATTTACAACTCAGAATGGGATTCCCTTATTGCTGATAAAAAAAATAAATCTTTCAGACAGAAAGTTTCATCAAAATTCACTCCCAAGCTTAACATAGTCAAGACTAGTAATAAAGGCAAAAAGAAAGCAGACAAGCCTGCAAGCTTTGAAAAACTACCTCTTCCTATTCTGGCTAAGTTACCCAAAGAAGTCAATGAAATTTTGAAATTCGTTACAATCAACGCCTCCTGGATACAGCATGGACTTGGGCAAAGGGTAATGACGATATAATTGGCTGTGCTGCAAGTATCTCAGTCAGTGCCTCATGTAATAGGTGCAATATCCTTGCTTTAGCCTCATGGACTATGACTCGTTTGACTCATGTACAATGGACACTTTCCTCATGGAATATCAGTATATATAGTGTAGATACTACTCTGTAGTCTTTACGCTTTACCAATTCTAACATCCCTTATCTATTCTCAAGTCTTTGCCTAAGTGCAACCTGAGCTCTAGCTTAAGGTCGTAACATTTGGTAAAGTGTCGATGAACTCACCTTGCAAGAGAGGTACATGTAGATGAAACTAGATAGAGTTACCTGTTGAGAACCAAACACATGTAGTGTAAACTATAAAGAGAAACCAAGACAAGTTCCAGAAGAACAAACAATATCGAGGCATTGTCAGGAAGACTAGGATTCTTACAAATCACAGAAAAAGTCTCAAGCAAGTATGAACAAATGGAAACAGACAAAATGTCAAATACACCAGCACCAGCAGTAGCAACGAATGAGAACATATAGGCAGGAATACTAAAGAACATGATACTAGACCCAGGATGGTTTGATGGTGACCGAACAAAGTTTGAAGACTGGTGGAGAGGGATAAGATTATTCCTCAAAAGCAACAGGGCCATGGAGACCAACAACAGGATCACGGCAATCCTAGCTCACCTCAGAGGAGATGTAGTGGGTATTTACACACAGAGAAAGCTTAATAAGCTAGATGAAAAAACCGGAACCCAGGATTGGAAAGAGTTTGTCTGGGAAATCAAGACCATGTTTAGTGACAAGACAAAGACAGCAGATACCAAATGGAAGATAGAAACCTTCAAACAAGAAAAGAGGAACACAGTAGATTTCATGATTGTATTCAATGTATTGGCCATGAAGGCAGACACAGATGAACTACACGTCATCTTTCTATTAAAGAAGAATGTACGACCAGACATTATTAAGACAATACTAGGGTATCTACCAATAGCTACACCAGAATCACTCAAGGAGTGGAAGATGGCTATAACATCAGTAGAACAAGGGTATGAGTCCACAGAGGGATGCCACGATTACAAGACAAGCACTGGAACAACATATGGTGGATGAGGACAACCAATGGACATTGGAAAGTCCAACGAGAACTTTGATGATGGGAAGCCCAAGTGCTTCAACTGCAACAAATACGGGTATATGGCAAAAGAATGCCAATTGAAGAAGAAAGAATATGAAACTAGGAAATGTTTCAAATGCAAAAAGGAAGGACATATTGCAAGAGACTGCAAGACAACACAGTTGATGAAGAAATGAAAGATACAAGAGGAGTCAGACGATGAAAAAGATAAGAAAGAAGAGCAGGGTTTTGGCAATGATCTTGAGTAGGCACGGTACAAGAGATCTTCCATGTAAATTCCCAAAATAAATATATTATTCTGAATCACCAAAGCAGCGAAGGAAAGTAGGAATTAAACATGCAAGCAGATGTGAAAACAAAGAACAGAAAAAAGTTTAAGGTCAAGGCATTGGTAGACTCGGGATGCACATACACAGGGATCAACAAGCAACTGGTCAAAGATAAGAGGATCTAGACAAAACCAATAAACTTCTCATTTGAAGTTTTTAACACAGATGGAACAAAGAATGGAGAGGTGACTAGGGTGGCACCTCTGGAAATCAAAATCAACAGCCACAAAGAACAGTTGGAAGCAGCTGTAATGGACTTAGATAGGACAGATATGTTTTTGGGTTATGACTGGCTAGTCAAACACAACCCAGAAGTAAATTGGAAAAATGATACTATCAGATTTACAAGATGTCCAGGACAATGTACAATGAAATATGAGGATATTAGGTTCAAAACCAGAAGGACAAAGGCCATGGACACTACAGAACAGAACAATGGTGAAATCAGCAAAGAACCAGACAAGACAAATCCAGAAGATTTACCAAAGTACATTTGACCTTTCATGCACTTATTCAACAAGAAGAAGTTTGAAATTTTACCAGAAAGACAAGAATGGGACCATGAAATCAATCTTATAGAAGAAGCCCCAAAGGAACTTAACGCAAAGGCCTACGTGATGACACTAAAGGAAGAAGAAGCCTTGAATCAATGGTTGGACAAACAACTCAAGGTGGGACTAATAATGAAATCAAAATCAAGATATGCGGCACTACGTTTTTATATTCCAAAGAAAGACAGTTCATTATGGCTGGTTTAAGACTATAGGAAACTCAACCAGGTCACAATAAAAGACAAGACACCATTGCCTCTAATCGGAGAAATAATTGACAAACTCAAGGAGGCGAAGTATTTCAATAAATTGGATCTGATCTGGGGATACAACAATGTTTGAATCAAGGAAGTGAACAAATGGAAAGCTGCATTCTTAACCAACAAAGGATTATTTAAGCCACAGGTCATGTATTTTGGGTTATGCAATTCACTGGAGACATTCCAAAGAATGATGAACAGTATCTTCTGAGAGTTACTACACAAAGGAGTACTGACAAACTATATGGATGATTTTATAATACCGGCAAAAACCATGGAAGAATTAGAAGAAAGGAAGATCAGGTTTTTAAAGATGGCAGAGAAATACAATCTGTGTTTCAAAAGGTCAAAATGCGACTTCAATATAGAGGAAATCCCTATCCTAGGAGTCATAGTAGGGAAGGGACAGGTCAAGATAGAACAAGAAAAATAAAAGCAGTGAAGGAGTGGAAGACACCAACAAAAGTCAAGGATGTGGAAAGTTTCCATGGGTTTGCAAACTTCTACCGATGTTTTATCCAAAACTTTAGCCACACAGCAAAACCATTAAATGAATTAAAAGGCAAGAAGGAATGGAAATAGGGTAAAGAACATCAGAAAGTGTTTGAGAAGCTCAAAGAGAAAATAACGAGTCAACTAGTCCTTTTGTTACCAAGAAGAGAAGGAAAGTTTAGAGTGGAAGCAGATGCTTTAGGTCACACTATAGAAGAAGTACTATCCCAAGAACAAGATGGAAAGTGGAAACCAATAGCATTTCTATCAAGAACGATGCAATCTGCAGAAAGAAATTATGAGATCTACGAAAAAAAGTTACTGGCAATAGTGGAAGCTCTGACCAAGTGGAGATAGTATTTGTTGGATACATTGGAAACATTCAAAATCTGGATGGACTACGAAAATCTAAAGTATTTCTAAGAACCTCACAAACTAAACAGAAGACAAGCAAGATGGTATCTGAAGTTACAAGACTACGACTTCACATTACAACATATTCCAGGAAAGATGAACACTAAGGCAGATATCCTATCAAGAAAAGATCAAGTGAATACAAAAGAGGATAACAAGGACATTCAACTTCTGAAGGAGGGACTATGGTTAAGGAGAACAACAACAGAAATCATGATGATGAAAAAAAAATAACAGAGGAAGAAAGCAATATAATCAAGAAAATCAGAAGAAATAACACTAGAGAGAAGGAAGTGGTCCAAGCATTGAAAAAAGAAAATGGACTAACATGGGAAGAAGATAGAGTGGTATACATAGAAGAAAGAGTCTATGTGCCAAATAACAAGAAAATAAGGGAAGAAATTCTAAAGGAAAATCACGACTCAGTGGATATAGGACATCCAGAACAACAATGGATATTGGAACTAATCAAGAGAAACTACTGGTGGCCAGGACTCAAAGAAAATGTCAAGAAATACATACAAGGGTTTTTTAGATGTCAACAGAACAAAGTCCAACACCAGAAGAAATCAGGGAAATTACATCTATTGGAAATTCCACAGGGACCATGACAAGAAATCAGCATCAACATAATTGGACCTTTACCTAGGTCTAATGGAATGGATGCAATCATTATCATTGTAGACCGATTTACGAAGATAATTCAATTAAAAGCAACAACAATGAATATTTCATCAGAAGAAATCACAAAAATCTACAGGGATGATATCTGGAAACTACATAGAGTACCAAAAAAGATTCTCAGTGATTGAGAACCACAATTTGCATCAAGGTTTATGGAGAAATTTACAAAGACATTAAGGACAAAAAGACAACTATCGACAGTGTACCATCCCCAAACAGGTAGTCAAACAAAAAGAATGAACCAGGAAATAAGAACGTTTCTACGACACTATATAAACTATCAACAAGACAATTGAATGGACTGACTAGCTGCAGCGGAATTTCAGTACAACGACAAGAAACATGTGGCAACCAGAAGGACACCATTCAACCTAAACTTTGGAAGGCACCTATGGAAAGGAGATCTTATGTGTTATGATCTTAGATCTTTAGGGTTGGATAAAAGAACAACTCTTGTATTAGAGAAATACAAGAAAACTCGATAAAAAGCTCTTTACAAAATAGTCTACCTTATATACTCCTATAAATGGTCTGTGCTAACTACTGTGCACCCTACCCTAAATGACCATGTGTAAAGCATGAGGCCAACATGTAGTGTCCATGATGTATGACATCATTTTGTTCTAGAATCTTCTACTTCCTTTTCTTAAGTCCTGTGATCAATGTTGTGACCACATTATCTGATGTGACTGATGTGACTGATCACTTCTAACCCTAACCCCAGGGTTCTAAAAATAGAAAAGATGAAAAATAAATCAAAAAGAAAATAAAAATGAGAAGAAAGATAAAAAGAAACAAAGTCCACTTTCTGCAATCTTGACATTATGGTTCAAACGGAGATTCCACAAGTAGAAGAATTCTTTATCAGAATACAGAAGAGTTGGGAACAGGCAACAAAGACAATGGAAGAAGCACAGAAAAGGATAAAGAAGCAATTCAACAAGAAAAGGTGGAATCCTCAAGAACTAACAGTCAGAAACAAAGTGTGGCTAGAGAACAAGAATATCCATTTGAATTGACCCTCAAAGAAGTTGGATAATAAAAGATACAGGCCTTTGAGGATTTCAAAGGACATTGGCTCGGGAGTATTTCAACTAAAACTTCCAAAAGGATAGATGATTCATAATGTTTTCAATGAGGACTTGCTAACACAATGTGTAGAGCCAAAGTTCAAAGGACAACATAAGGAACCAGCACCTCCGCCAATGATTATTAATGAAGAAGAAGAATATAAAGTAGAAGAAGTCAGGAAGCATAGAAAACGTGGGAGAGGAACACAATACTCAAGATCAAAGAGACATTTCTAAATTTACAGGCTAAGAAAATCAAAAATATACAAAAAATTATCAATGATAAAGACAAACCCAAGCCAAGAATTAATATGATAATAAAGGGCCCATCTCAAAAGCAGATCATTGTTCCAATGAGTAGTGATAACAAGACAAAGTTTATGGAGGAGAGTAGTGCTCATATTACTAACATGAACAGAGTACTTAAGAACATCAAATCTAAAGTCATAACTAACTTCATTTGATCTGACCAAGCTGGTATCATTATTATCAACAAGGTCACATTGCCACTTGATTTTCAGACAATTGAAAAATATGTCAAGAATGCAAACTATATTGAGACTGATAAAGTCGAAGCCACTTATCTGCCTCAATCAAAATTGTATCTGAAGATTATAGGTATCCCCTATTTATTAGAAAATACTAACACTCTTATCTTGGCAGACATAGTTGAATCAATTATCAAGAGCAATCACATCTTCAACAATATTGTGGTAGTATTAGAACTGTGAAAGATGGACTTTATTTTACTTTTTCTCCTTCTATTTTATTTTTATTTTTATTTCATTTTTCCATGTTTCTTTTATCCAGATTTAGCATGACATCACAGTTATAACTATCACAAACTAGTCTCAAGATGTGTCATGTAAGATCATACATTACATGACACTGTCACAGCTATGGATACAAGACACATGGGATATGATGGAAACTTCTAGAATGATGATGTTATATAACATGTTTAACATATATTGACCTTATGGCTTACACATGGTCTTTAGGATAGGCTAGATGCAGTAGTAGCACAGACTATCTAATGTAGTATAAAAAGATAGATACTTGTACTAGAAACTCCATTGAGATCTCTTGTGTAATTTCTATACAAGATTCTTTTTATTGACCAACCCTAAAGTCTTTGAGTCATAACATTAGAACTTGATACTATCTCTTGAGACTATCCAACACAAAACCCTCTCTACCTTTTTTCTTACTCTCTTATCATTCTCGACCAAGAGACAACACAATTCTTTAGTCAAGAAGATATAGCTGGACCTTAGGCTTAAGAGATATACTAGCTAAGCAGGTGAAGCTTTGCCATTTGTTTGTACCAAAGCCCACTGGTGCATTTCAGACATATCACCTTTTGTGGACATGCTACATACTTCTTTCACCCATCAGCTCTGTACTACAGTTCCACTTGTAAATTGTCTACATAGGAGAACAGCAGACATCTATAAGATCTTGCTTATAGTAGAACATCTTTCTTAAGACAAAATCATTTACCTTTCCTTTAGAGCAGTAGCTGGTAGTATAAATAGTCAATAAGTGGTGTAAGGTAGGACAAGAAGAGGGCCCACTAACACCTACAGAGATTACTTCAAGCTTTGAATACAAATCAGAAAGCAAGGCCAACAGCAGTTCCTCTCCTCTACCATTCTACATATCATTCTTTCTGATACCACCACCACTCTCATCATCACCCTCACTAATCTCACCACCCTCCAATACAACATGAGTCAACACAGCTCTATAAATTACAAACAAATCATATAACAGCAGCAGAAGCAGCTAGAAGCAATGCAGGTGCAAATTCAGGCCCTGCTAGCAGCAATAGAAGAAGGAACAACCAAAGAACCCAACACAGGGTTTAGTATCAAGATGGCTAAGCCACCAGTGTTCAATGGAGAAGCAGGGAGAGTAGGAGGATTTATCACAGCATGCTGGTTATATTTAAGAATGAAAATAAGAGGAGAAACAGTGGAAGAATAAATTCAATGAATATTATTATATATACAAGGTGGATTAGCAGATGTATGGAAGGAGAATTTGTTAGAAGACTTGGAAGTAGGAGAATTTTTGTTGGAATTAAGAAAAGAGTTTGGAGGAGGAGATGAAGAGTCAGTAAAAGTAGTGGAACTAAGGAAGATAGAGCAGGGAGGAAAAATGATGGAAGAATTTGTTCAAGAATTTAGAAGAGTAGCCAGAGGGAGTGGATATCAAGAGAGTGTTTTAGTGAAAGGATTCAAAAGGAGAATAAATGAAGGAATCAAGAGGAAGTTAATGGAGGTGGAGAGGCCTCCTTCTAGTATCAAAAAGTAGTATGACCATGCTATTAATTTAGATTTTCTGGAAAGAGAGTAGGAAAGGAGAGGAAAGATTGAGAGGACAGAAGGAAAGAAAAGGAGGATAGGGGAATAACTAAGGAGGAACAAGGCCATGACTGCCTCTATCTCAAGTATGGCCTAAAAGACAAGAAGTGCAGCAAGTACCAGCAGGACCTACCCTAATGGAAGAAGTAGAGAAAACAAATATAGTAGTCGTCAGAAACCTTCTATAAGGAAATAAGGGAAGAATGGGTGGAATAAGAAGGGATCCTGCTGCAATGGATGTGGATAGGGGAAAAAGGATTGGATATTCTTGGCTTTCTTAGATTATGGCCAGCCTTGAATAACCTTCACTTTGTTGTTGGACATGGTGAGACCAGAAGGAGAAAGTATGTATCCCAGATATTCTACTAACTTGGAGTAAAATTTATATTTCTCTAGTTTGGCATAAAGACTAGCCTTGCAGAGATGCTTGAGTACTTCTTTGATATGCTGGTGGTGTTTGGACATGTTACTCAAGTAGATGAGTATATTATCCAGATAAATCACGGCACAGACATCCAAAATATCAGAGAAAATATTGTTCATAAATTGCTGGAAGGCTGTGGAAGCATTGGTAAGACTGAAAGGCATTACAGACCACTCAAATGATCCATAACATGTCCTAAAGACAGTTTTCCATTCATCACTATTGGTGATGTACACCAAGTGATAAGTATGGCAAAGATTTATTCCTGAATAAATACCAGTTTTGTGAGGTGAGTCCAGCAGATCAGAGATGAGCAGAAGTAGATAGTAATCCTTTTTGGAAATGCAGTTAAGACTGTGGAAGTTGACACAGAGATGTAGTGAACCATCTTTCTTCTTAATGAATAAGACTAGTGTACTATGCAGAAAGGAAGTTAGTTGGATGAAACCCATATTGAGATTTTCCTCAATGAATTCCTTGAGAGCCTCTTGTTCAGATGCTGAAAGAGAATATATAGGGCTAACCAGAGATTGAACATCTTCTTCCAGATTGATTTGGAAGTTATAAGAATAATGAGAAGCTTAGTTTTGCTGAAAATGTTGGTGAATTTGTGATATTTGGAGGGGACATTGGAAAGGTCAGAAGCTTCTGCAAGTTTTGCAAAGTTGACCTGAATATCCAAAGAGTAAAGACAGAGTTTGAAATTGCTAGAGCCCAGAAGTTTTGATGCTTGTAAGAATGCCACAGTACCAATGATAGCAATGTTAGGTCACTCAGAGATAAACCCAGAAGTCTCAGATGCAGGTATAGAAACCATGGAATTCAATGATTGCAGAGAGGTGTCAAGAGATAACAGAGATGCCAATGGTATGTTGACTATGATGTAAGAAGGAGCAAGATTGTCCCACAAGAATGGATGGAAGTTTATTGATCTATTTGCCCAGTCAATTGGTGGGTTGTATCAGGTGAGCCAGTGGTATCCAAGGACCAAAGAGCAGGAAAAATCAAGCAAAGTGATATAGAAGTCCAGATTTATACAATTACTAGTAGGAAAAATTATAGGCAAGTTAGCAGTTTTGGAGACAGTATTGTTTGATGAACCATCAAACAAGTAGAGAGTAACTGGAAGAGTTGCAGATGTCTTTAAATGATGAGTATCCACAAATTTTAAGTCTGCAAAACAATAAGTAGACCTGGAGTTAACAAAAGCTTGGAACAGAATTTTATTAAGGTGATCCTGACTAAGAACCAAAGGAGAGGTGAGGAAAACAAAGAGTGAATAGTGATTGGAAAGAGTGGATGTGTTGAGTCAGATGGGACTCATTACTGTACAGAGAAGTTCAACATAGCCCTTAGTATATATGGAGTCCTGGAGGTCACTTTCTATTTTTCTAAAGGTTTCTTGGAAGCAGTTGCTGAAACACCACAACTCTTAGAAGTGACTGTAGTCTGCTTCTTGGAACAGGAGTCCAACTTGTGGTCTCTTGTGTTATAATAGAGGCACAGATTATTTTTGAGATGCTTCTTGCGCTCATCACTGGTCAACTTACTATTATTGGCCAGCTTAGAGGAGAGGTCCACCCACAGAGAGTTTGATTGTTTCCTGAGGTGGAGAATAGAGATGGTTTGGAGGAGGATGTCTTGGTAGATAAGGCTGCCAGAGATAGGTTTGCCTTATTCTGGGAGGCCATGGTATAACTAGAGATAGAAAATTTCCCTTATTTCTGGGAATGAGACTCAAGAGCCTCTTTTTCTGTCTGCCTGGCACAGTGGCATTTGTGGTCATGTTCCCAGTAGCAGTGATCAATAGTCATCACTAAAGTGTATATATCTTGGAACAAGGTGGATTTTCCTTATTTCCTGGTAGAGATAGGATCCTAAATCTGATTGGAGAGACCCTGGTAATAGCAGTGGCAAAGAACACTATTCCCCCAATCTAATTGGGAGGTATATCACATGAAATTCATGTTGTAAGTAGAAATTTTGTTACCAGGCTTCATACAGAGATTGTCCAGTATATTGGCCACTTTACCAATAGGGTCTAATAGACTAAAATATTAACAAATAGGTTCCAATTGAAGAGCCAGTCTTGAAGAATGCCCTAGTCTTCCTGGTTGAGGCTCATCTCAAACTAGTCCTGAATGACTCTTATGAGGTAGGTCATTGCAAAGTTGATTTTTGCAATGTCTATGTTGAATTGCACAGTATTAGTATAGAAGTAGAAACAACATTGGAATAGGAAATTATTAAGCTTGTCAGGCTCAGTGCTGCTAAAGATGTTAGGGATATGGGCTTTAGTTTCTCTAGAATTAGTATTAGAACTAGAGGTCTAATTAGCATTAAGCATTTTGCAAGTTAACCAAGTATATCAGCCAACTTCTCATTAGTATTATTGCTCTAATGGGGTTTTGACTGTGAGCAAGTAAAAGAAATGGGTCTATTAGATATTAGATTAGTAATAAGATTAGTAGCAGGAGCATCCTCCCAATTAGGATCATTCTCCACAGGAACAATACTTGGGCCAGGTTGTATCGTACAAGAGGGAGACCTTAGAGATAATTGGTCTCTTTGGTAGATATGTCTTGAACATCATAGAGTATTTGGCAGATATATGAGGTTATTGCTGAAACAAAAAATAGTATTGAATGGTGTTCCAAGCAGTGGGACCAGAGTTGACATTGAAGAGTTATGGCAAGAGGAAGCCATTGGGACTTGAAGTGTGAAAGTTATTTTGTAGGTGGGATTACAACAGAGAATTTAACAGACAGAACTGCTCAGAAGCAATAGTAGACTTGGAAGTCTAATAATACTGTTAGATGTGGTTTACACTGGGGTTAAAAGTTTGCAAGATTGGCTCAGAGATATGTGGACTTGTTGAACAACCTTGGCTTTAGCTTATGTACTGTGCCATCTGTCTGCCTGCCATGTAGTCACAACT
>Ga0157363_1004042_pt1 | contig 13442 bp, 2 predicted proteins | sample AttsexASBM1_FD_111477 | JGI IMG/M metagenome (GOLD analysis project Ga0157363, IMG submission 111477) | Fungus gardens microbial communities from leaf cutter ant in Ribeirão Preto, State of São Paulo, Brazil - Atta sexdens ASBM1 | ecosystem: Host-associated > Fungi > Mycelium > Unclassified ...
ATATATATTATATATATATATAATGGAATTTAAAATATTTTTGGAAAACTAGTGTTAATGTCAAAAAAAATTTTAATTTTAAGGCGATGGAAGAATTTTTATATATTCTTGGTGGCTGAAATTTTCAGTAAATAATCAAATCGCGATGAACAGATAATGAATTGTTTCGCAGTTAATCTCAATTACACTTTGTTGTCTTAACACGATCTTAACTTATGACACCACATTATCAAGATATTTATACAATTATAAAATTGCAACATGATAACGCTTAACAAAGCCTGTCTGCAAAAATTTAAAAATAATTTATATGTGCCGAAAGATTATTTATTATATTTATAAGACTTTAAGAAATAATTGGGAAAAAACTTTCCAAAGCATCTATGGCTGCATTTAGCAGAAAAAGCAGCTTTGCAACTGTTATAAAATTCTTCAACATGATTGGTTCATAAGGAACTAAAAAACTAAAAAGCAAAAATCAATCATATTGAAGAATTTTACAACAGTTGCAAAAGTTTTTTCTGCTGAATGCAGCCGCCTATGAAATAAAAAAAATCTGGTACCATATTATAACGATCATGAGATACGCACGGATTGTGATATAAACTCATGATTTGTTAATCGGGACTGCCAAAAAAAAAAAGCACATTTGGCTGGTAGGGAGTGCGAATTCTCGATGAGCCTGTTTTGCAGCATGGAACAACAATCTGCTGGATTTGATCACAGCATCGATCGCGCTCCTGCGAATAGGGATCGCGCTAAGCCGAGCGTGAAGATAATCGTTTTGTCCGTTAGACAACCTCTGTCGATTTCCCCGAGCTATACATTGGTTGGCACGGAAACCCGTGCCAAAAAGTGGAAGCTAAACTGCACCCTACGATGGCACAGATTTTCACTGAATCTCTCTCACTAATCGATCGCTCTTTCGGCCGTTGCCCCGTCACGTGGAAAGCGAATTGTTCGACTACAGTCATACGATGACATGTTAACGGTATATTCGCGTTTTGTACACACTGGTGATTGTAAAGATTCACTTCAGCACGAAGAGAAACGCGACGACAATAAGTATAATAGAATACGCGCAGCGGAATTTTGAGAAAAATGTTCGGAATATTCGATTAATTTCCAAGGGATTTTCAGTGTAGCAAATTATTTAATTTATGTAAAAAGATGAAGAAGGGCTATTCTTGGAAAATTATATTGTTGCGATTATTCTTATACATATTAAATTCCTTTAGAAGATAGCAAAGTTACAGTAATCGAATAACTGGTAATTATAAATGATCAATTAATATATGAAAAATGTGAGTTCAATGAACATAACTTTTCCTACTAACTTTTATTAGAGAGAAATTGATTTTGAATATATCAGAGATTAAATATATCATTGATTTTAAATATATTCAATATTAAAATTCGGCATATATCAGAAACATATACATGTTGCGGTTACATCGTAATTGGGATATCACACGAGAGATTCTTAGTGGCGACGAGTGAAAGTGAGATTGCTGTTAAACTTTTTGCCAACAACTTGGGTGATTCGAGACAATCGTGTTTGGATGGGTTATATTCAGTTATATTCGCGATAAATTATCCCGCTCTCGTGATATGGGAATAAGGAAATTTCTTTCACTTTTCCCATCCGCACGGTCTCTTATTACCACACAAATTACAGCGTAAGAAAACAATTCTTCCATGTTTGAATGCGTTTGCTCGCAACGTGCGATAATTGCTGACTGTTCGCATAAGATTATATTAATTGTTGTACCCGGCGGCTTTTGTATGAAGAAAGGAACGTATCATAATATGTTATGCATTAAAAATAATACCAGAAACGTAAAAAAGTTTTACTTTCAAATATTAAATAAAGTGGAATTTTTATGAATTATTCTTAAATATTATTTCTTGTTAATGTAAGTTTACAAGTTATAAAGACAGACGTGAAAAAAAAATGTTTACAACAAATATCAATTTAAATACTATCTATATAATTATTATTTTTAGGAATAAATACATATAAGAATTTAAATACATATAATAATTATTAAATTTTCTTAATTGCAACATAATACTTTCCTAGATTCTCAAATCTGTATTTTTGTAGAACACTGCCATGAGATATCATTGTTATTTTCTCCGAATTTCTATTTTCGGATGAGCTAATCTTTTCATCAATCTGTTAATGGACGTATGGGAAGCAAAAGAATTCATCACTATCGGAAATAACGATTTCTCTCCTCCCTCGTCAGTAAGGTATCATCTCATATTAAATATCAGCTTCACCTATGTGTTTCGCTTACTTTAGTTTTGCTGAAGTAACGTGCTTTTCTTTATTGATCACTCTTGCATTTCCTCTCTTCTCCTCTACAAAGCTGGAGGTCGAGGTTAACCTGTCGATTGTCTTCCACTAGAATTGCACTTTTGTCGTGGCGACCGCATAGCCAGCAGCAAATTTAAAGTAACTTCCAAAATAATATTTAGAGGTTTTCTGTGAATCTTTGATGAATCAAACAATTTATTTAGAAATTTTATTTTTCGATTATTACTTTCTTATGTAATTCTGTTAAGTAAAGAAAATTTAATGCCAACATAATAATTACTTATATATAATTCTGCTTTATATATTATAATTCTGCTTTTCACTACTTTAGAAGAATTAATTCAGGGAATTTATTTTAATTTATCAAGAAGATTCTGACATACAATTCTTTTTTCGTTCCATATCTTTATACATATATATTTGACTTTCTTCTTCTCAAATAATTACTTTTTTTATTCATAAATAAAATTAAAGAATAATTTATAATTTAATAGATATAAATTGACCGATAAGTTGACCCCGTGTATTATTACACATTGCATTTTCGATTACATTGCTCCCTGCATTTTCTTGCAAGTATTTTTTATTTATTAGAGTTTCAATTAATAATCTCTTTTATTGCCCTTTATGGCGAATTTGTAATTTTAATATCACGATGACGTAAGCACGATCATAATTTCGCGGCCGCGCGCGATGACGTACAGATTTCCTGATGGTCGTCGGTGCTTTTGTGACGCACGTGGCGGAAATCGATACACAAGGGATGCTTAGCTGTTTGCAATTTCCCACGACACGCGATGTATCTTGATCGATAGAAAATTAGAATTCCATTCGAAATTTTCAACAAATAAAAAACTATAATTTTATAGATATAATTTTATTGACAAGACGAATACTCGAGAAATGGTGGTTACATATCCTTAAATCAATAATTAGTTGTAATAACTTGTATCAAATTTTTTTATTAATTTGTAAAGAATCGTGCAAATATTTTTCTTGGTAGTTTGAATTTCAATTTGGCATACTTAATAAGTTGCGTTTCTTTTTGTCGACCAATGTTGAATATACATAAATAAGCAAACAAGAACGATTGCGTTTGAAAGGATGCGATACACGGAAACAATTAGGAAAAAGTAAAATTTAATAAATCAATGTATTATTTTAGCGCACTTAGAAACGTGATATTATTTTTATGTGATTCGACCGATGCACAATGTATGATGCAGCGTCATCACAATAGCGAGAATAATACAGTTGTGATTTTAACAGCTGCAGTTGCATTAATTTTTTCCACACATTTGTACAGTGTGTTCTTTAGTACACGTTACGTGGTCAAATGATTCGATTATGTGAAACATATGGTGGATTTATATAGCCGCCTTGTATATAATGGCGGCGTTGGGCATGAGTCACATCCGACATAATTCTCGCTCGTTTTGTCTTCTTTTAACTTACTTCTTTGCTTTCCTTATATCTCGCTATAGCCTCCATTTCATCTTTTCTAACTTCAGTGCTCTCTCTCTCTCTCTCTCTCCCTCCCTCCCTCCCTCCCTCCCTCCCTCTCCCCCCACTCCTCTTTCTTATCGTTTTTTTCTTTCAATTTTTCTTCCTCATTTAATTTCATTTAACTCAGTGCTCGTGTAATTTTTGCCGCACGTGCTTGCATGAGGATCAATTTTATTTATATTTTATGTGTAAACAATTCTTAATTTTACAATTAAGTAATTAAACTGAGACACGTTTTAAAATAATAATTTTGAATCATTATAAAAAATCCGCATTTAAAAAAATATTATTTCTTTACATAGTATTATTTTTTTACATGTTTAATTAGTAAATACATAACTTGTAAATTAAACGCAGTAAATACAAATATTTAAAATTATTAAATAATTAATGCATTTTAAATACAAATATAATGTGAATATCATAAAGTGATTATATTAAAAAATTTCAATTATTGCATTTTAAATATAAATAGAATGTAAATATTATAAAGTGATTGTTTGAAGCTAGCAGACTTTTGTAAAAGTAATTGAAAATATCAACAATTTTTATTATTAGAAATGATTGAAAATATCAATAAACTTTATTATTAAAAGACGCGCAATCATCTCCACTCATACAATCCTGTTGTAGAATAAAATTGATAGAATAATATTTTTTCTATCAATTTTAATATATTAATTTAATAGATACGCAAATATGCAAATTTTGTTACTTTGCCATATTTTTTAAATCATTTCAAAACTTTATGTTTCATGAAGTTCATTTAACATAACAGACATATGTTAAATTTATATATGAATGTGTTCACTATTTTACACGAAAACTTTAACTAGCACAGATTTTTTTTTTTACAAAAATACACAAAATTTTCAACAGTATAACAGATGTAATTAAGGAAGGATTTATGTAACTTGAAGTCTTTACACATATTAAATAATTTTTCTAATTAGAAATACATTAATTCATGCTAAAATTAGATACTTATACTATATGAAATACACATGAAATATTTCTGATAAAAAATTTAATTCTCTTATATATTCAATGAATGGTCGAGATGGTCAGAATATTATAAATTAAAAAGACTGAACACATCGAAGGAAAGAATTGAGTGACACATAAATCTGAAATGAAACTTTAATTAATAATATAAAATTATATGCTCTGGATAAAAGAATTCAGTAATATTTAGTGAGAGAACGACAAGTAGAGACATATATCAAACCATATCACGTATATGAAAAAGATGAGCGGAAAGATCAGGGCGAGATAAAATTGAGACCCGAGTCTCAATAACCATGATTTATCCTGATTTTCACACAAGAATGTCGTTTCTCCTACGTTAAATATAGACGACCCAGCACACAATTCGGCCGAGAGATCTAACCGTATTTCCACGTACTCTATTCCGTGTATTTTCTGCCGCCACGATTTAGAGGAGTTCCCTATGCGACCCAAGTAGCACACACCTCCATTCGCTCTGGAGAGAAGGTCGGAATGTAATCGTACGAAACGATCCCGGAGGAGTCTCGGTCCCGAAGGGCACAATTGGTACAGTGTTGCACAAAAGTTTTGGTCCTAGTATCAAAGAATGCGATCTTTGTATCAAATAAAGAATATACAGAAATTGAAATTATATATAAAAATTACGTAAAAATTAAGTTCATCGGACAAAGTTTTGGTGTTGTAAATATTCCTCGAGCAGTAAGTTTTTATATCTTTTACAATTTTTATTTACTGCAGTTTCATCATGCTCGCTACTGTCCGTTTGTAACTGCTTAGTATACTAAGGAAACAAGTGTCTTTCAAATTTTGATGAACTTATTATATATAATAAAAATAAATTACATTTATTTTTTCATAAATGTTCTTATTATCATATGGGCAGAAATATCTTTAACAATTAATAAAATATAAGAGATATGAAAAGTATCTTAAATAAGAGTCTTATACTTTGAGAGAACTTAACAATTATATATCTAGAGTCGAAGATGTATAATTTTCAAAATAATAATCCTACTACTCTATCAAGTTTTGAAAATAATTTCATTAGATCAAGTGAAATCTTGCTTAAAAAAAAGTATTAAAATCTATCACTTTTGTAACAAGAGTGAAAAAATTTTTCTTTTTTTTTTCAAGACTGGCTTAATTTTCTACTTTTTAACTTTAAAAGAATTAAACAGTATACATTCTGATTCGATATATCGCGCGCCAAAATGTTTTTCCAAGGTTAAAACGCATACATGATAAACCAGAATAATAATGTCACTTCTTAAATTGTACAAGCAATTTAATAATTTGTTTTATATCATTAAGCATCTTTTAACAAGAATATTAATTTTCATATGATGAAATCTAAAAACTGCGAATAATTTATTGCGAAAAATATTACTGAGCCGAGAATCGAACCTGGATCTCCCACTTGCCACCCAGCAGATGGATGTCCTCACAATTACATTACCGAGGTTAACTGAATATAATCTGTACTAACAATAATTCTGTTTGATTTACATCGTATTTTGTATTATATTTTCCTTTTTCTCTTTATAATTGTTCATGTTATCTATGTGTATTTTAAGATTCTGAATTATCTTGTATTGTGTAGAAGAGAAGTTATATGATTAAAGATAAGATAATCATTGAAGCATTCCGGGAAGTTAATTATCTTAATGAAAGGATTATTTGCGCACCAGCCGGCGTTTTGATTCGTTAACGTTCAGTTCTGAACATTAATCTGGAATTATAGTATAAAGGCCGAGATGATGGTTTTTTGTCTCTATATGACATTACGAAAAATAATTCTCACATTAATTTGCCGTTTATATTAACGCAGAACTTATCGGTTTTAATCTTGCCCAAGATTACGATTGAAAACGGAATAGAATCCGACTTGCGATTCTGAAGCTCGCACCGTCATCTTCCAGGGATTAAACTTTATTTCCTGCTTATATGCTGCGGTTCAAGACGCCATTCTGATAGACCAATCTGAATAGAGAAATAGTTCAATGCTCGAAGCAAGTTTTACGCGAAGTAGAGGGAGAAAATTTCATTTTGGATTCGAAGCTCCGCTAACTCCACCCCGGGCGGCGTGAGAAAGGGTGGATAATTTAAGGACACAGATCGAAATAAGCCGATAACCCACACCGCGACATTTTATCGTCACAACGTGAATGGTGCTTTAACGCGCGAAACGCTTGTACACAAAGTGCTTCCATTATTTTCTTCTTTCTTTCGCAAGATTTCGTATTTCTGTACACTCAAAATTACGGCGCTCACGATAGGAGATGCGTGACTCCTTTCCGCGATGTTGATTGATTTTTCGCTGCGTTTATTTGTTAATGTCATCGCATATTTGAATAATTATGCGGGTATTTAGAGGGGTTAATATTTAAATGTAGAACAGTAACAATAATATTAATTGTATGCATTTAAATATTCAAATATTTAATTAATTAATTAAATATTATAGTAAAGTATATTTACAAATTGAAAAAGCAATGTTTCAACAATCCATAGAGTTTTATAATCGGCCTAGTATTGGGCCAGTGCTATAACTGTTAAATACTGGCAAAATGGAATAACTTGGGCCCAGTACTGTAGCAGATAGTACTGGCCCAATCATTTTAGCCAATCATTTGCACAATACTGGCTGATAGAACTTTGTCCGTCATTTGTTAGTCAGTCATTTGCAAGTGATGACTCAGTACTGATCGACAGAATCTTTGCCGTCAGTTGACAGTCATAGCGTTGGCTAAGTGTTGGTTTCATTGTAACTGTTGGCGACTTGTTGGCGACTCTATGTGAGAATACTTTTACAATATATTACATGCGTATATTAGAAGTGTTCAAGAAGAATATCTCATGATGAACAAGAAATTTGATAAAATTAAACGTGTTTTTATATCTAGAGTAGTAAATCCTGCAAACTTTATACAGATCACTGATTTTACGTGTATATGTACATAATTATAATCCATAAAGAGACGTCAGATTGCTAATTAATCGCAGAATCATTTAGCTCGAACCATTAGACATTGCCTAAACTGCAATGCGCAATCGTGAACGCATCTCTCAATCTCCCAATGCGTGATGTGATGCAGCCTTAACGAATGGAGAAGGCCGACGTTCGCCACAGGGTGAATGAGAAAGAAGGAAAAGGCGAGACGAGGTGGTGCAGTGACTGATTGGAGGGCGAGAGGAGAACAGAGGATGAGCGGACGTGGCGATCGATCGGTCCTTACTAAACCACTGCACTGGCAAACTTCTCGCATAGAAATCCTCCTTCCAACACACCTTCATTTTTTTTTCTTTCTTTGTTCTCTCGGTATCTATATTTTTCGCTCTCTATTATTGTTTTTTATTACGCGTGTTTTACATTCTTCAATTTAATTGTTTACTCTCGACATTACATTATTTTCGGCTATTCTTCATTTTCTTTAATCTTGCGCTATTTTTTATGTTTTTTTTATTGAAATAATTTTAAATTTTGTTATTTGTTAATATTTAAAAATTTTTTTCAATGTTTTTTCAATGATATTTGAAGGGATTATTTTATCAATCTTTTCTTATTCTACTTCAGAGTTACAATCCAAACGTAACGCTCTATTGTTTGTATTTTATGACATTTTTTAAATAAATTTATACTGCAGGGAAGACTGATTTGTTTTTATGAATAATGATTTTAAATAGAGAGTGAATGTAATTAAATTTTGAAACACTAAACATATATACATTATAATATATTCCTTGTTATTATTATACTATTGAACTAATTATATATCAAACATTATTAATGTACAAATAAGTTATTTAATTTTAATATAAAGCTGTGAAAATATAACATTAGTTCCGTACACGGACTGTCACACGTTCCAGAGTTCGTAGCAATATTTTTTTATGGATAAAACATACAAAAGATACAGTTTTTATTTTACTGTCACTTCGATTAGTAATTATAATATTGTTACAAGTAAATTAGTTATTCAAATCATAAAATACATAATTACATTAAATACATAATTAACATTTTTATTATCATTCTACTTCTCTATTTTTTTAATAATAAATAAAATGAAATCCTCAATTTTAAACTTTTTTTCTTCTAAGATTTCTGTATCATGCTATTATTATTTTTTTGTACTTTTTCTATCATCTTTTCGCCTCATGCAAAATTCTATTCTGACACACATCTTATGAATAGGAGAGCTTCGTGATTGCCATGAATAAATGGTAGCAGCGCTTGGAGATGTATGAACATGCTAATTGTTTAGGAAGGCCAAGATAATTATTGCATTCGGTCAGCGGAAATTCGTTATGCGAATGCCTATAAAGCCTATTCAGAAATAAGAGAGATATTACCGAAAAATTAACTGAAGAATCAATTTTTTAAAAGAGAGAGAGAGAGAGAGAGAGAGAGAGAGAGAGAGAGAAAGAGAAAGTGAGCATGTATATTATTAGCATATATTAAGATAAACTGCCTTATATGACTTATAAAATGTTTAAGAATTTCCATTATTTCGAAACAAAAATACATACCTATTTTACGATAAGTGATATTGAAAGTGTGACGATTTAGTTATACAAAACTAGAGATTTGAAATAACTTAGTTAATTATATATAACATAAATAAATCAATCAATTCTTGAAATTATAACCAAAAAAATTATGGAAGGAATTATTTCGACAAAAATGAAAGAATATCAAAGGGATACATAATTTCCATATAAATCTTACTAACAACCTTACTAACAATAAAATTTTCAAATATCATTGATCCATTATATCCATGTCGTACAGAATTAATGGAATATTTAAACGTGCCCAGACAGAATTTCCATTAAATCCAACAGGAATGGATCGTCGGATGAGTCTTATTACGAAACGCATTCATCTTGTTTCCCCAATCTTCCTCTAATGTCAAGGGTTATCCTTCGAACTTAGCGGTTAAGTGTCCTTCGCACTTACTATTCGATGCCGCTGGACTCTCTTTGGACACTCTCTCTTTATCCTCTCTCTTCGTCTCTCTTGCATACACTTTGGAGAAGGTCGGGTCTAGGTCGCGTGCTACTAGGTCTTCCTTCTCCTCCTCCTCTTCCTTCTTCTCCTCCTCCTCTTCCTCCTCTGCGAGTGGGTTTCAACGCGCGTTAACGAAATGCCACGACGACGCCCGTTAGTCGTCGTGTCGGGTCGATCGATAAATTTGCAAGTGCAGGCTGCAACGACACTTTGCGGCCGTCTCGCTTATTCTGAAAATGTAAGCCGCGATCCTATATCCAGATAGTTTGACTATTATCGTCTCTGATCAACTTCATTTGCTAATAAATAAAATGTGATGTCCCGAAATTTTTTAGTTGAGCCAATTATTTTTGACAAAAATATTCATGCAGCTAATAAATAGTAAGATTATATATTTTAAATGATTTTTGAAACTTGAAAATTGTTTTACGTTACTTTGAGTTCCTTGAAGAGTAAAGAGAGAGAGAGAGAGAGAGAGAGAGAGAGAGAGAGAGAGAGAGAGAAAGTAGAAAATAAGAAAATAATAATTTCTTCTTATATGGGGAAGAATTGTCCAAAACATCCCGTGAAACTTTTACTAACTAACATATATACATAACTTTTTGCAAGAATGTTTCAATTGAAACATAATTCGTATTTGAATCACAGTATTTGTTTGGATTATATTCGTATATAAATGTGCAAAGTATGTTAAAAGTTCAAATATATTAAATATTTTCTTCTCTATATTAACACAAGTTTATTTATCTCAATAGCTAAATGCACGCCCTAGTTTTGCTTTGAGAGTCCAGTTTCGACGAGTCCAATTTTCTGTTAAAATCGATAGCCTGCATTGGTTCGTAGGTATATTCCCGACCGAAATTTATCATGTTTCGAACAATGAATCGTAAGACGGGGTTAACTCTGTACCACAATGGAGAAAATGGACCGCAAATCAGAGAAATGTCCAGTTAATATCTAGAGATTTCAATTCTATTTTCTATCCATCAGAAAACTTTCATTTCTGCAGTAACACGATGTAACACGAAAATTGCATATATAAGAAGTTATCTTCGGAAGACTTGGAAATACTCTTGGGTCTCCAAATAAAATAACATTAGGACACAGATTTCTATGTCTTATTTTACTGTGTAATTGAATTAATAATACTGGAATTGATTAAATTTCAAATAGAGATTTTATCATCAATGATTTTATCTCAATGATACATACATATTGATTTTGTTTATCAATACTCTGTGACTTACGGAACTCTCAGGAACTATGTACATTTAGATTCATATCTAGACAGGAGACACGTGATTTATTATGATAGTAATGTTTGTTACATGTTAGAACGTAGTATTTTAACCCGATTGTATATCGGCCAATCCATTTAAAGCGATCTCTCAACTGCTCGACCCGTTAACGCGATTCACAAGCGGATTTCTACGGTCTCAGAACCACCATCCTCGCCGCCCTCGAAGGCTTTGTATGACTCCATCTTTTTATGGACTCGCCACCACGGAATACCGAGGAATTACGTTCGTTAACCCCGATTGATCCCGAGAGCGTTTTTGTCATTGCGCTCGCTTTATGGACGAGACTTCTCTTCGATAAGCTCACACTCGCATTCGCTCACATCGTTTATTAACCAAATATAAATTCGGTTTAACGTGAATAGTCATTATCATGTTGAACAGTTGTTTTCTCATGAAAACAGTTTCCACGCTAGGCATGAGAAAAATATCATTGCTCGAGATATGAAACACACGAGATTGTGCAAGAAAGATCATTGTTACGAAATAATTACGACAGCAAGAATGCAGCTAATTAACTGTTATATGTAGCATAATAAGTTAATAGTATTAAATATTATCTACAGATGGTTTTATTATATTTTGTGTTTTATTAATTATTTATATCTTATTCTTTAATTAATTGAAAAATCTGTCAAAATAAAATTCATTTGAATCAATGAGAGATTCTCCTTACCAAGTTAGTTAATTCGCAGAAAGCTTTTTATTTTATATTACTTTGATAATAATCTGGGTGTTATAATCGTGTATAAAAAAAATTTACTTCGAATTCATAAAAGTGTCCCTAAATGAAATTAGTAAAGATCGTTTATTAACGCTCTGTGCATAACGCTTGTAAATGCTGTACTGTTCGAAGCGAAATGAGTTCTTAATTCAATTAACCTGAATGGAACGATGCTGGCATTGGCAATATCAGTGAACACGATATACATGATAATACCGCTCCAAGCTGGCACTTTTGATTATTATTTCGATAAGAAATCAAATAATAATGTTTGGTTTATTGACAACAAATACTGTGATTAAGATAATATTAACGCGATATCTGTCACGACAAGCTTTATGTCACTCTTATTTTTTTCCAGTATGATAAGTCGCTTTACAAGTTTCAAAGTACTGATTTCATCATGTATTTCTCAAAATGTATTATAACAGGAATATGAATTATGAGAATTAAAGCTAAATCTTGAATAAGCTTTTTTGGCTTTATAATCTTTGACGTAGTTCAGAATAGTTTGATCATTGTAATAAGAACATTTTCTTATATACTGTAGAATGTTTCTTTAAATAATGTAGAAATTAAAATTTTTTTATTGAAGATTTTTTATAGAAAGGTACATTTAATGTAGATTTACTTTATATATAGTAATAGATAATATATATAATTATATATAAAAAAAAAACTTTCTTAATCATGCGAAGATATGATCAAAAACTAAATATTCCGAAAAATAATGAGATATTAGAAAAACCTGTAAAAAATATGCATTTTTTCTACTTTGTACAAATTTTATAGATATTATTTTCTAAACAGCCAAATATTTGTATGATGATATATCTCGCGGTGAATTTGTTGGTTTTATATATTGTGGAGGAGTGATTAAGAACGATTCACTCCATTACACGTTCGCACCGGATGGCGAAGCATTAGTATTTATTAACCTAAAGTCACCCTGTAATTAACGTAATTGCCAGCTCGAGGTATTCCACGAAGACTGTGGAAATGACTTGCTATAAGCGCATGTGGCTCGATTTCGCGAGATTATTAATGAATAATCTCACACAACACACTTTGAAATACTTTGAGTCGTACTTGTATATACATCATGTATTTGAAATAACCGATTCATGAATGATTGTGTCAATAATATTATATATTATTTATACTTATTTATATTAAACGTACGAAGTATTATATTTATTGATTTAACAATAAATGTCACATATTTTATATATGTGTGTGTGTATCTAATAATTAATTTATATATTATACCTAGATTATATTTAATGTATTATATAATTGCCGCGCGTTATTAAAAATCTGAGTAGCGATGATGGGCAATCCTCAAACGACGATGTACTCCAAGCTGATTCAAGATTATTGTCGTCGTGTTGCGCTGTTTACTAGAAAATACGATGCAGCACCAACAAATTGAGAGAAAGGCAGTCGAAAGATACCGCACCTCGCAATGCATGGGGTTAGTGCACGTTTCCAAGGCTTCCTCTCGAAACGCGATACAGTAGGAGTGCTAGTGTGAAGTGCAACGTGCTCGAGCACAGAGAATACACTTTCGTA
>Ga0157363_1004043_pt1 | contig 13440 bp, 6 predicted proteins | sample AttsexASBM1_FD_111477 | JGI IMG/M metagenome (GOLD analysis project Ga0157363, IMG submission 111477) | Fungus gardens microbial communities from leaf cutter ant in Ribeirão Preto, State of São Paulo, Brazil - Atta sexdens ASBM1 | ecosystem: Host-associated > Fungi > Mycelium > Unclassified ...
AAGAAGTGAACCGTTTTGTACCAAAATTGTGTACAAAATGTCTACTAATGTTCAAGTAATGTCCAACAAATAATGTTAACATTAATGCCCTAATAATGCCCATTAATGCCCTGGTAATGCCCATTAACGCCCTACTAATGCATAACGCTTATTGTAATACACAATTCTCTTAAATAATACTCAGTAATTCCCCAAATCGGTATACCGCAATGCCCTCAGCGATTTATCTATCGATTATGACCCTACGGTTTCTATTGTAATTGGTCAATTCGTTTACTGCTTATGTTTTACTGTTTCAGTTTTTTTTACGTACCATGGACGTGTATACTTCTAGAAACATTATCATAATTTTTCGCCTTACATCTTACTAGTAAACTTTTAATTTTTTTCAATTTATCAATTAGCCCCCAATTTTAATCATCGTACTATATATAAATTTCATGCTGCGTTTTTTCACAGCAAAATACAATATTTTAATTCCTTGCCTCCCGCAAGTTGTATTCGCTCCTCTCCACTGCTACTTTGTTTAACATCCGCTCTATTTTTCATTTCATTATTTCTCATATTACATAATATTTATTTTCTTACATGTGCATGTGTAAAATTTGTTTGCATGCGCTTGGGATTGGATGTGCGCGCGCGCGCGCGCGCGCGCGCGTGTGTGTGTGTGTGTGTGTGTGTGTGTGTGTGTGTGTGTGTGTGTGTGTGTGCACGCAACGCGTGTACATATACATAAATATCAATTACGTATGTCATATATCATACTCTCATTTACAACTTAAATTATTATGCACGTATAATATCTATTTATGTATATAATTTTCTTCATTGCTATTCTGATGTTGTATCATTTCACACGTTAGTTTTACATTTTATTTTCTATTTAAAATATTTCTCTATTTATTACATCACTATAAATTTAGTTGATATATTGATTTATTGTTGATATATCTCAATAAATATTATTTCTTGTTACCTTCTTTCAATTTAAGTATATATTTAATTTTAGGTTTAGATTCATAAACAGCATTATCGCTGATATCTCATCTTTAGTGATATCTCATCTTTAGTGCAGTTTTAAAATGGCCTTCTTTTTATAAAGTTTATTTTATTATCGCTGCATCTCAATAATAATAATAATAATAATAATAATAATAATAATAATAATAATATTTTTTATATTTAACATCTAAGTAATATATGGAGAAAACAATAATTTTTCCGATTAAATTCAAGAGATATATAACGATAACTTGTCCATCGCTTTTAATTTCGAAAGCAAACTTAACTTTGAATGGAACTTTAATTCGAGGCTCACAAAGATATTTAATGTCGAGTATCAAAAAGTTTCCGAGTACGCAGATGGTGTTGAATCCGAATTTTCCTGAGGGGAGTCAGTCCCAAAGTTGGCCAAAGAATTCGCGCGGATGAGAGAACGTGCGGACAAACTTAGTGCGCCTTACACACGGCGAAGACGAGCCAGATAGTCGCGTATCTCGAGATACTTAGTAACGGCGAGGTTACCACATAGTTATGAACGAGCACGCGTGAACCTCGAGCGAGAAAATAATGCTCGCGCGACCATGAATACGCGGACGGAATAATATAATATAATATAATGTAGTTGGCGGAATATATAATATACCTCTTCATGAACGTAAAAGTTGCCTCGTTAACTTGATTGCGGCACTTTGACTATTCGAACTACCTTTATGGCCGGCAATTAAAACCAAACGACGGGCATAGACGACCAATCGCAATGACCGGAGGTCTTGCTTTTCCAATATCACGAGATTATCACCTATCCAGTTATTTAATGATATATGTATAGTATACTATACAACTTACAATAACAGCGTAAAGAATATCAAAACGATATCAACGCATATCATAATGTATCATAATGTCGCTGTGATATATAATCCTAAAACTTGAGGATAATTTCTTTTTCCGAGAATAAGAAGGAAATATCGATTGCGAAGTTACAATAGAAATATGACAGAATCCAATGTTTCATAATTCGCGAGCTTCTCGGATAGTCGTAAAAATCGGCAAACGAATATGGCGTAACATGTATATGTCTCTCACGAGCGCGAGATTAAATGTCGTTCTACGATCTCTCGAGGTACACCTGTCGGGCGTCTCTCGCATTCTCGTCGGCAACACGCGCAATTTCCGCTCGCGATAGAAATCGACGTAATGCCGCATCTCTTGCACGAAAACTGCGATATCTCCGCGACACGTCGCGATTTTTCGACTTCCGACAAACAACATATACGTTTGTAGGGTTAAACGGAATACCGCGTTACGTCTCGAAACTATCGCGCGGGGACCGGTAGTTCGCCGCAGCCAACTCACCCGCTGGGTATCGTAATTTCGTCGATAGTAACAACGGTAACAGACGCCGCCACTGCCGTGCCGCAGCGCATCGTTAACCCCCTGCCGCCTGGTTTTTCGCTCTCTCGCGGCAACCATTCGCCACCATGCCGGTTTATGCGCCATCGCGGTCACGGCTTCCAATCTCTCTTGCCGATTCAACAATCAAGTACACAGAATATACTGAACTCGTGTTTATTTAATCCATATAACGGAACGGTATTCATGGGAAGCGAATTAATTAATAAGTGGACTCTATATCTGAGTGATTCAGAAATATTCATAGAGGATTAAAATCGCGAATGTACATTAAATTTTAGGAGATATCGACGAGCATCGACGCTGCTCTCGACGCTGCTCTCGACGCTACCACTTCAAATTGTAAAAAAAATGTTTAATATTACATATAAAAATAATATATGTAAAAAATTTCATTTTTGAAACGCCAAAGAAACTGCACAATCAAAATCAATAGTATGGTCTTTCATTTTTGCAACAAACAATGAATATAATCTTTCATTCTTGTATAATTTTTTTTAGAAAATTATATATATAATAATATGCGTGTGTATGTGTGAAGGTTTATGATAGCTTTTGAATAAAAACTGGTCCAACTAATTCTGCTCTATATCTCACAGTTTGTATGCAAATTTTTTATGTACAAATTGACAAAGTCCGTTCATTGCAAATTGTAAAAGACAGAAATAAATAGTCAAATTACGAACAAATTAAAGATCGCATTGCAAAATAAAAACAATTATTTATTCTCATTCCAGTTTTTATTTCACAATAGTCTTTAATTTGCTCGCAATTTGACCATTTTCGTTGTCTCTTTTTTGCGATATGTACAAATTTTTTAATATTATATAATATTATAGTAATATTCGAGATAATAATTTACTTATTTCTGCTGTTTTAATACGTAAAAAAAAAGAAATAATTTTATGGTAAGTTGTAACTTTCTACGTCTATTAAAAACATCTTTAATAGTAAATAACAAAATTATCCGTCAGATATAATTATTGTAATTTTATGAAACTTTTTTTACAATAAAGAATGAAAGAATTACGTTATCTATCCGCAATAAAAGAAAGTTTTCGCAATAGCAAATTAAACGGCATTTTTAAATCAAGCAAACAGTAATGTCCGTGATTAATATCCATTTTATATAGAAATACCGCACGTTTGTACGGATGGACGATTTATTACGCGATGGAGGAGTTTGGTCGCGAATAGATACGGATTTATTCGAAATCTCGTGTTATATACGGATATAGGCAATATGCGGCCGTATCTGATCGTCGGAGAAATACGATGTTGAAAAATTGGCAGTATAGCGGTCCCGGTTAAAAGTCTAGGGGACAGTTAAACACGTATTATTACGCGCGCGTCCTTTGCACGCGCCCTCTTCTCTTCTCGAGGCCGCGATGTGACTTCATATTTTCCGCGTCGCAAGCGTATAACACGAGCGTATGGAAATAGAAGCAGAAATGTGAACGCGACCATGACAGTCGTTTCTCGGATCCCACAATGTCGTTTGCATTTCTCATAAGCGTGCGGCTGTTCTTTTTTTTCCTCGTACATACGCATTTTTTATCTTCGTCCTCATATGCGAGTCACTAGTTCAAGAGAAAGAAAACAGAGAAAGAAAAAGAGAGAGAGAGAGAGAGAGAGAGAGAGAGATTTACTGTATTCTCTCTAAGCGTTCAAGTTCCTAAAAGCACCAGAGAAACGTAAAGTAACATAAAATTAGAACGCAAAAGCGACATATGAAAGCAGATTATAAGAGAGTACATTAGATAATGACGCGCGCGGTCCTTCGTATTATTATCATTACGTAAGTAGAGTAAAAATGAAAAAAAGAAAAAAAAATTCAATTTATTAATACACCGAGATTATTTCGATCCCTTAAGAGCGTACACGAATAATTATCTCGGGCAACATTGAACAATATTGGAAAAATGATTACCTCGTTATTGTCGCATAAAGATAAAGACTGAATGTACTCATCCTGACTTTCATCAAAGAATGTATGCGTTAACAGAGAGAGAGAGAGAGAGAGAGAGAGGGAGAGAGAGAGAGAGGAGAAACAGAGCGTAAATTCCGTTTAATAAGACAAGCGAAAAGATACGCGAATAAATGCAGATTAATTGCCTTCTGAAACGAGTCTCTTAAGAATCGTAACAAAAATTACACAGGACAGTGTATGAGATAAAGAACTACAGAGAGTTGTAGTCGTAAAAGATTCGGAACAAACAGTCAAGATAAATAACAGAAAAGATTAAGACCAAAGACTGAGCGACGTTGAAGAAACTGAGAGATGAAGGAGACAACTCTTTGATATTTGCATACTGCACTCACACTGTAAGGGAGGAATTTTGGCGAGGGGGTTAGGGGAGAAGGAGAAGCGGAGAGGACCGACGCGATGGTTCAGTGTGAGAGCGCGCGACCTCCTTCTCTCGCGGAGTGTTAAATTAAATTATTATTATCCCCATTATCATTAAGCATGCCGAGTACTAATACCCCCCCTTCCCTCAACCCCGATATACATCTCGGAAGTCCGCGTATGCGTGTACATATACACACGTACACATCCTTACGGATGCAATACGTGCAATGTATATACGTCTCCGCGTATTTGTAGGCAGATCGAGGTACGAGATGTCGACGTGTATATAATTCTCTCGGGACGCCATTAAATTGTATTAATCCACTTCCATCACGAAATTGAAGTTCATACACGATAAATGTACGTACGTACCTGCCGCGATACGCTTGACGTACGCGAAGTGTGTAAGCCCTTCCCCTCCTCCCTTCTCCACCCTTCAGTTTTCTCCGGTGCACCCCTTACATTCTTATCGATCTTGTGCGACAAATTTTTTTTTACTCGACGATATCTCGCGCGAGGATCGCGCGTGTAACCCTCGTACCGTTTCGTACTTATTAATCCCGGTGGGGGAGAATAGCGCGATGAGCAAAGTTAACCGTAAGGGAATCGTTTAAGTGTCGTTACTTCGCTACCGGGCGTTTTAATCACCGACACTTTATCCCTTACATTACTCAGGAATCGATTATGTCAAAGAGCAAGATCTCTTGTAAATGATACCAAATAAATATCACCTTTTTTGCGCTGATGTGTTTCTCCATTAATTTGTTTTCACTCAAATTAACGGGGCGATAGCAGGTAATGTTCGTACTTTTCGAGCAGATCGATAATCAGAGACAATATCAAAACTCTGTTAAATTAAGCATAGTTGATACGCAATCGCGACACACCACGGTGGTAATTGGATCGTACAGTACTGCGGCGGAGGTACGTTCGTTCGAGCTTCATTCGTATTTTCCGACAATGCCGTTGTTTATCCCATATCGCGAAATGAGTTTCGGAATGAGTGGCGTGGGAGTGCGGGGAAGCAACAAGAGTGGGGATTGATAGTAGATATATAGTTGGGCGCGATTTCTCGGAAATGCATATCTCGTATGCTGCAATCGTTTCGTGAATTGAAGAGCTTTGAAAAAATGCCAGAGGCTGCGGTTTTCGTAGATTGTGGAGGGGACTGAAATGGAAAGGGAGCAAAAAACGACAACATACTTTTTATCCACTGCCTAGACGCCGATGCGCTCTATTTTTTCACGCGTTTTACATCCGTAAACCAAATATTCTTCCAATTCCAATTGTTGTCTCTCGTAAAGCTTGCATGTTCTACGTATACGTGCTCGTATTAATCCTTAAGTGATCGTCCGAGCAGTTGTCATCACACACAAGTGGTCATGCGCGACGTATTCTGTGCTCAAGAAATAACGCTGTATTTACATTATGCTTAGAGTTTTTATTCCTATTTGATTTTTTCTAAGGTCCTACTTTTTATATTACCTTTAATACTAATTTTTGTACTTCATTCAAATATTTAATACAACAGAATACTTTCACAGCATATTAACTTTACAGAGGTAAAGTTGAGTAAAAATCTTAATACGGAAATGTTGAGGCTGCAAGAATTTTTTTAATTATAAGCATAACTTTAATAGATAAAAACTATTTTACTTCTTTAAGGCTTTAAACTCTTCTTTGTTGTATTGTATTCCTATTATTATTTTTAATTTCTTTGGAACATTCTAAAACAATTCTATTACAAAAATATCAAAATATCTAATAATTTTTGAATTACAAACTATCTTTAATTAATTATAATTCAGAAACTATAGCTTTGACATTTTCATATTAGATTATCGTATTTCGTATCATTATTTTTTATTCTACCTCTAGAACGCTAATATTTTATTTCTAATATTTTACGGTGATTGTGAGACTCTGTATATTGTTGTTTGCAATTGTGATTAATTCAATCAATTGAATAAAAATTGCTAACTACTAATTAAAAAATTAATCGTTATTTATTAATTATTAATTTTTGATTACAGAATAGATCAATCTTATAACAATTGATGCGCAATCTCTTTTCCAATTTACATAAAAACAAAATAATTCATCGACCAATATCGATTTGAACATTTTTTTCGACAAACGCATTCTTTAATAAGAGTTCTTTAATAATAGCAATAAAAATTATAAATATAATTTTTTTAGATATAATTAAAAATTAACGATTCATACAATTAATTTTTAATCGATTACTTTACTTCAAAAGAAACAATCGATTAATTGTAGAAAATTGTTTCACAAATAATTTCATTAATTGATTACATTAATCATGATTATATCATACTTACTAGGGTATCCGGTAAGTTTTGACAAAGCGCTAGTGTGTAAATAGAGCGGATTAAACTAAATCAAAGAATCCTCTACCATTTTGCAATTTTTGCAATTTTTTTATCTTATAAATGTAAACGTCTAAAATCGACACATAAAACAATTTTTAAGTACCTTTATGAGTTCTTTAAGAAACATTTGAGATGTTTCATAAAGAACTCTGAAAGAAATCTTAAAATTGTCTTATGTGTCGATTTTACTCGCTTATTCAACAATCTTTAGAAATTTCATTAGTAAATAGTATTTCGTTCATTATTGCGAAATTGCAAAATAATAGAGGACTTTTCGACTCAGTCCGCTTTATCTGCATACGAGCGCTTTATTAAAACTTATCGAATGAACATTCTGTACATTTCAAATTTTTAGTCAATTATTTTAATTAAAAAATAAAACAATCTATTAATGACCAATACTAGATACTTTATATTTATAGCATAATAAACAAAAAACATAATACGAAAATTTAAAATATTAGAAAAAATATAATGAACGACGTATACTGCACCAAACCTGAAATTAAAAAGAAATTAATTTTGCTATTGCGATTTTGACGTCGCATTGCGCAAAATAGCGTGAAAACACTGTTAATATTCTACGTCTAAAAGATTACTAAGAGAGTTAGATGGAGAAAGACTACTCGGATGTTATTTTATGCAGTTTTATTCGAATATGACATTCTCTGTGCGTCAGCATGACCGCTTAAGGATTAAAAGAAGAAACGAGATGTCGCAAACTCGCGAATTGTCTCCATTTGATATTTTGATCTTGACGAAATTTTAATAGATTTCAATTGCCCAGCCAACTATCTCGAGCGAGTAGATAATATGAGTCCAAACAGTTTCAAGTGATCGTTTAAAATTCAATATGCGAAGACATCTACGAAACTTGTCACACTCCAACTCGCGTCAATTTTATATCTCGCGTTTATTTTTTTAAACAAAGAGATCAGCATTATAGTAGATACCTTTAAGTGTTCTCATGGATCCAAAAGTACTTTATCGTTTCTTAAACCATTTCTAATACTTAAGTATTCAAAAGTTACACTTTGCAGACTCTAATGCATAAGTCACACGGGAGACTGCTTAAAAATTCAGAAAGTCAGCACTTTAGTTATTACCAATAGACTGTCATGGCCCCGTCGTGGCAGAATAAATGTATGACTACTTTCAAACGGCTAGTGCGGCAAGAATCAGTAATATCCTCGAACGCAGGCCAGCCTTTCCAAACTATATCTCTCCTATTTCATAACTTTCCCAATTTCAAGAACAGAGAAGCGAGAAAATAGCATAGGCGCCGAAAAACTCCGCACCAGTACCGAGATGATGAGAATTTAGATACGAATATAGACATGATATTCTAGTTGAAGTAAAAAATTACTAAAGTTAAACGAGGAAACACCTTTAAAGTTGAAGGACGACGAGCGAAACTTACGCACTAGTGACATAAAGTGACCATCACAAAGAATTTATCGTGAGAGACAGTTGTATCGAGCAACGACTAGAGGATGATAAGTGTTGATTCCTGTTGTGGAGCAATTTGCGATTGCTACCTTCAGATAGCGGGCTCGACGTGCGCGTTATCATCAGCCGTTGCACCCGTTCATAATAGCGAGCCGCAAATAGGCCATCGACGTCGTGTTGCGAACAAAAGCAAAACAGCGCGACGCGCAACGGGCAGGCCCCAGCGGATGTCCGAAACGCCGCGCATTCCCGACGCGGATCGTCGGCGATTAATCGAATCGATCGAGCAGCACGGCGCGGCAACGCGGTGGTCGGCGGTGGCAGTGGCAGTGGAGCCTCTCGCCTTTGACAAAGGCTCTGATTCATGCGTCAGCGCACGAGGCACCGCCGATCCAACCGATGCAAAAAACCACACAACACTTACCCCTGATCCGTCCGAGGCAGAACAATAACAAGATGGTCAGACCGATCCAATCCATGATGATTCGGCTCGATTTTTTACCGCCTCCGACTGCAGTCGTTCAACTCTAAGGAGAGAAGAGAGAATCGGACTTGGCGCAAAACGCGCGCGTCGCTCTAACTGCACGCGCGAGATCGAAAATCAAATCGCTTCCTCACAGTGCACTATACTCCGGTTTCTCTTATCGCACACCACGCACGAGAGATGTTTTCACATTGAAAATCCACTTGTGAACAATCGTATCGTCACAAAATACATATACAAGTAATCGTCGACAGACCGTCTTGAATATTATCCTTCGTTTCTTTCTTTCCGTTTTTTTTCCTTTTCTTTTAACGTTTAATTATCACTCAACCATTCCTTGTCGAGGCACCGCGCACTCATTAACCCTCTCACAGCGAGTCACGGCGACACTCACGGGGCACACGCGGGTCCCGATCGTGCGGCGAACACGCGTCGCGCGGAAATAGCGGGTGGCAGCGGCGGCGAGGAGGCATTCGGGGAGAGATAGAGAAAGAGAGAGAGGGATAGAGAGAGAAAGAGAGACAGAGAGAGAGAGAGAGAACGTGCGTCCGTACCCCACGATGATCGCGTGTGCGGAGTAGTGGCGGCGGCGCGGCCTACGGGCTTTAGAGCGTGGGGCGCCGTCTCCCACCCTCGCGCGCGCGGCCGGCGGCAGTAACCCCCCCCTCTCTCTCTCTCTCTCTCTCTCTCGCGCCTCTCTCTTTCTCTCTCTCGGTCGTTCGCACACGCGCCCGAGAGTACCCGATGTTGGAACACGAGGCCGAAATAGGGGTATCCCGGCACGAACTAGTCCGAACGAATCCGAGAGAGAGAGAGAGAGAGAGAGAGAGAGAAAGAAGGAAAAAGGGAGGGGATTAAGGAAAGGAAGGAGAGAGCGAGAGAGATTTTCTGCGAGCGCCTGTGCGGAAGTTGCACTCTACGCACCGTCGCAAGACGGACTATTAATACGGATAAGAATTTTTGCGAATTAATATTGGACGTCTTATATTTTCGATTATTTTGTTTTGCAATAATATTTTATTTTTTTCAACGAACCGTAGATAGTTGAAAAGTTGGACCAAAATAAAAGACAACTCAACGAACTAAATAATATTAATTAAATAAACTCGATAACGATATTGAAGTATATGTCAAGTTTGAATAATCTTTCAACACATTTTAATGACATATATTTTACGTATTATATATAAAATATTATATACGATATATATAATATTTGTCGTTAAAATTTATGAAACAATTATTTGAACCCGGCGTTTATTAAATATCGTTATCATCTTTAATTAAGTTATTTAGCTCGCCTTTATTTTAATGTATATGTATATATATATATATATATATATATACGTATTATATTATTATTACCAAATTATATATTTTAAAATATAATGTTGTATATTATATTATAAAATAATATAATATTACATAATATTGTGTATCGCATTAGAGTTCATTTATTCATGATACTGTTTTCTCTTGGATTGTCATAAGCTATCGATATTTTCAAAGAGAAAGACTCTCTGGTATCTTGTGATACGATATCGAATGACTTGACTGAAAGTATCCGTATTCTATTAAGTCTAAGCCTCTCCACGCCAAGTGAATAAAAGCACATCCGCACTTAAACTTAAGCATTCCTTTAGTCGTGGGAAACGGATAGGATATATCGACTCGGTTCTCGTTCAAGCGATAGGCTTCTTGTATCGTTCCGATCGTTTAGTGGCGCGCGGATGGAGCCCGAAAAGTTAACCTTCTTCCCTCTATCCCACTCTCGCTTTTCCTCGATACCTCTTAAACTTCGGTTAAACTCTTTCTATGGTGACGTAATGCGGTCTACATTCGGGCGAATTCGATATAAGTGCGCCGAGTTATGTAGAACGTTTTTCTTCGAAACTTTAAGTGCGGTATAAAGTCAAATACGCAACAGAGAGAGAAAGAGAAATATATATATATATATACGTATGAATACATGTTAAAACTTGTCTGTGAGCATCCGAGATTGCCTCGCACGAAGTACATTATACAGTGATGTATCGTCAAAGACAATACGTTATAGACAGGTCGAGAGTCTCGTGTCTCATGCAGCGCGACTGCAGGGCGAATTATCTTTTTTTCTTTTATAGCAAGAAGTAAAAGGATTAGGTCTTTGAGAAATAAGAGCTGGAAATGTTTCAGTTACCTCCTCCTCATGTTAAATGATTCCGTGTTCAAGCGACGCTTATATCAAATTCCATCTAGCATGTACGGCGTCAGGTTGCACCTGAAGGCGTAGTAAACCGAATGAGAGCGGCAGGGATGTAATCGTAGAGGAAGGCCGAGATATCACGGGTGTGTGCATGCGTTTGTGCACGCGGGGTCGCCGCCAAGTAAAATACGAGGAGTATGTAATGAGAATTCCTAATATCCAAAAATCAAAGGTACTGCAGGAAAATGCAACTTTCACTGGTGCATCAATAGCGCGTATTTTTCGCTTCCGAGGACGGAAACGCAGAAAAAAACAGACATATGCGAGTGCACGAAAAGCAATGTTGTGTTTGCGGACGTCAGGTACAACTGGGAACCTGTGACGGATTTATAGTACGCGGGGCCCACGGCGCGCCGCCATTTTTCCGAGACCCCGTTATTGATCTGTCAAAATATTGATCCGCCTGAGAATGTTCTTAAATGTCGAAACGCGCACGGGGCGGCGCGAAATGCAATTAATTAGAGTTACCATTGTGACGATAAAACATTCATAATATAAATTATCGTAATAATAATTGCTAGTCTGTTTTTAATTATAACTTCTATTACAATATATCTGCAAATTTAATTGCGTTTTTGATTATAATTTAACAGAAATCGAATTGATTCACATATTTTCTCATATTTCTCTCATTTCGAGCGTCAATTATAGTAATTTTAGGCAAGTCAAACAATCGGTATACATCTCGAAAAATTTCCCGGAATTGTTCCGGACGGAGGAAAGAAAAGCAGAAAGAAGAAAATTATGCACTGACACGTTTCTTTCTCCGGACAGCAGTATTTTTTTCTTCTTGCCTTTATTTCCGAAGCATGAAGCCCTTGAGCCCTGTAGTATCGCGCGTAAATCCGCCGTGGCAACACGGGACTCTCCGAAGTAATCAGAATCGCGTCTATTCGCGCGCCATCCTTCTCCCCCCCCCCCCCCGCGTCGTCTCGTTCCATAAACATCATCTCTGTCCTATTTCTTTCGTAGAGCGCCCGGCCTTCTTGCCCCCCCGCATCTGACACGTCCCGGTGTGCCATCGCGTCTAGATACGCAAACGCGTGCCCCATTCCGTCCGCAGCCGATCCCGGACTTTCGTTTTTACAAGCTCGTGTCTATAAACGGGGAACGAAACGATGGTCCAAGAGCGAGATGGACCGGCTAATGCAGATTGATCCGGATCGGCGTATACAAGACGCGATGGCAAGAACCGAGTCATTTGTTTCCTTCTCTCCTCTGCAGTAGCTGCTTCCTAACTGCAGGGCACGCGGATCAGATTAAGGACGCGAGCGCGAGCACGAGCGCGCCGAGAGACTAACGACGGGGCTAGCGATGCGACAGGAGATAGACGCCCACTGTTGGCCCGATACTATTGTCGCGGTCTATCTATCGCGCCACCGTGACTAGCCGCATCGGTAGTCAACGCCGACAGCGGACGACGGGGAATCACGGCGGTCCCTTCACGCCGCGCCGCAGAGGGTCCGTTAATCCGCGCGGAACGCGTCGAGGTGTCGACATCGTGCACGGCGCTAATGAAATTACTCGATACTCGCCGCCATCGCATCACACAAACGGACGGAGCATTAACCATCGCGCTTAGTTACCGGTTGCCGTTGACAATAGACATGGATGGCGGTTCTCCAGATCCTAATTTTGTGGTTACGACTACGAGGATACGCCAAGAAGCGTAGTCGATTATCGGCGCTCGTGGGATTTTATCAGTATCGCGATATAAAACGAAAAAACTGGATTTTTTTTCCATATCGTGATGGATGACGTTAGCATTATATCAAACAATCTCGGCACGTTGCTAATGGGTCGCTTGGTAGATGAGGCTCGCGTGAATCGTCGGACTGTAATTCCGGTGGTGTGACGTATCGAGGTGTCGATATCGCAAATATAACGAAGTTACTTGATACTTGGCAAGGGAGGAAAGACATTAGCGGGAGCATCGACAATCATGACTATGGTGCTTCTCAATGGTATACAAGGATGCAGCCTTGCAGAACGTAATTTCAAGACGACGTCATGAACATGATGGAATTACGTGATAGTTAGTCCGAACCAAATTGACATGTACATAGCTACTTAATTACTATTGACCAATATAGCATAAGAGTAC
>Ga0157363_1004044_pt1 | contig 13433 bp, 3 predicted proteins | sample AttsexASBM1_FD_111477 | JGI IMG/M metagenome (GOLD analysis project Ga0157363, IMG submission 111477) | Fungus gardens microbial communities from leaf cutter ant in Ribeirão Preto, State of São Paulo, Brazil - Atta sexdens ASBM1 | ecosystem: Host-associated > Fungi > Mycelium > Unclassified ...
TTCATATTTCAGAGAGATAGATCGATTTATAACGTCCGAAGACGATCAAGAGTGAGTATTGTGAAAATATGTAAATGTCATTCTTATTAATTATTATTATTATTCTTATTAAAAAAATATTTTATATTTTGTATGCTTCTCCTTATAGCGTTATCAGACTCGATCAGTTTTCATATGTCACGGTCTACACCTATTTTAAATATATATATACCGGCGACTTTGATCTTGTATCTTTGGACAAGAAATTTGGTGAATTTCAGTTAAATACGTACAGTTATATACTTGTTTAAAGTTCACGACTAAAATCATTTCATTGCAGATCTCTTAATAATGGCTGAAAAGTTCAAAGACATTTATTTGCTAAAAAGTTGCTATAAGAAAATAAAGGAAGAAATAACTAAAGAAAATATAATCTCTGTTTATAGAACAGCGCAAACGTATAATAACAAGGTTATTTGATCGAATTTTCCTTTTATTTCTTATTACTTTCTTTTTTAGAAGAAAGTATCATGATCTATATTCTATAATGAAATTGATGGATTAGTATTTAATTCGATTGCAATTTGTTTTTATTTTTGTTTTAAATGTAGAATTTTTTCAAATTTTTTGTCATTTATGAATTAGAGATTAGTTCCGAAAATATCGTTGAACAATTTTTTTTATTTTTAGTATTGCTTTAGAATTCATTAACTGCAAAAATGTATCTTTATTTCTTATTTATTTATTTATATCTTCAATACAAATGAACGCCGTATTTAATAATATTTATATGTATTCTCTCCGCATAATTTTCAGATAGTGCAGGAATATTGTTTTGAATTCTTTATAGAAAACAGTATAGATGTAACCAACACAGATAGTTTTAAAGAATTGGATGAACATACGAGAAGCATTTTTACAAATGAAGCGAAAAAAGCTTATGGTTATTACAAGCTATGATTTTATTTATTTTAAAAAAACTAAAATGCACTTTGATAGAAATAATCACATCAAACTTTAATATTAATATTAATTAATATTTATATTAATATTTATATTATATTAATTAATATTATTATTAATATTACTATTTATATATTTTTTAATATTAATTTTTACATAAGTAAAACAAAATTATTACGATACTATTTTATAGTAAAAAGTTTTTTAACACTGTATAATAATTACTAACAATGTAACTGACAAAAATTTATTGAAATTGTGAATTCAAATAAAAACTTTCTCATAAAAAAATGATTGATCGTGCACTGTTACAATTAATTTTCACGATATATATATATTGATCCTCATATATTCCCATGTAAGAGTAGCAAGTAAAGAAAGTCCTTTCATCAATATATGGAATCGAGACATCATAAAGAGACTCACGGCGAACAATCAAAATGTAAGAACAGATAGAGCATGTAGGCGACATAATCCATGTTCTCTCTTTCCCTTTCTTTCTTCTTCGTATTTTTCACGCTCTTGTTGCATGAATACACACACACACGGCCACCGTATGACGTCGTTCAATATTCTTACATTAATTTCAAGTCATAAATCAATTTTTCGTGCCCTTCTGCCATTCTAGCTGACACAATGATCCGCGACATCCCCTAGTAGTTCAAGAGCTCCTTCAGATAGAATACAAGTCATGAAATTGCAGGCCCGTTCTTTTTCCATATCCTAAGATTGAACTTGTATAGTTCATCTCTCTTCTTTTTTTCACATTAGAGAGAAAAAGATAAAAGATGAATTGTGCACGAAGTTCAGTTCTGGAGTATGGAAAAAGAACAGGTCCATCTTAAGAGCATTCTGGGCAATGCCCTGCAAATTAGAAAACGACGTTTTACTAACACATCGTCTTTATTAGTCTTCGCACAGGATTTTACATATCATCTAACGAGTCTTGCGAACTATCGCACATGGAGTAACATCGATTATAATTAATTCTCATTGGAGTTATACAATATATGTATATAAAAGAAAAAACGCGATTAATGTCGCGAGGACGCGATTAATGATACTGTAAAATTAGCCATCAAAACATCATAAAAAAAGAAAGAATAAACGGTTTAGACAAACAACACGATAAATGTGTACATAATGATCACGCGGCGAACTCGATTTCACGTCTATCGCGTCTATTGTTATTAGTCTCTTTTTCGTGACACAATGAAGAAAAGGCCACTTCTGCGCTCCTAATCCTTCCGGATCAATCTCTTTCGTGAGATTCACGAAAAGAGAGAAGACTGAAATAATTCAGCTGTCACACACGTACTGTTTACTTTCAGAATTATTTATACTTTACGTATTCCGGAAAATTCTCGGTGTACTCCTCTACGTTAGAAATATCGTAACTGATTACGACTGACTACATGACATACAGGGGGGGGGGGTAACAATCCTTAATTGTATATCAATTTCCTTGAGGGAATTTGCAGTTTGAGAGAAACACTTTATGTCAATCATTCAAGCTTTATAATTGAAAAAGTGTCTTTCATTACAATAGTTTCTTTTTAAAAAAAAAAAAATTAAACGAGAGTTGAAACTCGATTCTTTCAACAATTGGAGTTAAATTTATAGAAGAATATATATATATAAATTTATAGAAATATTAATTCTTCTTACTTGATTTCGAGAAAATTACAATGGAATTGTAAGGCATTTATAAGATTTTCTTTAATTTAGTATTCGATTAATAAAATTTTTTATCCGATATTTTTTCTTGCACTTCTAGATTCTTTTCCCCATAAAGAATTGACATTTAATTAAGGCGCATCCTACATATGTATATATATATATGTATTTATATATATTTTTATGAAATAATACGCGAGTCACATAATCGTGCAGTTATCATCATCGAGCTAACGTTATAACACGGAGTAAACTTATTTCTACTCGGGTTGGGCAGTACTTTATACATTTATACAATTTCCTATAAACACTTTCGAGTCTCCTTAGTTGCGCAAAAATATACTCTAACGATTAAAACAATTACATTACAGGATATAAAGTTCGCACGTAAATGCAAATTCTTCGAATTTCGCTGCATGAAGTATCTTTAGTATACATTACAGATTGCACTGGTAAATAGTGTAAAAAAATAGTGTAAAATTTTCGAGATTCGTTTCTAACCAAAGAAACAATGTTTTTTTTCCATGTATAGCAAACATAACGTAGACATAACAATACGAGATATAATTTAATATATGCGATATATTATGAATTGAACTAACAATGAAGAATAAATAAAAAATTATATATGACCTATTTCGCTTCATCTCGGAATTACAACTACTTTTGCATCTCAAACTATTACAACTGATTGCCTCGAAATGATTACAAATGTTCAGTTTCGTATCTGCATAATTTTGCTGACTAAGAACGACGTTCGTAGCATTTTATGAGTCATTCCACAGTTTGCTCTTCTGAAAAAAAAAAACATTACATTCGAACAGCATTCGAAATTCTAGTAGCTTGCCGCTTTCCAATATTTGCCGAGAGCTTTTCTTTATCTTGAAAGTGACAACGGAAAATTATCGCAATACAGAAATAGCAAACTTGTATATAATGCATCTATATAGCTGATACAACAAAGCGAAATAGATCCATGTATAGATTTCTCTCTTGTTTCTGCACGAATTCTGAATTCATCTCTAAATTATATCTTACATATCAACTAATATCCCGTACATTGTTATATAAATAATATTGTAAAAAAGATAAAAAAAAACAAGAGTTAATGCAAGCGCTATGATACTGACGTTAAAGGCACTTGAGTTTCGGAATTAGCCTAACTAGCAAAGTTCTTAAAACATGATCGCGATAAAATTACGACTTCGTAAACAATTAGCGCGTTTCACACGCGCATGCATCCGAAATGCAGTCTATGTTATATGGCAGTATTAAGTCGTTTTTTACAAATATCTCAACAAAAAATAGAGCATACCGTATATATATATATATATATATATATATATATATATATATATATATATATATCTATATATATATATATTTTTTTTTTAAATATTAGTTCCTTTAAATAATTATATACGCTAAAACGTTAGCTTTAGATCTTGTTATGCCGTTTGAAGCTTTCGTGTAGTTCAAACTCTTGCTAAGTTTCGAATCGCATGCGATCGGCATTCGCGATTATTTGCAAATTATTTGAAATTGTATTCCGTCGCAATTACGATGCAATTCTTTTTTTTAAATCTCACGTTATCCTTTTTTTCATTTTGAGACACGTTATTTCCCGGCATAGGTCGGATTCTTGAAGGTGGAAGTCGCTTGCTTATAGATTGGATTCTCTCCCTATAAAGCGAGCAAAACGAATATTTTATATTAATTTGTACAGAATAAATCTTACAAAAAGATTACTAATACTTGAAATTTTGATAATTAATCTCATTGTATTAATCTTTTTATGTTACTTTACTCCATTTTTTATATTTTATTGCATTACGAGTCCTTTAATGCCTTTTCATTTTTTAATTATACTTTTTCAAAAAAAATAACTACAAACTTATTCTGGTATTCAAGATTTCTATTTTTAATAAAAATTGATTTGAGAAGTTTAATTCTTAAAAGTTCAATCTGATTATGGTTTATAATATTAGAAATACGAACCGTGTCCCATTTTGCCATCATTCTCTCCTTTTCAAATCGGGCAAATTCTCGTCTATCGTGTATAGTTGTCAGCAGCTTCCACAGCAATAGCAATGCAAGACCGATCAAGACCACCGCCGCGATCACGCCTAGCACGATGCCGAGCATGTAGACCTGCGGCGGGCACTCACGCTCGTTTTGAGCGCGCACTTGCAGGCAATTGGTCTCATTGTAATAATAGACGAAGTTATACTTGCAGTCGTCCTCGTCCGTGCCGAAGCATGGCACCTCGTCGTTGTCCACATCGACGATCACTGTCTCGACTCCCTCAGGTACAAATTCCTTGCAATTTCTCGCGCATTCCTCCGGAACGCTGTAGTTTCCGGTGCCGTACATTTGACACTGTACACAGGGCTTCAGTTCTTCACAGCGACTTGGGCAGGTCGGGCACTTATTGCAGTGTTTACCGGAATACCGAATACTGCCTTCCTCGTGACAGATGCACTCTCCGCAAATACAGTCACCCTTTATAAAGAAAAAGATGAGATCTTATGATAAATCTCTAATTTTTATATTTCTAAATTCATAACTAAATATTCTCTTTTTTAATGATTAATGTGTAAATTAATGTGTAAATATAAATTATTATATTTCACTGTAATTAAAATTATATTAGAAAAGAAGAATTAAATAGTAACTGCAGTTTTCTGTCATCATATACTTTCAATTACTTACATGACCTGAGCAGAGTACACCGTTCGTAGTCCCTGGCGCAATGCAAGAATCATTAGAAGACCTGCAGTTGCAGGATGGTCCGGTCCAGCCAGAATTACAGACACACTGACCGCATTCGCAAGTGCCATGATCAGAGCAGAGCTTACCTTGATCACGATCACAAGAGAAATTGTCGCATTCGCAAAAATGTCCCGATATTATCTATAAGAATATAAATTTATATCGCAAATATTCTCCATGTGAATATTGTTAATTACATTTATTCCATTTTGTTTTTTCACTTCTAATTATATCTATCTTCTTTTCTTTGCATTTTCTTATGTATTTTTTATATATCTTCCACTGTGTGTAACTGTTACTTGAGATAATAATTAATAAGCTATTAAAAATTAATAAATAAATTTTGCAATTATAGATGCAAAGATTAAAGAAGATCATATCAATCGATGGAGACTCAAAAAAAAGATTAAAGAAAAATGCCTGTTATACAAGAAGTTATCTGCTAGAGAATTCAGGAAATACCTCGTCCGGATTCTCCCGCTCCTCGCACTCGCATTGACCGCAGGCGCACGTGCCACGACCGGAGCAGTCGACGAGGGAAGTATTGTCAGGACGACAGGACTGGAAGTGCTTGTCGAAGCCAGTGAGCTCCTGGTGTGAGCTGCACTCGCAGTGTTTACCGAAAAATCCATCGTAACACTCGCAAACACCGCATTTGAGTGTGCCCATGCCATTACACTCAGGTGCATGTTCCTCATACATGTGACCTTGACGCTCGCACTCGCAATCGCACAACATCTCCAGATTCACGGTGAGGGTCTCGTTGATACCAACCTGGAAAAAAAAATTTGATTAACATAACAATGCTAAAGTAAAAAATATAAAAATAAGAGAAATATACAGAATGTCCCACATAACTGTGATCACGATTTTTCCAGTGATCTGAGTGGCACTTCCGATCTGACAAAAATTATTTTGAATAAAAGTTAGTCAGTTTTCAATTGATCCCACGTTTAATTTTAAGATTATCTCAAGGTCATAGTTCAGCAGGTCATTGACTCGTCTTGACATCAGTTACAATATTATGAAGTAGAAAATACGTGCTAAAATACGTACTAAAAAAAATTAAGATGACTTGACTTTTTTCCTAAAAAAAAATATTTTGCAAATTTTTAATATTGCAATTAAAAACTAATTTTTATTCAAAAATGGCAATTAGCCAATTAAAAATTTTTTATTCAAAATAATTTTTGTTAGACATCGGAAGTGATCATATTTACATGGGACACCCTGTATAAATATAGAAAACAAAAACTAAAACAATAAATTAACTGATATATTTTTTCAATTGACCAATTAAGTTTGCATAATGATTTGATTTACCGGATAAATATCAAACTTCTGTTTCCATTCCGATCTGTTGGCCGGACAGCTAGTAACCTCGATCTCCGCAATGAACTCCACTTTTGTGCCGACTTTCAGTCCGTCGCATTTCGACGTTTCAACCACCGGTCCAGTGCCTAAGCAGCTTGAGAAGTATTTTACCTTGATTGCGCTGCTGGCTGTGTCTTTCATCTCCACCGAGCTTGAGATAGCGTCGTACTGTTCGCGGATCAGTTCCACGACGTTGCTGGAATCGTCCGAGAGTTTGCCAGCAAAAGAACCTTCCACTTGCTTGGTCAGTCGCTTGTAGACATTGATCTGTTCCTCGGTGACCGCCCATATGACATTTATCGCGTTCTGTTTCACCTTCAGGTTGATCTGCGAGATGCTCGGATAGTCTTGTAGAGACGAGTGGGTATACATGCCACTGGTATCCAAGTGACAGAGACCGTCATTCGGTTTGATAATACCACCCAGCTTGCCATCGCCCGCATAATGAAAACCAGCGTCTGTTGAAAATACCAACAGTCGGCGCGCCTTTTCGCGCCAACCGATCTGATTCCGGCAAACTATCGCCTGCATGATCGCGTCAAAGCCACCCTCTGGGGCATCAAGATTGCCAGATACTGATGCGTTACGTACTAATCCCTGTAAACAAGAATGTCTCACTAGGAAAATCGGTAGAGAATAAGATGTTTTATTAGTTTCAATAAGAATTAATGAAAGAGTCTTTCTAAATCTAGAGAATTAAATTGTAAAATTAAACTACATTGATAGAAACGGATTAAAGTAGATTAAATTAGATTTATTAAGTCAGTTAGATTTGTACGTATGATTAAAAATTTGTATGTTATGCTAAGGTACGAATATTTATGTACCGCAAATTTGCTTGTGTCCTGAGAAAGCCTCATGATGTTCTTGTACCCGTAAGGCGCCGCGCAACCGTCACATGGTTCGATAAGACTGAGAGATTAAAGATTTAAAAAATGAGTAATGGCACATTGGACAGCATGATATACTTTCTTTGATTTATCTCGAGACTTACGATTTCGGTACCGTATTGACATATGGCATCACGACTTTGTCGACAAAACTACCGAAACCCAAACGAAAATTGCTCGTAATCTTGCTCATACTCTCTACCAATAACTGGCCCAAGTCAGACAGTTTTTTTTTGTCGTCTTCCATGGATTTGCTCAGATCCATAAGATAGTAGAGATCGACAGGATAATCCTCTGCTTGAGAATAAGCGAAATGCATTCCGTAAGCTTCATCTAAAACAAATTTATGTATCAAGTTGATAAAATAAAATATTCACAATTTTAGTTTTATTTTTTATTTTCAAATAATAATATTAATAATAATTTACTTATTCTGAGCTTCAGATTGACTTCTTGCGGCCACATTTGCACAGCTTCTTGCCTTCTGCTCCCACTACCGCCCCAACTCTCTTTATGAGAATGCGAAGAAGATGAGCTAGAAGATGAAAAATTGGAATATGAACTTTCGCTGCTACCATATCCTCCTCCTCCTCCTCCGCCACCAGTGGCGTAACCACCCTTCGTCAAGTTTCGATGTCGCAGCCTAATGAAGACAATGTCTGGGTTCCATATGTACTCAGGAGGACACGTCGCAGATATTTTAGTATTGATGTTCGGCAGGAAACACCTCTTCTCCGAGAATTTCTATAAAAGCAAAGCCACTATATTAATAATTAGAACTATATTTAGATCATATTTAGAATCTATATTAATAAAATATCAAACTGCAAATTTACTCATCTTTCTGTCAGTGAAAGAACTACATAAAGAGAAGGTATAAGAATTTTTGATCAAATTAATATAGACTTACTGGTGCTGCGCACCAAGCACAATGTGGAGTCTGTATGCATTCATGACATGTCTGTTTACTGATACATGGATTCATGCCAGTCAATCTCTCTGGAGGAGGAGGAGGATAGTTTGCTTGCGCAAACGAGACCGATAGGCTCGTCGCTAACACCCCCAACACGAAGATCCATCTTGAGCTGCCGAACATTCTGCAAAATCGTAGATAAGCCACAATTAATCTTTTAATTTGAACATTTATGTAAACAAATAAGAAAAGGTTTAAAAAAATAAGAAAAGGTAAAAAATTTAATTCAAAATCGTAGGTATATAATATGTACTAGTATACATATAATTCATATAATATGTACACATATAATTCAATCAAATCAAATTTATTATAAGAGAGATCTGTAAAAAGTTTTCAGATTGACAGAGTAACATGACTCAGATTATATTAAGATAATCATCTCAAATTAGAAGAGACAGTCTCAAATTTTAACTCTTCGTTTTACTTTAAATTAATTCCGAAATTAAAAATAGTAATTATAAATTTTTCCTCTTTTGTGAAAACAATAAATATTACGTATAATTTTCAAATAAAAAGTCTGAAGAATTTTAAATTATTTAAAAGAATCCAAATATCATTCATAGAATACACTCAAGAGAATTAAAAAAAAAATAAAATGTAATACAAAATCGTAACTTGATGTAATTTTTGTTATGATTTGATGTAATGTTATACTTGTGTTAATTATTAGTAGTTTTTACAAACATAATATTGTTCACGAGGTTCATTAACAATTATAAAAACGTTTATCCATCAAAATTTAATTACGACACCACTGATTTTTGCTTAATGTTCCACTCTCCCGTATTAAGGAATTGGTCACCTTAGATTACATACGATTTTGCTTCCATTTCCAGGGAACCGTTTCGACGCGAAAACGGAAGAATCGCGATCGACCGGGAACTGCCTAGTCGTGCACGATGTGCACCCTCCGCTGCTTATTCATACGACGGGGATGATGCCGTCATCTTTATATTTGCCAAGCATCATCACTCCGATGTCTGCTCGCGCGTGCGACCGAAGCGGACGATAAGCGGCGGAATTCGTGTCGTAAGATGCAGTCAAGAGAGGCAAAGAGGAAGCGTGCTTACTTATTTCCGTGAGACGGAGTGTCTTTCCTCCTTCCTTTTTTATCTTCCTCCGTGTTGTTCTATAGCATCACAAGCGTAATGTTTGGTTTGATGTTTCCCTCGTCGTCACTCGGGATCACCATAAATGGCAATCCACCGAATGAACGCACCGACGCGCACGCAACACTCCGTAGGGAGTGTTCGCTTCTGCCGTTTCTCGCGTCGCGTCGCGCGTCGCGCAGATAGCGCTGCTACTGTCCGGTCCGTTGTGAGCGCGGCTATGTTCACGCGGCAACGTGGGTCGCGGATTGGTCTGCTATCCATCGCGCAATTAGCTGCATTCAGCTCGTTGCGAACGTGCCTCGAAGTTTTCTGAAGAATAAATAAAATATACAGAGTATTTTATTTTATTCTTTTATTATATTCGAATATTTCGAACATATGCAGAAAAATCTATAGATGGAGATGTACAATCGTAACGTATATTATATGTCTATATTATACAACTTTACATATTTTCAAAATATTTAATTAATTGCCTAGTTAGGATTAAAATAAATCATTGTATTTAAATGAATTTTTAGTCAATATTAATTTAAATTATTGAAGTTCACTATAAAATCTTTTAAATTATATATAATTTAAATTATATATAATATAAATTATAATAATATAAATTATAAATAATAGTGTTGTTGTGTGTAATTATAATTTAAAATTCTTCATACAAATATAAAGGATTTTTATAAAAATTTTTTTATTTGTTTCGATTAACAAACTATAAATAATCTATACGAAAAATAACGATTTCATAAAAATCACTAATTTACAACAGTAGTTCATAACAAATATAAATAATTATAGAATTCTTTTAGAAATAAAAATCAACATTACACATATTATTCTTTTTAAAATAGCTTGATCGAGCTCAGAATTATTTAAATGATAATAACAATATATTAACGCACCAGATGTAATGAATTTTTCATTGTTTAATAACTTGATTGTTTCATAAGAATTAATAATTTACAGGATTTATGCTTACAGATACAATATTAAATTTTTTCGTATTTTTTAATTTAATTTAATTTGATTCCATTAGTAGCGTTATGTCGCACGGCATCGGAATGAAGTTAGCGTTACTTCCAAATTAGTGAGTCAGTAAACATACATAAGAATATAAAGATTATGCCTTTCGCGGATTTCCTTCATGTCCAGATCCATTCTTCGAATGCCAACGTTTCAGGCTGCTCTTCGTCCTGATGAACTGTAAGGTTCATGAAACGTTCATAAAAATGGGAAGCTATCCTCGTTTTTATTTCATTTTTATTCATTCATATTTATTCATTCCTATTACAATGGAAGATGCATCAACTTAGATAATTGCATGCTAATCGTAATCTGTTTTACATATTAAAATGTATCGATGAATGAATAAAATGAAATCATCTCGCATTTCAATAATCCTTTAGATAGAATTTTTTCAGAATTTTTTCAGAATTGTTTAATATATTTTCTTATGGTAATAAAAATGAGAAAATACAGTAATAAAAAGTTGATAAAAAATTTTGGAAAAATTCTTAAAGTTCTATGAGAAGAAAATAAATGATTTTTGTCTTTTGCAATTTTTCTGTAAAAAAATTGATAGTATTTCAGTAAAAAAATTATTGGAAATAAACCAATATTTAACGATTTTTAATAATTAATATCTTATTAACCAATGCAAAAATCGCAAAATAGTAGAGGATTTTTCGATTCAGTTTAGTTTCCGCCGAATTTAAGAACATCTTGTATAATATTATATTCATATTATAAATGTTTACATGTTTATGTTTATGTATATTTATACATACTTATATATATTCATGCATGAAAAATTTTTTAGTTGGTCGATCCATGCAATTTTTTGAAAAATCTGATTGTATCTAATTGTGACTAATTGAAATGCGAGATGATTTCGTATAGACTCACCGATACATGTACGTTTTAAAAGAAGATTAACGTGCATACAATTGTCTAAGTTAATGCATCTTCCATCTTTTCGATTCAATTTAATCCATTCTACGCTATCCGAGAGTTTTGTAATTAATTAACAGACAATGTATTAAAAAGTTAAATTCTAATCACGCTCGTAATGCAAAGCAATAAACAAAACAAATTCAAAATCAATAGATTTAAACGAGTATATCAGATGATGATTAATTTATAATTTATAATTTATTCTATTATGTCACTTACGGAAAATATAAAGCACGCATGTACGTTTCGGATTTAGCTTTTCTCAGCAACTTCAAAAGATTTTTTACATTAATTAAATATAAATATAAAGAACCTTATCTTATACATACAAATAAAAGTAAACGCGGATATCACATAGTGCTCTGTATGATGTCAGTAAGAAGTCAAAATGTTGAAGTCCATATTATAAAATTTATATTGCAAATCAATTTTTCGGTCTGTGGCGAGAATTGGATAACGTGAAATTATAAAATCCTTTATGTATCACCAAAAATATATGGATGCATACAATGTCAGAAAACTAGAATGGAGATTATGAATAAGAAATGTTGAAAACACATTTTTAGAGCTAAGAATATAAATTGTGAGATCAATTATTAGACACTGTGTATATGTTTATGAATATTTATACATGTTTTACAGTGACGGATTAACGCATAGGAAGCAAACAAGGCACTTACCTAGAGCGGCAAATTTGAGGGGGCGACAAATTTTTCAAGACAGAAAGTTTTCACACAGTTGAAATAAATTTTTAATAAGGAATGGAAGTAATTCGTTACTTGTAACGAAGTTATAGTTACAAATTACTTTTTTTTTTGTTAATTTTATTGGTAATTGCGTTACTCTTTTTTTCTTTGGTAATTGTATAATAGTAAGGAAATTACACTTTTTTAGAAACGGTAAACGAATTTTACAGTTACTTTTATCGTTATTTTGCACGATGAACACAAGCCAGTCATAGCGCTTGAGACTAGAAATTAAGCCCCTTTGTGAATGGTCGTCGATTTTAAAAAAGTAACGGAAAATGAATGTTACTTTCCCAAGTAACGGTAACTGTAACTTTTAAAAATTAGTAACTAGTAACGGTAACTTGTTACTTTTTCTACTTAGTAACGAGTAATTTGTTATTTTTAAAAAGTAACTTTCCGTTCCCTGATTTTTAATTTGTTAATCCATTTAATTACATTTCTTCTCAGAATTTTTTATATGTTAATTATGAAAATATCATAAGATTTCTAAGATTTTTTTGTAAGTATAATTTCTGATGAAATGTTATAAAATCTAAAATATTTTTTTAAAATTATGAGATGAAATTTCAGAATATTTTAGAATTCACTTAAAAAATTTTGAGAGAAGATGTAAACTTTTCGAATATTTCTGAATATTTCTGAAAAATCTTCCAATTCGTATAAAAATTATGAGAAAAATTTTCACCAGGATAAATATACAGTTACAAATGTATTATATTTATATTACTTATTAAAGATTATTGGATTATTATATTGGGTTTTTGTCAGCTGATGCGGGGGTACAAATCATTTTTTTATCCATTTTCTCTTTTATTTTTATAAATTAATAATCACCTGAGGGCGGCTAGATGTTAGTGCCTAAGGGCGGCAAAATTCGTCACTGCATGTTATGTATATAACATGTTATATACATCTATATATATATATATATATATATATATATATATATATATATATATATATATATATTATAAAATAAAAAAAA
>Ga0157363_1004045_pt1 | contig 13433 bp, 24 predicted proteins | sample AttsexASBM1_FD_111477 | JGI IMG/M metagenome (GOLD analysis project Ga0157363, IMG submission 111477) | Fungus gardens microbial communities from leaf cutter ant in Ribeirão Preto, State of São Paulo, Brazil - Atta sexdens ASBM1 | ecosystem: Host-associated > Fungi > Mycelium > Unclassified ...
ACCGGTGAGAACTTCCTTGATCTCGTTGAGCGACTTGCGCCCGAAATTAGGCGTACGGAGCATTTCCTGTTCGGACTTCTGCACCAGATCGCCAATGTAAACAATGTTGTCGTTCTTGAGGCAATTGGCGCTACGCACCGAGAGCTCAAGTTCATCAACCTTGCGAAGAAGATGACGGTTGAACGGCAGGTCGTCCTGCGGCTCTTCATGACGAACCGGACGGGGCTCATCAAAGTTGATGAAGAGCTGAAGCTGATCCTGAAGAATACGAGCCGCCAGAGCCAGACTGTCTTCCGGCGTGACCGAACCGTTGGTTTCAACGGTCAGCAGAAGCTTGTCATAGTCAGTGACCTGACCAACACGCGTTGGCTCAACTTTGTAAGAAACACGACGAACAGGGGAATAGATCGCATCAATCGGAATCATTCCGATAGGCGCATCCTCGGGACGGTTTGCTGCCGCAGCAACATAGCCCTTACCCATGTTCACGGTAAATTCCATGCCCAGCTTTACACCATCGTCGAGCGTGCAGATCACCAAGTCAGGATTCATGACTTCAATATCATGACCTGCCTGAATCTGCCCAGCCTTCACCTCACCAGGGCCTGTTGCCGTGAGGATCATGCGCTTCGGGCCTTCGCCGTGCATGCGCAGTGCAAGCTGCTTAACATTCAGGACAATGTCCGTAACGTCTTCGCGCACACCCGCCACGGAAGAGAATTCGTGCAGAACGCCATCAATCTGGATAGCCGTTACAGCAGCGCCCTGAAGAGACGAGAGCAGAATACGGCGCAGGGCATTACCCAGCGTCATACCGAAACCGCGCTCCAGCGGCTCTGCCACTACTGTGGCGATGCGCGAAGCGACCGGGCCGGGCTCGACTTCAAGCTTCTCCGGCTTGATGAGGGACTGCCAGTTTTTCTGGAGAACCAAGGTCGTGGCCTTTCAAACAACGAAGCCCGCCAAGGAATTGGCGGCGCCTGGCCCGCACGTGAAGTGCGGTGGAGAATTCTATCAACGCTGGCCCCGTCAGCTTTCAAGCCAACAGGACCAAAGGTCAATCAGACGCGACGACGCTTGCGCGGACGGCAGCCATTATGTGGCACCGGCGTCATATCGCGGATCGACGTAATCGAGAATCCAACAGCCTGAAGGGCACGAAGTGCGCTCTCACGACCCGACCCAGGACCGGAAACTTCGATTTCCAGCGTCTCCATGCCGTGCTCGCGTGCCTTGCGGCCTGCATCTTCTGCAGCGACCTGCGCAGCATACGGCGTGGATTTACGAGAGCCTTTGAAGCCCTGTGCACCCGAAGACGACCAGGCAATGGAATTACCCTGCGCATCGGAAATGGTGATCATGGTGTTGTTGAACGTTGAAAGAACGTGCGCGACACCAGAGATAATGTTCTTGCGCTCTTTTTTGCGGATGCGCGGAGTAGCGGCCTTGGCCATAGTGAACTCGTCCTAAATATTCGCAGATAGCAGCGGGAAAGAGAATGGAGCGCTAGATTAGCGCGCCACCTTCTTCTTACCTGCAATCGCAACAGCCTTACCCTTACGGGTACGGGCATTGGTGTGAGTGCGCTGGCCGCGAACCGGAAGACCGCGACGATGACGCAGTCCGCGGTAGCAACCAAGATCCATCAGACGCTTGATGTTCATCGCAGTTTCACGACGAAGATCACCCTCGACGCGGAAATCTGCATCGATCAGTTCACGGATCTTTACGATCTCATCATCAGAAAGCTCATTGACGCGCTTCGCATCAGGAATCTCGAGCTTGTTGCAAATTGCCTGCGCTGTCGACGGGCCAATGCCGTAGACATAACGCAGGCTGATGACCACCCGCTTGTTGGTCGGAATGTTTACGCCGGCAATACGCGCCACGCCACTTACTCCCATCGACGCGACATCTCGTCGCGTCAGCCTGTTTCCTGTCCGGCCGAAACCGGATCGATTGCATCGCAGCTGATCGGACATTTCCCGGAGCGATTCTTGCTTCCGGGCACGCGGTCAGGCTGCACCTGTGTCGAGGGCGCGCAATATACCGTGACGCCCCCCGAGTCAAATATTACCGATCACTTTTTCGTGATAGATAACCAAGAATATCTTTTCTAAGACACTCTCTGCAAAATTGCGTCGATGGCAAGACCAACGTCTTCAACAGACTTCATACCATCAACGCGCTCCAGACGGCCGCCCTTCTCATAGTAAGGAAGAATAGGAGTCGTCTGATCGCGGTAAACCTTCAGACGCGCACGCACTACGTCCGGTTCATCATCTGGACGACGCATACCTGCTTCATCACGACGACTAGCAATGCGCTCAACCAGTTGATCTTCAGCAACATCAAGCAGGATTACCGCAGCAATATTCATGTCCTTTTTTCGGAGCATGACATCAAGCGCCTCAGCCTGACTTTCCGTACGCGGAAAGCCATCCAGAATGAATCCCTGTGTACAATCGGGCTGAGAAATCCTGTTTTCAATCATCTGGACCATAATTGGATCAGGAACGAACTGCCCCTTTGCCATAATGGCTTTTGCATCCAGACCAATAGGGGTCTCCGCGGCAACCTCTGCACGCAGCATATCCCCGGTGGAGATCTGCCGCATGCCTCTCATGGTCTCGAGCCGCTTGGCCTGCGTGCCTTTACCGGCGCCAGGTGGCCCCAGAAGAATGATATTCACTTACGACGTCCTCCCTTTTGAGGCAGTCCACGCGCTGATGAACGACCGCGCTGCTTGCGAATAAGACCCTGGTATTGATGAGCCACAAGATGCGACTGAATTTGTGTAACGGTATCAATCGTCACTGACACAATGATGATCAAACTCGTCCCACCAAAGTAAAATGGAACATTGTATTTACTGATCAAAATCTGCGGCAGCAGACACACAAGAACGAGATAAATCGCTCCGATTGTGGTCAAGCGCGAAAGTATTTTGTCGAAATAGGACGCCGTGCTTGCTCCGGGGCGAATTCCTGGAATAAATCCGCCCTGTTTACGTAAATTTTCGGCAGTCTCTTCAGGGTTGAAGGTCACTGCAGCGTAAAAATACGAAAAGAACAAAATCATTGCTGCATAGAACAGCATATAAAGCGGCTGCCCCTGCCCCAGCTGCTGCCCCAAAACGGACAACCACCCCGGCATGGAATGACTGCTCATAAATCCAGAAATCGTCACCGGAATGAGCAGCACTGAAGAAGCAAAAATCGGTGGGATAACACCAGCAGTATTCACCTTAAGGGGCATATGCGTCGAATCAGCCCCAAAAATCCGGTTACCGACCTGACGCTTAGGATACTGAATTACCACACGCCGCTGAGCCTGCTCCATGAATACGATGAAACCAATAACCGCAATCGCAAGGACAAGCAGGATAATGACGAATATCGGAGAAAGTGCCCCGGTACGCCCCAGTTCAAAAAGACTGGCTAAGGCGTGTGGAAGATTTGCCACGATACCGGCAAAAATAATCAGCGAAATTCCGTTACCAACACCACGAGAGGTGATCTGCTCACCAAGCCACATCAGAAACATCGTTCCACCAACCAGCGTGACCACGCAGGAAGTTAGAAAAAATGCCCCTGGCGTTACCACTGCACCGGCACCGTGTGACGTCATGTTCTCAAGCCCAACAGCAATGCCATAAGCTTGGAAAAGCGCAATAAACACGGTGAGGTACCGAGTGTACTGATTAAGCTTTTTACGACCTGCCTCACCTTCCTTCTTCATGGCTTCCAGTGAGGGAAGAGCCGTTGAAAGAAGCTGAATGATAATCGACGCACTGATATATGGCATAATGTTCAAAGCGAACACGGTCATGCGCCCAAGAGCACCTCCCGTGAACATATCGAACATACCCAGAATCCCGCCCTGATGCTGAGCGAGAAGCTGTCCCATTACCGTCGCATCTACTCCAGGCACCGGAATATAAGTACCAAGACGGTAGACAACGAGAGCAAGGAGCGTAAACCAAATACGCTTCTTAAGTTCGGTTGCCTTAGCAAAAGAACTCATATTCAGATTGGCGGCAAGCTGCTCTGCTGCGGAAGCCATCCACCTGTCCTTTCATGAAAACAGCGTCACCGCACAAGGTACGGGACGCTGTTCACTAGATAACCACATCCCAGACAAGCCTGGGAGATGAAGAATCAAGCCGCAGCCTGTTCTTCCTTCTTAGATGCCAGAAGCTTAATGCTTCCACCGGCTTTTTCTACAGCAGCAACAGCAGCAGCAGATGCGCCAGCAACCTCAATGGTCAGAGCATGAGAAAGCTCACCCTTCGCGAGAAGGCGAACACCAACGACCTTGCTACCGTTGACAAGCCCAGCATTACGCAGAACTTCTTCTGTTACGGCAACCGACTTGTCGAGCTTACCCTCAGCTACAGCCTTATCGAGTGCACCAAGGTTGATTGGAGCATATTCCTTGCGGAAAATGTTCACGAATCCACGCTTCGGCATACGACGATAAAGTGGCAGCTGACCACCTTCGAAGCCATTCAGGGAAACGCCCTCACGAGCCTTCTGTCCCTTATGACCCTTACCGGAAGTCTTGCCTTTGCCGGAACCAATGCCACGGCCAAGACGCTTCTTGCGATAACGAGATCCCTCGTTGTCACGCAGTTCGTTTAGGTTCATTTCAACCCTCCACCGTAATAAGGTGGGCAACCTTGCGGATCATCCCACGAACGGCAGGCGTATCTTCCAGCGTACGTGACGTACCGATCCCACGAAGACCCAGACCAACAATAGTCTGAGACTGACCTGGCTTACGACCGATCACAGAAGAAATCTGCGTCACGCGGACAGTCTTACCAGAAGTTTCAGACATTAGTTGCCTCCACTTCGGCCTGCTCGCGCTTACCAAAAAGCTCGGAAGCCTTTTTGCCGCGGCGAGACGCAACATGACGTGGACTGCTAGCACGCTCGAGAGCGGCAAATGTAGCCTTGATCATGTTATGCGGGTTTCTGGTTCCGAGGCTCTTGGCAACAACGTCATTGACGCCAAGGCTTTCGAAAACAGCACGCATGGGTCCACCAGCAATGATACCGGTACCAGCTTCAGCGGCACGAACAACAACCTTACCCGCACCATAATGACCAAACATGTCATGGTGAAGGGTACGACCCTCCTTCATGGGCACGCGGATCATGGTGCGCTTCGCACGCTCGGTCGCCTTACGAATAGCTTCGGGAACTTCACGAGCCTTACCGGCACCGTACCCGACGCGACCCTTCTGGTCACCGACAACTACCAAGGCAGCAAAGGCAAAACGACGTCCACCCTTAACAACCTTAGCTACGCGGTTGATGGTTACGAGCTTGTCGACCAGGTCGTCGCCCTGCTCCCGCTCACGACCACCACGGCCGCCTTCTCTTGGCTCTCGTGCCATGTGTGATCCTCCTTAGAACGAGAGTCCGCCCTCACGGGCAGCCTCTGCCAGGGCCTTGACCCGGCCGTGATACAGATACGATCCGCGGTCAAAAACGACCGTGGTGACGCCCGCAGCAACAGCGCGCTCTGCAACGAGCTTACCGATAGCCGTAGCGGCGTCAACATTAGCGCCCGTCTTGCCTGCTTCACGAATAGACTTTTCAAGCGACGAGGCAGATGCAAGCGTAATGCCCTGCGCGTCGTCGATGATCTGTGCGTGAATGTGCTTGCTGGAGCGGAAGACCGACAAACGCGGCCGGCCGCCGCTCTTGCGACGAAGCTGGAAACGCAGTCGCTGACGACGACGCTCCTGCAATCCTTGCTGCGATGCCATTACTTCTTCTTACCTTCCTTGCGACGCAGAACCTCTGTCTCGTAGCGGACACCCTTGCCCTTGTAAGGCTCAGGCTTACGAAAACTACGAATATCGAGAGCTACCTGACCAACGCGCTGCTTATCGTTACCTTCGACGACAATCGCGGTAGGACGGGGCGTGATGATCTTGATATCAGCGGGGATCGGATAAACGACATCGTGCGAAAAGCCGAGGTTCATCACCAGGTTGGAACCCTGCACAGCAGCACGAAAACCAGTACCCTGAATTTCAAGTGCCTTGGTGAAGCCCTCGGAGACACCCTTGACAACGTTAGCGACAACAGCACGAGTTGTCCCCCACATCGTCCAGTTGTCGCGAGAACGCGCACCGACAGGAGCAACGGCAATTTTACCGTCTTCGATCTTCACTTCGACGTAGCGCGAGAGAGGAACGCTCAGTTCGCCACGCTTGCCTTTAGCGGTCAGAACGCCATTAGCAACCACGACCTGAACACCTGCCGGCACTTCGACGGGATATTTACCTACGCGAGACATGCATCCCTCCTTAGAAGACGCGGCAGAGAACCTCGCCACCAACATTGGCAGCGCGGGCCTCGACGTCCGAAAGAACGCCACGCGGGGTGGAGAGGATCGAGACACCTAGACCGGCATAAACGCGCGGCAGTTCCTTGATCTTCGAATAAACGCGACGACCTGGCTTGGAGACGCGATGAATCTCCTTAATGACAGGCTGGCCTTCAGTGTACTTCAGCTCGATACGAAGCTGCGAAACACCCTTACGAAGCTCTTCAGAGGAAAAGCCGCGGATGTAACCTTCGCGCTTGAGAGCTTCAAGAACATTGACGCGGAGCTTAGAGGCAGGCGCTACGCATGCAGCATGACGGGCACGCTGAGCGTTGCGGATCCGGGTAAGCATATCACCCAGCGGATCAGACAAAGACATTCAGACTATCCCTTACCAGCTCGACTTAACCATGCCAGGAATCTGGCCGGCAGACGCAAGATCACGCAGAGCGATACGACTCAGCTCAAACTTGCGATAGTTGGCACGGGGACGGCCAGAAAGCTTGCAACGAAGGCGCACGCGAGTAGCGGAACCATTACGGGGAAGCTGAGCGAGTTTCATGGTCGCTTCAAACCGGTCTTCAACCGGAAGCGAGCGATCCTTGATGATATTTTTAAGTGCGGTCCGTTTCGCCTTATCGCGCTTTGCCAGAGCAGCGCGATGGTTATTACGGTTAACCGCAGAGATCTTCGCCATCTCGAATTTTCTCCCGGAACCTGTCAGGCCAATCCCGACGGTTTTCCAATCAACGTGTCTATAAAGGAAAGCGGCCTCCCAATGGAAGGCCGAATCCCATATTTTATCCGTGATCGGTCTGAAAAATGTCGATCAAGCCGTAAACGGCAGATCAAATGCCTTCAGCAGAGCTTTTGCCTCTGCATCAGTCTTCGCAGAAGTCACGAAAATAATGTCCATACCGCGTACGGCATCAACCTTATCATACTCGATTTCGGGAAAAACAATCTGTTCCTTGATGCCCATGGCAAAATTACCACGACCGTCAAAGCCCTTGTTCGCCGGAAGACCACGGAAGTCACGAATACGAGGCATCGCAACCGTCACCAGACGGTCAAGAAACTCATACATACGCGTACCACGAAGAGTTACCTTACAGCCAATAGGCAGACCTTCACGAATCTTGAAACCTGCAATCGCCTTACGTGCAAGTGTCTTGACTGGCTTCTGACCGGCAATCGCCGTCATTTCGGCTACAGCTGCATCAAGCTTCTTCTGGTCGCCTGCAGCTTCACCGACACCCATGTTAAGCACGATTTTCTCGAGCTTGGGAACCTGCATGGGATTTTTGTAGCCGAACTGCTCAAGAAGAAGCGTTCTCAGCTCATCCTGGTAGCGCTGCTGCATACGGGGCAGAACGGCGTTCTTGTTATCGCTCATCGTTATGCTCCTCAGCCTTCGATCACTTCGCCGGTCACCTTAGCGACACGAACTTTGCGACCGTCCTCGAGAACACGAAAACCAACACCAGTTGGCTTACCGCTTTTCGGGTCAACCAGCTTCAGATTGGAAAGATGGATTGGCATTTCTTTTTCAATAATGCCACCTTCTCCACCCGCGCGGTTAGGCTTCGTATGACGCTTGGCAATAGCCACGCCGCGAACAACTGCCTTTTCCGCTTTCGGAAAAACGGAAAGGACTTCGCCACGGGCACCACGGGATTTACCCGAAAGCACCAGAACCTGATCGCCCTTTTTAATACGAGCAGCCATTACAGCACCTCCGGTGCCAGCGAGATGATCTTCATGATCTTGCGAGCACGCAGTTCACGGACCACCGGACCAAAAATACGCGTACCGATAGGCTCTTGCTGCTTGTTGATCAGCACAGCAGCATTCTTATCGAAACGGATGGCCGAACCATCGGCGCGACGAACTGGGTATGATGTCCGGACGATAACCGCCTGATGAACATCACCCTTTTTCACTTTGCCGCGGGGAATGGCTTCCTTGACGGAAACGACAATGACGTCGCCGACCGAGGCAGTCTTACGCTTGGAACCGCCCAGCACTTTAATGCACTGCACCTGACGCGCGCCGGAATTATCGGCGACCTCAAGGTTGGTCTCGGGATGAATCATTTATCTTCCCCTTATGCAGTAGCGGCGGATGCGGCAACGCCAACATCTGCACCGTTACGCGAAACAACCGCCCACGTCTTGCGCTTGGAGATCGGTGCGCATTCTTCAATGCGAACCAAATCGCCGACCTGGCATTCGTTAGCTTCATCATGTGCCGCGTATTTTTTGGAACGGCGGATGAATTTTTTATAGAGCGGATGCATGATGCGACGATCAACAAGAACAGTAACTGTCTTGTCCATTTTGTCGCTCGTGACCCTACCCGTCAGGACGCGCCTTGGCATCGTCCGTCTCCTCTCAGGACTTAGAGGCGGACGTTTTTGCGCCCGCACTGTTCTTCGACTGCTGTGCCAGGGTCTTGATGCGTGCGACTGCACGACGAACGACCTTAACACGGCTCGTGTTCTCCGACTGACCAGTAGCCGCGGAGAATCTCTGGTTGATCTGCTCGCGTTTGAGGTCGAGAAGAAGGGCGTTCAGCTCATCTTCACTCTTCGCACGCAAATCGGCTGGCTTATACGTGTCTGCCATTAGGAAGCATCCCCGATACGCTGAACGAACTTGGTCTTGATCGGAAGCTTTGCAGCGCCCAGGCTCAAGGCCAAACGAGCGACCTCAGGCGGAACGCCTTCGATCTCAAAAAGAATACGTCCAGGCCTGACGCGAGCTGCCCAGTACTCAGGAGATCCTTTTCCGGAGCCCATACGCACTTCTGCAGGCTTTGTCGAGACCGGGGTATCAGGAAAGATACGAATCCATACACGACCTGCACGCTTCATGGCACGAGTAATGGCACGACGGGAAGCTTCGATCTGGCGCGCAGTAATACGCTCCGGCTCAAGAGCCTTGAGACCGAAAGCACCGAAGTTCAGCTGCGTGCCACTCTTCGCCAGACCATGAATGCGGCCCTTATGGGCCTTACGAAACTTTGTCCGCTTTGGAGAAAGCATGATGTTAAATCCTCAAATCAGCACCACAATGAAAGGACCATGGGCTTTCGCCCATAGTACTCAGCGTTGAGGAGCCTGCTCCGCTGCACGACGATCCTGAGCCAACGGGTCATGCGCCAGGATTTCACCTTTGAAAATCCAGACTTTGACGCCGCAAGTTCCATATGTCGTCTTTGCGGTTGCTGTACCATAATCGATGTCTGCGCGGAGAGTATGCAATGGCACACGGCCTTCACGATACTTTTCGGCACGAGCGATTTCAGCGCCACCCAGACGACCACCGCAATTGATGCGGATACCTTGCGCACCGAGACGCATAGCAGACTGGATTGCACGCTTCATGGCACGACGGAAAGCAACACGGCGCTCAAGCTGCTGAGCGATGTTCTCAGCAACCAAAGTTGCGTCGATTTCCGGCTTGCGGATTTCAACAATATTCAGCGCCACGTCAGCCTTAGCCATACGGCTAAGCTCTTTACGCAGAGCATCAATATCCTGACCCTTCTTGCCAATGACAACACCGGGACGTGCTGCATAGATCGTAACGCGCGGCTTCTTCGCCGGACGTTCGATAACTACGCGAGATACGCCAGCACCTGAAAGCTTGCGACGCAGGAATGCGCGTAGCTTCAGATCTTCGTGCAGAAGACGGGCATAATCTGCACCAGCGTACCAGCGGCTATCCCAGGTGCGGTTTACACCGAGCCGGAGCCCGATCGGATTGACCTTATGTCCCATGGGTCAGGCTGCCTTCTGTTCTTTGTTGTTCGCGCGAGACGGCTTAGTCTCTTCTGGTGCTTCTGCACGCTCAGCGACAACAATCTTCAGGTGGCTGAAGAACTTCTCAACACGAGCGGAACGACCACGACCACGTGCATGGAAACGCTTCATGACGATTGACTTGCCGACTTCAGCGGTCTTGACCACCAGCTGATCCACATCAAGCTGATGATTATTCTCCGCATTCGCGACAGCACTCTCAAGTGTTTTCTTGACCTGCTGGGCGATACGACGACGCGAAAATGTCAGCGCTGCAATAGCCTTGTCGGCTGGCTGATTGCGGATCATTGCCGCAACCAGGTTCAGCTTACGGGGGCTTACGCGGATGTTGCGGGCAACTGCCTGCGCTTCCGTGTCAGCGAGCGTGCGGATATGCTTCGGCTTGCTCATTTTAGCCCCGCTTCGACTTCTTGTCAGAGCCATGGCCTGTGTAGGTACGCGTCGGCGAGAATTCACCAAACTTGTGCCCAACCATGTTCTCAGACACCTGCACTGGCAGGAACTTGTGACCATTGTAGACGCCGAACGTAAGTCCGACGAACTGCGGAAGGATTGTCGAACGACGCGACCAAATCTTGATCACTTCGCTACGACCAGAAGCACGTGATGCTTCTGCCTTGCCGAACAGATACCCGTCAACGAACGGGCCCTTCCAGACGGAACGTGCCATCTCTGTTTGCCCCCTCTTACTTGCCGGACTTACGGCGACGGATAATTAGGCTATCCGTCTTTTTGTTAACGCGTGTCTTATATCCCTTGGTCGGAATACCCCAAGGCGTAACCGGATGACGGCCACCAGAAGTACGACCTTCACCACCACCATGCGGATGGTCGACCGGGTTCATCACAACGCCACGGTTATGTGGACGACGTCCGAGCCAACGGGAACGACCTGCCTTGCCCATGTGCTGGTTCATGTTGTCCGGATTGGACACCGCACCAACTGTTGCCATGCATTCGCCACGGACGAGACGTAGCTCACCGGACTGTAGCTTAACCTGAGCGTAGCCGCCGTCCTTGCCAACGAGCTGAGCATATGTGCCAGCAGAACGGGAAAGCTTTCCACCTGCGCCCTGCTTAAGCTCAATGTTATGAACGATCGTTCCAACTGGCATTGCACCAAGCGGCATCGCATTTCCTGGCTTCACGTCAGTGTGAAGTCCAGAGATCACGCGATCACCGGCCTTAATGCGCTGCGGAGCCAGAATGTAAGACAGTTCACCATCATCATATTTAATGAGAGCAATGAATGCCGTACGGTTCGGATCATATTCAAGACGCTCGACCGTAGCGCCGATATCAAACTTACGACGCTTGAAATCGACATAACGATACGACTGCTTGTGCCCGCCGCCACGGAAACGAACAGTGGTACGACCGTGGTTGTTACGGCCGCCCGATTTGTTCTTACCTTCCGTCAGCTGCTTGACCGGCTTGCCCTTCCAGAGCTCGCTGCGATCAATCAGCACGGTGCCGCGGGTGCTCGGCGTCGTGGGATTAAAGTGCTTTAGTGCCATGGTATCTTACCCCGCGCGTCAGCCCAGCTTCGCCGTCAGGTCGATTGACTGACCTTCGGCAAGCTGAACATACGCCTTCTTGATGTCGGAACGACGACCCGGACGTCCCTTGACACGCTTCGCCTTCCCCTTCTGGACCAGCGTATTAACGCCAGTAACCTTAACGTTGAAGAGCTTTTCGACAGCGGCCTTGATCTGTGGCTTCGTAGCAGTCGGCGCGACCTTGAAGACCAACTGGTTACGCTCAGAAAGAAGCGTAGCCTTTTCGGTGATCAACGGCGCGCGAACGACGTCGTACAGAGCTTCCTGCGACATATTTGCAGCAGTCTTCTGCGCATTCATGACGATGTTCGTGGTCATGCCAGACGCTCCTTAAGCCCCTCAAGACCAGCGCGGGTAATAACCAACACGTCATGGTTGAGGATGTCGTAAACATTGGCACCGATCGTCGGCAGAACGTCGATCTTCGGCAGATTGGCAATCGCGCGAGCAAACTGCTCATCCACAGCACCGTCGACGATCAGGGCGGAGGACCAGCCCAGGGCCTTTACCTTCGCAGCTGCTTCACGGGTCTTGCTGATGCCGGTAGCAGCATCAAGAACGACCAGCTTACCTTCAGCAGCCTTCTGCGAAAGCGCAGAAATCAAGCCGAGGCGACGCACCTTTTTAGGAAGATCGTATCCGTGATCACGCACAACCGGACCATGGACAACGCCACCAGTACGGAATTGCGGAGCGCGAAGAGAACCTTGACGAGCGGAGCCCGTACCCTTCTGCTTGTATGGCTTCTTTGTCGTGCCGGATACTTCGCCCATACCCTTGGTACGGTGAGTGCCTGCACGACGCTTGGCCAACTGCCAGTGTACGACGCGAGCCATGATGTCAGCGCGAGGCGCGACGGCGAAAATCTCTTCTGGGAGCGCGACTGAGCCAGCGCTGCCATTATCGAGGGTTTTGATATCGTGTTCCATGCCCCTCGCCCTCAACCGGCGGCCGCCAGCGTCGCTGCCGGATATGGCGCGTCCGCATGGCGGGCCTTCTTGATTGCATCGCGAATCAGCACATAGCCGTTCTTCGCACCAGGAATAGCGCCGCGCACCATAATCAGGTTACGCTCTTCATCCACCGCAGCAACCTCCAGGTTGAGCGTGGTGACGCGTTCGTCACCCATGTGACCCGCCATCTTCTTGCCTTTAAAGACCTTACCAGGATCCTGGCGCTGGCCTGTAGAGCCGTGAGAACGATGACTTACAGAAACACCGTGAGAAGCTTCAAGACCAGCGAAGTTATGACGCTTCATAACACCCGCAAATCCCTTACCTTTGCTCTGACCGGTCACGTCGACCTTCTGTCCTACCACAAAGTGGTTGGACGAGATCTTGGTTCCAGCCTCAAGCAGGGCATCTTCCGCTACGCGGAATTCGACAAGCTTGTTCTTCGGCTCGACCTTGGTACGGGCAAAGTGGCCACGGTTGGCCTTGGTGACATTCTTCACCTTGGCAGTTCCAAGACCGAGCTGAACAGCGGTGTAGCCATCGCGTTCATTCGTGCGGGTATCAACAACCTCGAGATTATCGAGGTGCAGCACCGTCACAGGCACATGGGTGCCATCTTCCTTAAATAGCCGGGTCATCCCCAGCTTTTTTGCAATCAATCCGGTACGCATCGTCTGGACCTTAGAGTTTGATCTCGACATCAACGCCAGCGGCGAGGTCGAGCTTCATGAGGGCGTCCACGGTCTGCGG
>Ga0157363_1004047_pt1 | contig 13427 bp, 5 predicted proteins | sample AttsexASBM1_FD_111477 | JGI IMG/M metagenome (GOLD analysis project Ga0157363, IMG submission 111477) | Fungus gardens microbial communities from leaf cutter ant in Ribeirão Preto, State of São Paulo, Brazil - Atta sexdens ASBM1 | ecosystem: Host-associated > Fungi > Mycelium > Unclassified ...
TAATAATTTAAATAGTAACATATATTTCGATATTAAAGAACGCGTAATAAGAATTACGATTTAAAAAAATTATTGGGTCGGTCGCACATCAATGCTATGTATGGCCGGAAATTGTTTATCAAGATTCGTAAAGCGTTGTTACATAATATCGACTGAAATTTACGAGTACGTATATATCTTTCTAAATGATTTTATTCGGCATTTACGCAGAGATTTTACTACTCCACGTGTATCTGGCATAAATTGTCATCAATTGAAATTAATGTCTTCCTGCTACCAATGTTTATCGCGGTGTACATAATTAGATATATAATGGTCCATCGATTCGATGCACTCATTACTCGAACACCGGTCACTCACTGTGCATATACGCATGACAGTATGTCCGGCTTGTTCATTAATTGATTTTACATGCACACATTCAAGCGGCAGGCTCACATGATTGCTCGTTCGATTTCCAAAGATGCGAGCGGAGTTCCTCCCAGAGATTTCTTCTTGTAATCCTTGTCTCAAAATTTTTATAACGCAAATGTTGTGTAATACTGCAACATGTAAATTCACCGTTCGTTTTACGCTTGCATCGCAAGCTTCTCTATTTTTCCCAAGTGACGGATTACAAGCAGATCAAATAAATATTACATTCATCCCACGCTCGAAATATTCGTAGAAACAACGACTACACTTGAAATGTACATATAAATCTAGAGAGCGAGTACCGTAATAAAAAAGGGGAGATTTATACAAATATGATTCACAGAAGCTTCGAATTTTTTCGCTACATCCAATTCGAGGAAAAACTACAAGCTAACGTAAAAATATTTATTAGATATAATTAAATATGCTTATTAGGAAAAACTGTTTTATGAAACGCTGTGAAAGCTGTTAATTTAATGACTTACTTAATTTATAATTATAAATTAAAATTAATAATTTATAATAGTGTTCAAATAATTTTTTGTACATTGTACAAATAATTTTATTTATCATTGCAATGGCTTTCTCGGTAAAAAAATTTAGTCAGAAATCTTTGTAGATCTCCTACATTTTTTGGATTTTGTAATTGTAAAACGATGATAATAGTAGTCTACTTGAAGTAGTATAACGATTCAATAGATGTTAATTTTCATTAAATTTAACATCGAGACGAAGAACGTGTTTTGCCAAGAACGTTATATCACACTAGGCATTATTCGTTTTTTGCATCAATCTAGATTGTATCTATTGTAACCAGCCTATTTTCTATTTTCATTTAAATTCAAAAATATTCCTTTTATTCCTCTCTCTGAGTATTTTTTTCTCGCGCCCTGTGATAAAACATACGATTTCTCTTTCTGCGATACACGTATGCGTCACCCGTATTTTTCCGAACGTAAAATAACACAATATGTGGACGATTCAAATCTTCCACTCTTCTAAAAAAATTTTGATATTTTTATAAATATTTTTAAATATTATTAATGATATTTTTAAAAAATTAATTGTTGACAACGAATACGATAAAATCGTCAGAAATCGTATTGTGAACACGACTATAGAATGCTGCAATATTGTTTTTATCTATCGGACGAGAATTTACATCTTGATTTTTTTCTGAAAAAAAGAAATTATTTCCTTTCGCAGACATGGAAGAAGTTCGAAGATTGTGCGAGAAATAACTCTCTGAACTGGGACACAGGAAAGCTCCGCTGGCAATGTTACCACGTACAGAAACGAGTATCGCTGTATTGCTATACTTGTAAATCACAACCAACCGAGTATCAGTTTATCAACTAGGTGTGTGTTGTGTGTGTGTGTGTGTGTGTGTGTGTGTGTGTGTGTGTGTGTGTGTGTGTGTGTGTGTGTGTGTGTATATCTTTTTATTTATCATACGTATCTAGAACTGTATTCTTTGTATCGAGCGACCAGGCTCGACAACGTGAAATTCTCGCACGTCGCGAATCGCGGCATCCAAAATATTACTTGGAAAATTATTAACAACCCTGTCATTTAAAAAGAAAGACTACTCGATTTAAATTTTAAGAGAGAAAATTGAGACGAGCTATGTACCGATTCGCGAAACATCCATGCGAAAATCGCACTGCTGATACGTATGTACATTAATATAATGCGCGATATAATATACAATACATAATATAATATTATAAACTACACATTTTGAGATTCCTACCCAAGATATCGGCATTCGAAGGATCCAATGCTGTCTCATATAACGAGATAACGTGAAAAAGACAACAATGAAAAGAGAGATCATATATAATGCAAAGGAGAAAAATGCTGTATAATATAATCTTTACGTCTTTTTCTACCGAGTTAAAACGTAATAAATACGTTATTTTGGCACTTATTATCTAATATCATCGCAAAAGTAATAGGAGAGAAAAAACAGGTTTTTTTTTTAGCTTAAATGACAAATTTTCATATTTTATAAAAAAAAAAAGAGTAAAAAAGAGTGAAAAAGAACATCGGAAAAAATATCGATCAGTTAGCTTTACAAATCAAATTTTCTCTTTATTATCTCAATATACGCAAATCTATATTATCTCAATATACGCAAAAGAATTAAATTTCTACTTCGGGGGACACGCTAGATTTTACATCAAACATCACAACGAAAATTTCGTTTAAATAAAAAACGACAGCATTTAGGCGCAAAGACACGGATTTTTCACATAAATGGAATTCATGCGATAATTTCAGTGAAAACGTAATCTCATTTATGTCAACTCGCGGCCAAGCTTGCAAGTTTAGAACTACCTATAGATTATGATGAAAAAAGAATGATTTTTAAAAACGATCAGAGCCTCATAATGTCGATTCTCTCTCTCTTTCTCTCTCTCTCTTTCTCTCTCTCGCTCTCTTTCTCCCTCTCTTGGGTAGGAGGCAACGCTGCATCGAAGAGTATAACTCGAGTAAAGAAATGTTCCCTATCCTAGTAATTAAAAATCTTACGTCGTTCGTAGCACGGCTACGAACGTGTTCTCACAACCTTATCACAACCTTATTATAGAGTGCCCTGGTGACGAGCTTACCACCGAGTCGTATGATCGTCCGATCTATTTTCTTCGCCCTTCTCACCTGGAATTCATTTCAATCTGTCTGTTTGGCGCGGCACTCGAGGAGATGGCGGTTTTCTCACCGTCTGTTCCCTCGTTTTTTTTACCCTTAAAGATACTTTAAATTGTATTGTGGTCATATAAATAGTACTTCGCATATGTCAAAGTATGTGGATGTGTGTATAAGTATGTGTGTACATGTGTGCATGTACGCAGATCTACATGGTATCCCGTAATCACCTTGATGCCTCATTGAGCAGCAGAAACATACAGAAGACTGGATATATTCACTTGAGAGTTGTATTCTTCAAAACAAACTCTTAATAATGAAAAGTTTCAAAGAATCACTTCCGATTTTATGTTTGCCTGAAGAATTTTCAAACATAAGTTTTCAATATACAAGTCCCCCATTCGATACTTTCGTGTGGAACGACAAAAGTTAGTTTTCAACTTTTAGAGGATATATATATATATATATAAACGAGTAACGAACGTTCATTCTATTATTTGTAATTGAAACATGTTTCGACAACGAATTAAGATGAAGATGTAAATGACGATGCAGCCATCAGGGTCACGAAAGTTGAAGTATTAAAAAGTTGAAATGAACGATGGGGTGCGCCATCAGAATTCTGAAGAAAAATCGGCTATTAATAAACTAATAGGGCTGTCATTATAATAAATAGCGGTGATTCCGGGAAACTTTTGTAGTGCTACGTGACGATATTATCGCGTGTCAACGTGAATACGTTGGGAGGCGGTTTAAAGTGAGATTTTATATGACGCGCGGCGCGGCCACGATCGTGCGAGTCTTGAAACCGCAGAGATTGTGTGTGCGGGTTGGCGTTGTTAACGTCACGCTCCGAATAAACGACCGCCTCGGTGGTGACGAACAAATGCCTCTAACGTTGTTTCCTTACGCTACGCGCCTCGCGATTGAGGCTTATGGGTTAGGACTATTAATTATTCACAACCGTAATACTTGTTGCAATTGTTAACGTTCGGTGGACGTACGCACCGGATTTATCTAAAACGCACGTACGATTATTTCTCCGTTGTCGTTGGTAGAAGAAAAGCACGTCTCCTTTTGTCGAGCTAAATCGTCAAACAGTTACTTTACTTGATGACGTTCTACGGAAATATTTGCGCTCGTGCATCGAGAAGACGGAAACTCTGCGCGCGACGAGGAAAGAAATGACAATGGCTTCTCGCGAGACCTCCTCGATGACCCCGATTCCATTACAATCCGGTATCGAGCATTATTGATTTAATGATAAATCTCAATTACACGTTCATGGGAGCTAATTCAATCATTAATCATTTTCCAGCACAGCTAGATTGATCATCGAAGCCACAGAAGGAAAGAAACGACGGTTTTAGCTTCTTGCGAGACTTCCTCGATGACCTCGATTCTATTACAATCCCGATAGCGAGCATTATATCGATTTAATGATAAATTTCATTTACACGCTCACGAGAGCTAATTCGATTCATTAATCATTTTTCAGCTAGATTGATTATCGAAACCATATAAGAGAGAAAATTTATACATTTGACGAAACTTTACATAATGATATTCGGGAAAGATGGTCGCCGGCCAGCACAGAAAGCATAATTTCTTTTTTTTTATCACTCCCGCAGAAAGTTTCCCTTCAACTTTCTCCCTTGAAAGCTCTTCAGGGTCGGATTAGCCGCTGGCTCGGCTGCCAATCTTGATTGCGATGCGCTTCGTGAATTTCTAGGATGAAACCATCCATTTTCTCGACGTTTTCTTAGGATTCCTGATAAATTTTCAGGGAAGTACCGACGGTAAGTGCACATCGTTCTTCGGGCTCTCTCGAAGCCACGGCAATCCGTTATACTAGTTGAAGAAAATTTTCAAGATTCTTATGGTGGTATGTTCCTTTTATGGAACTTTTCATTCCATAAAAAAAGAAATTTACTTTGAAAGTCGTGTAATAATTCAAAAACTTTGTGAATGTTTGATTTAAGAGTTAAGTATACTAGGGACAGATTAATTGGTTCTACCAATTCCAATAATTTTCGCGAAAACAATCTTTAATCTTTCGTTATGTACGTTTATGACATCAAAATTTACTGTCTGAGAAAATTTGCATACATTTCTCTCTTCTTACGACATAAATAATAGTTGTAATACATTCCTTTGGTATAGAGAATTATGGCTGTGCTTTCTTCATCGCTAGTCACCGGATAAACATAATTATTCAGGTTAATTGGATCGATACCTTAATTAAACATGGTGGAGGAAAATAAATTATCAAGTTTCGTAGAGTTAGTTCGTAACTTGGTGTAAAACGGTAATAATCCTGCGAATTTACTGATAACTTACTTACTCCGGAGTTCACGCTCCGCGACGCTTCGTCGTTTCGTTTAACACGTCGCCATCATCGTCGTCTCTGTGCTGACTACTCAAGTTTTCGCTGCGAAACATAATAACGAGCTATGCGCGAACAAGCGATCGAGGTAAGCGAGACATCTGAATTTCCATTAATTTACAATGTATCGTACCATGATACGACGAGCGACGCGCTTTTCCCTGGACGAAGAACTTACTTAACGACTCCTGTTGGCTAGCAGACGGAAATCCCGTGAGTATAGAAGTCGTGACGTAGAGGCTATTATAACCGATCACCGCTCGAGATACCGCGTGGCTCGCGAACGGCGAGAGAGATTCGGACGGCTGGATGCCGAACGAAATCGCGAGGATCCCCCTCGTCTGCTAAAGCCCAAAGGCCAAACGCGACGGCCGCGAGGACTCTCAGCGGATTCGCAATAGCCGCCTAAACGCCCTTCTATAATCAAGATTGAAGATCGTGTAGATCAGGGGGTTCAGAGCGCTGTTAACATAGCCGAGCCACGTGATAAAATATACCATCCTGTCAGACGGGCAGCAGGCCGGACAAAACGGCACAATGACGTACATGAGAAAGAACGGCAGCCAGCAGACGACGAAGACACCCATGATGACACCCAGGGTTCTCGCCGCGCGTCTTTCCTTGGACAACGAGATCCGCTGTCGCTCCTCGATGAACTGGTAGACGGTCGAGGTATCAGGAATGACATCACCGGCGCCGGCACCTCGCCTGGTGGACGCAGTGGTACGACGATCGTTGTCACCTATCGTCACTTCGGTAGGCTCGTCGTCGATTAGCGATGGCTTCGCCTGTAGACGAGGCGTCGAGCGTTCATTGTGATTCGTCTCTGAGCTGACCGATTCCTCGGCATCGTCGGTCTCGCGATGTCTGGTGGACTGCACTGGACCCAGCCTGCTCTGTCGGGCCCGTTCTCGCAGTCTCCTACGCGTCGCCAAGAAGATCTCCAGGTAAACTAGACTCATCAGCAGCAACGGTATAAAGAACGAGCCCAAAGACGAGTATATAACGTAACCCTGCCGTCTGGTAAGCTGACAGGGAGTGCCTGGTTCCAATTCTTCTGGCCAGTCGTTCCAACCGGCTAATGGCGGCGAGCTGATCGCACCCGAGAGGATCCATACGCCCGCGATTGTTCCAAGGACTCGTTTCAGGGTGCGTTTCTGGGCGTAATTAATCGGATCGGTGATCGCCCAATAACGATCAAGCGCAATGGCGCATAAATTGAGGATACTGGCGGTGCAACAGAGCACGTCACATGTCAGCCACAGCTTGCACAGATGAATGCCGAAGATCCATTTGCCCAGTAGCAGGTAAGCTACGTTAAATGGCATCACGAGTATCGCCACCGCGAGATCGGCCACCGCCAGCGAGACGATGAAGAAATTCTGGACAATCCGAAGTGGCCGGTACGTGAACACGCTCAGGATCACCAATGCGTTGCCGAACACCGTCGCCAGCACGAGGAAGCCCAAAGTCAACGTGGCTGCCACCGCTTCCCATGTTGGCAGATTCGAGCCCGTCTCTTCTTCCGGGACGCTGCAGCCTCCGACTTCATAATCTTCCGACATCGTTCCGCCGGACTCTCCGCTCGAGTTCATGTCGTCCAGGATACCCTCTGTAAATCAAATTGGTTACATTATGCAGTCGTTATATTCTAAACGAATTCTTCTTACTCTATTTTCTTTCTCTTTTTTTTTTTAGTTTGTTTTAATTGTCGAACGGTATCCAATAACAGCGCTACATTTGTAACATGAATTCGTAATTCTGATACTAAAGAGTTATAGTTTAACGTTTGGTTTAAATATACAAAAGTCAAATTGGTTATGGAATCGAATATTCAGCTAACGAATACTAAATATATTTATACAGATCAAGTGATATTTAGTAACGTTCGATTTGTGAAATACATTCAATATAAAATCACTGAATTTCTCGAAATGTTTCAAGTAATACGATTCCAAGATTTGAGAATATCTTTTCGAACGAAAATTAATACAGACTTTTACTCACGTTTCTTTTGCGAAATTTTACGCGATTGCGGAAATCGGTTGGTATTTGCCAATTCAATTCGCTTATTTTAGACAAACTCTTTGATCGGCGGTAATAGAAAAAAGATTTACAAGTTGAAATAGAAATCAAACCTAAGAGATACGCGTATCGCGTGTGTGTGTTTTATGTGAGATCTGCCAAAGCAATTCAAAAGTTTCGAAAGTTTCATAATTTTTTTATCGCTGATTATTCATACAGATCAAAGTGAAAAAATGTTCCAGAAAAAATGTTCAGCGACAATTAAAAAAATAATAGCACAGATGTATGTATTCGCTTTCATTCGGTTTAAGGGACGTTTATCTTTGAACTTCTCACTTCCACTTCATTCTATTTTTTTTAACTCGCTAACACTTTTATTTACAGAGAATTTAAATTTTTTTTATTGTTGGTCAATAATTCTCGCAGATTTATTGTTCAATTTATTTATTACATATATTTTTTTTGCAACATAAATACGCTGTCTGAATAAATGGATCCGTATAGTCACAGAGTTAAGTAATCATAATTATTCGCATGTATATTTAATATTTAACAAAACCCGAACGTGTAACTGTAAATGGTTTGTAAATGTAACAATAAGGTAAAATCATTAATGTCCTTAATAAATCGCGACGTGAAGCATCCCAGTGGCGCTTTTTCTCTGTGTCATAAATTATTAGGTCGCAGATTGCGGCGCATACATATATTCCGCACGCACGAGATTATTTTCTGCACGAGAGCCTACGATAAGTCTGAGAGCGCGGAAAATGTTTCCATTTTCGTGCTTTGAGTGTTCGACAAGCAGCCCGACTTTGTCGCGTTCCCGACACAGGAAACGTCGCTAATAAAAACATAAAGTTTAACGATATATAGTGTCACTGAGAAAAACGGTCAATGCAATGAACGCCGTGTGAAACGCGGTAAGACATGATTTCGCATTTTCATAGAAACTTATGCGTCACGACCGTTAAAAACTCCTTTTCGATATCGAGCCGTTGAAGAAGCTTGCCTCGTTCAGCGGGTTTCTTAAATCTAACTTCTTTCTTTCCTTTGAAGAGATAGCGATCGCAAAGAGAAATGGGTCACACGGAATAACATTTTTCACGTTCCCTTACTTCCGTGTAATTACCACTTGGAAATCCGGGAAAACATCACTCCTCCGTATAACTCCGTTCTGTTTGCCGCTCGTCGTGTCAAAACCGTCGGGTACTTCATCATCCGAGGGTACTCGGAATCTCTCTCTCTCTCTCTCTCTCTCTCTCTCTCTCCCCCCTCTCTCATTTCTCTGACTTCTCTCTCTCTTTCGGTTTCTGTACGCCAACCAGAGCACGAGGGGATTGTCAAACTTCATTATTACATGTTCATCTACGAAGTAAATATTGATTTAATTAATGCGGAAAGGGGACGAAAGTACCACGATACAGGGGAGTGTTTTTCAAGCGGGAGCTCAACGAATGCTTTTAATAACAGCCCCTACAAATCAACGAACCGCAAAATGCGCGATGAAAAAAAGAAAAAAAATCATATCGCTGTTAGAAGATATTAATTGTCAGGAAAATCAACTACCGGGAATTATCCACCGGAATTCTCAAGAATCAGTCGGAAATATTCCAGATCGGCTATTTGTAGCTAAAGCAGCGTATCGAGCCGTATTTGATTAAAGCAATCACTGAACTTTCATAATACGTAACATCGTTTGAAATCGGCTTTGTAAGCTTATCCCATTTGATCGATTGTTGTAAAGGCGTGTTCTTCATTCCGATGGAAGTTCTCATGTTGTAACCGCAGGAAGAGGAAATGATCGGCTGATTTTAAATCGATTTGTATTGCGTTCCATTTACCCGCAGAAGTATGTACATACTACGCAATTGATCGTTTAAATTTAAGCACAAAGTATTATTAGTAACATAATATTCAGCACGAATTTATTCTTCATAACGACATGCAACGCGCTCATTCCCAAGAAATCGCCGCGTAACAATATACAAACGAATTCAAGACGGCAAAGTGGCTAGGTATGCTTGCCGAGCGAATGAGCATAATTGGTTCTTACCTGTGGATGCAACCAATCATGTTTAATTGCTCGACAAGCAGACCTAGCCGCTTTGCTCGACTTGAACTCGCTCAATTATAAACTTTGTAATATTTAAAATTACGAAAAGTTCATTAATCACGCAATCCAATTTTTTATTAGTGGTTAACTGGTTAAACTTAACCTTATGTTTCACTCAGGCCCGGTTTTTCATTATCTGATTAACTTGTGGTTAAGCTTAATCTGTTGTTTCACTCAATAGGCTTCATCTTTGACATCATTACAGAAGCTCATTAAATAAAACAAATCATAAATTCATCAAATAATGAAAAAACGAGCCTAAGACATATCCGGCGAATGCGCAGAGTTTGAAAACTTACAGATAATATGAATTATTTTGCCACGAGTATTTCTAGCTGAGAAATATACACGTAATTCTGCGCGTGAAAGTTCACCAGTAAAATTCGCTCGACTGCATATTAAAAGTATTAAAAAAAAAAAAAAAAAGAAAAAAAGAAAAAAGAGAAATAAAGTTAGAGTTCGCACCCGCCGACAGCGTCCATGACTGAACGCGTCGTCCCAAACAATTCGATTACAACTCCATCGCCAACGGGGTTTCGCACCTTCAATTGAATTACAAGCCCGAATACAGGATCGTCATTTAGAAAAAATTGTACCAGCGTCGAAATTTTCCTAAAATGTTCAATAGTCTGCGCGTATGCGTTTTGCTCTCCGGATGCTGGAATTTTCAGGCTAGAGTGGATTAAAGCTCATCGTCTACTACAGCGAGCCCACATATAAATTGACGCCCTTAAAATTCTGTGAGGCGTGGATTGAAAAGGCTGCATATTTTTCGTCGCGTCACATGAGATAAATTTCGCGCAATCGATAAATTCTATTTTATCGTGCCACAATGTAATACAGTATAGCGTTACGTGGTGCCGACCACATCCTTATGCATTGTTGCACAACACAAATACAAGGGTGAACGTCAGCGCATCTTATGTTCTCGAGCAGCAATTATGTACATTCCTGTTACATTTTTTAATCGATTACACACATTTTCGTTGGAATATATTTTTGTAAAAACAGGAAATCCTATCTTCCTAAATCAACTAACCGCTTAAAATGCATTTAATTTTATTCAAATTGAGACTATTGATTCTATTCAAAATGTTCCCGCATATTCAGTTCGCTCAAACTTACGGCTGATTGAACATTACCAGTAATAATCAGAAATTTGTAAAGTACATATCGAGATGAATGTAAGTATTTAATACAAAGATATTTGTTCATTCGTTCAACTTGTTAAAAAATATTTTGGTTAATTTATTGGGAAGCGTAGCTTCAACATAGAATTTCACTTTGTTTAAGTTTCGTAACTAGAATATTCTAATTAAAGTGCGTCAACCGCAGTAACTCATAGTTGTTTCTGAGTTTTGATTAGAACGAGAAGTACAATCGATTCCAATTCCAAAACCCAGTTGAAATAACATTTTGTGTATTGTAATATTGTATCATTGCTTTGTCCTAATTGATAATGTTACTAAATCACACACTATCCGTAATTTATTTATTTAGAATTAAATTTTTCTTTTTATTTTCAAAAAATATTTATCTGTTATTTTCAGTATTTTTTAAATTAAAATCTGTATAATATGAAAAAAAATTTTATTTAACAAAAACGGAGAGTTTTTAAAACAAGGCACGTATTTCTTTGGGCGTTCAATGTTAAATAGCTCTCTGTTCTTTCAATGTTTTTTTTCCAGTAAGCGTAAAATAATAATTAACCCGTAAAAATTACTTCTCTCGTATATTTCGAGTGGCACTCGAGCGGCACGCTCGTAATATTTTCCTATTAGGAACACAACGCCGTACTCGCGCAATGACAAAAGACTATTGATTTCATGAGTATAACATGAGAACAACAAGCGAATAATACTATTAGAATTATACGTGCGGCATATTAGCGTGTGTCGTTCACTTCATTAGTAAATCAAACGTTAACTCGTAATGTTTCGAGTACGGAGTATTAACAGAGGAATGCTATACCTCTGTCTCTCAATAGCAATCGATGAGGCGCAATTGGCATGAACGCGAAAGGGCACTTGTCGAATATTTGGAGTCTGTTCTGACATTAATCACGAAACAGGTCATGGATTGTAAATCGTTTGCGTAATTAAAAAGTTATTTCATTTTCAGTTTATATATGACCTATATGTGACCTAACTAATATTTATAGTATCAATATTTAAAAAATGTTTATTTTAACGATGATACGTTAAACAAATGTCCACCGCAATAAGCTGTGTATATGACGAATTTGAATTGTGAAGCGAAAATGATAAATTTTTACTAACAGAATAGTCTCACAATCAGTCATTTTTTTTTTTTTAATCATATTGTACAATCACGCTACGAGATAGCCATACCCATAAAATCAATTGTACTCATTGCGAACAAAATCAAAATGCAGTCTTTAGAAATAAGTCGGAAACCAGAAGAAAAAAGTTGCTAGCAAAGTACTCTAAAATAATTGGATTTCCTAGACGAAGTCTTGGCTTTAATTCTTAACTGACGAAATTATCTCCGTCTCTCTTCTCGAGATCTAGCTATCTTTTGGCTACGATTTGTGATGCAATCTCTTTGAATGACAAAGCACTTACTATTAAGTCCACCGCTGTGCGTTTGGTCTTTAATGCGAAACCGTCAAAGATACATTGCGTCACATCTTGATTTCCTGCCCCGCTTGCGATGATCGACGATCGATCGGCTGATTTCAGCAAGGATCGTAGATCAAATTGATCCCATTGGCTCCCACGGATTACACCATCTGTATGCAACAAAAGACAGAATCGTTTGAAGTGTCCTTTATAAATTCATTGAAATGAGTAATTGAATTGACTTTTGATATATTCTACTCTTAATATAATATGTACAGCGGAATATATTTCTTTTCCATCGATAATCAGAAATTGAATTTTGAACAAATATATGAAGGGAGTCAGTTTTATGTGAGCCTCTACACCCCGCTGTATCATGCATAACTGATTTTCATATTGTTACCGTATTCTGTATAAATATGTAACAAATAAAAATAGAATTACGTCGGTATCGCAATACTCGTTTTGTGCGAATGCAATAAAATGGAACGCGCAAATACATGGCAAATGCTGCATCGAAAAGTTTGTCCGATCTTTTTTTTCCCCGAAGGACGCAGAAGGTTTTACTGCGGTAAGAAGAAATTTAATTCGAGACTTAACCTAGTTTCAGAAGAATGTGCATGAGGATTTATCCATATGTACCATTTACATTTGCAACAGAAAACTTTACAATAGGAAATTTATATTGTAAAAACAAACGCGTAAATAACGTAGACTGATTATATACAGACATACTGTTTTGCAAATTTCTCGCGGGAACACAGAATGATAAAAATTCTGTATTCTGCAAAGAATAAAATTGTTTTTATCTGTGTATGGTCACTGTTATAAAATGAAAAAAGAAAACTTTACGTCTGGAAATTCGAGTAGGTTAAACAAAGAAAATGGTGCTAGAGAATGATATAAAAGTATTATAAAAGTGCCTCGTGTCTTTTGACCTTAAATTACAGTACATCCGTCATATTTATGTTTCCTAGCATTCTCTTCCTTATTACTTTCCTTATTGCACTGTAAAAAACAAAATATTAATTTTAAAGACGTATAGTGGACTTTCTGAGACATGCAAAAATGTTAAAATTAATATTTTTGCATGTCTCAGAAAATCCACTATACGACTATAAGTTAAAATTAACATTTTATTTTTTACAGTATACTTTCCTTATTTATTTGTTTATTCATTAATTTTTACAATATTATATCAGAAAGAGATAATATAATGATACAAAATATAATGATAAGTATATAAGATATAATGATA
>Ga0157363_1004050_pt1 | contig 13425 bp, 10 predicted proteins | sample AttsexASBM1_FD_111477 | JGI IMG/M metagenome (GOLD analysis project Ga0157363, IMG submission 111477) | Fungus gardens microbial communities from leaf cutter ant in Ribeirão Preto, State of São Paulo, Brazil - Atta sexdens ASBM1 | ecosystem: Host-associated > Fungi > Mycelium > Unclassified ...
GGGAACGCTGCTGATTATTATGCTGGTGGCGAGCCGCGGCGGCTTTTCGCCGGAGCGTATGCTGCTGGCGGGCATGGCGCTTAACAGCGCGTTCGTCACGCTGCTGATGCTGCTGCTGGCGAGTGGCGATCCGCGTATGGGCGGCTTGCTGAGCTGGATTTCCGGCTCCACCTACACTATCAGCGCAAAGGCGGCGATGCAGAGCGCCATGCTGGCGCTGGTGTTGACCGCGCTGGCGCCGCTCGCCAGCCGCTGGCTGACGCTGCTGCCGCTGGGCTCCGCCACGGCGCGCTCGGCGGGCATGGCGCTTAACGCCTCGCGTCTGGCGCTGATGCTGCTGGCGGCCGCGCTGACCGCCGCGGCGACGCTGACCATCGGGCCGCTGAGTTTTGTCGGCTTGATGGCGCCGCATATCGCGCGCATGCTCGGCTTCCGCCGCGCGCTGCCGCAGATGGCGATGGCGGGGCTGTTCGGCGCAGGGCTGATGCTGCTGGCCGACTGGTGCGGACGCATGCTGGCGTTTCCGGATCAGCTGCCGGCGGGACTGATGGCGACCTTTATCGGCGCGCCTTATTTTATCTGGCTATTGAGACGCTCGCGGTAAAAGGCTTTTCTGCAGACGGCTAACTGTGTTAAAGCGCGGTGGGTATGGGCCGAAGAGCAAAGCGCCCCGCGCCAGGGACAAAAATGCCCGGAGCATTTTTGAACAACGCAGCGCGTTGGCCCGGCAACGGGCGCACCTCAGGGATGAGGTGCGTATACGTGCGGGCCGAGCGAGCATGGATGCAATGGACTTTGCGATCGGGCCATGCCTACCGCGCCAGCACATTCCTGCAAGCAAAAAAAAGACCGGCCTCTGCCGGTCTTTTAACGTCTCGTTTTTTACAGCTTCGCAAAACAGCGACGCGCGGCGTCGACGGTGCGGTCAATGTCCTCGGCGCTGTGCGCCAGCGACATAAAGCCCGCTTCGAAGGCGGAAGGCGCAAGGTAAACGCCTTCTTCCAGCATCAGGTGGAAGAAGTGCTTAAAGCGCTCAACGTCGCACTTCGTCACGTCGGCGTAGCAGGTCACGCTGTCGGCGTCGGTGAAGAAAATGCCGAACATGCCGCCGACGTGATTCACCACCAGCGGAATATTTTCCGCCTCTGCCGCCGCCAGCAGGCCCTGCGCCAGCTGCGTGGTGCGCTCAGTCAGCGTCTGGTGCGTGCCCGGCTGGGCGATCTGCGTCAGGCAGGCGTAACCGGCCGCCATCGCAATCGGGTTGCCGGAAAGGGTGCCCGCCTGATAAACCGGCCCGGTCGGCGCCAGCGCGTCCATCACCTCGCGGCGTCCGCCAAAGGCGCCCACCGGCATGCCGCCGCCGATGATTTTGCCGAGGCAGGTCAGATCCGGCTTCACGTTGTAATATTCCTGGGCACCGCCCAGCGCCACGCGGAAGCCGGTCATGACTTCGTCGATAATCAGCAGCGCGCCGAATTCGTCGCACAGCGCGCGCAGGCCCGGCAGGAAGTCCGGCTGCGGCGGAATACAGTTCATATTGCCCGCGACCGGCTCAACGATAATACAGGCGATCGCCTCCGGATACTGCTTGAACGCGGCGCGCACCGAGTCGAGATCGTTATAGGTGCAGGTCAGGGTGTGGCGGGCGAAATCGGCCGGCACGCCAGGGGAGTTCGGCTGGCCCAGCGTCAGCGCGCCGGAACCCGCTTTCACCAGCAGGCAGTCGGCATGGCCGTGATAGCAGCCTTCGAACTTCACGATCTTGTCGCGGCCGGTAAAGCCGCGCGCCAGGCGAATCGCGCTCATGGTCGCTTCAGTGCCGGAATTCACCATGCGCACCATATCCATACTCGGCACCAGCTCGCACACCAGCTGCGCCATCTTCACTTCCATTTCGGTGGGCGCGCCGAAGCTCAGGCCGCGCGTGGCCGCTTCGATCACCGCGTTGCGGATCGCGATGTTGTTGTGGCCCAGCACCATCGGTCCCCATGAACCGACATAGTCGATATAGGCTTTGCCGTCGGCGTCATACAGCCAGGCGCCGTCGGCGCGCTCGATGAACAGCGGCGTGCCGCCTACGCCGTTAAACGCGCGCACCGGCGAGTTAACGCCGCCGGGGATCAGGCGTTGCGCTTCGGCAAACAGGTTTTCGGACTTACTCATTTATTCGGCTCCAGCGGTTCATAAAAAATCTCGCGCCATTCTACGGGAAGACTACGGCAGGACGAAAGGCCGGAAAGGGCGCGCTATACTTACCTTAGCTGAAGGCTGGCGGCACAGAGTGCGAAGGGCAAAACTTGATTGCGCTATCGCGCTGGCGGATAATACGGCAATTGAGGTCGTTTTATGGCCTGGACCTTTACCGGAGTATAAGATGAGTGATGATGTTGCAGCACTGCCGTTACAGTTTACCGATGCGGCGGCCAGCAAGGTAAAGAACCTGATTGCCGACGAAGAGAATCCCGATCTGAAACTGCGCGTCTATATTACCGGCGGCGGTTGCAGCGGCTTTCAGTATGGTTTCACCTTTGACGACAAAATGAATGACGGCGACATGACCATTGAGAAACAGGGCGTGGCGCTGGTGGTGGATCCGATGAGCCTGCAGTACCTGGTTGGCGGCTCGGTTGACTACACTGAAGGTCTGGAAGGATCGCGTTTTATCGTTACCAACCCGAACGCCAAAACCACCTGCGGCTGCGGCTCCTCTTTCAGTATCTGATGCAAAAAGGCCGTCTTGCGACGGCCTTTTTCTTACCATTCCACGGTTACCAGCTTCGCCGTTTCCTTACGAACACTATCCTTCTTTAGCACGCTTTCCGTGACGCGCGGCTGCGCGTTGATGCGGCGACCGCAATCGATCTGCGGCATTGCCCGTTGCGGCTGGCTGTTAACTTCACAGCGCGAATAGATAATCAGCTGAACGCCTATCGTTCCCGTAGTCGACGCCGTCGCAAAGGGCGCGACGGTCGCGAGCGCGAAGGCCAGCAGCAAGGCTCTGGTCATGTTTGATTCCTGGTGTGCAAAATGCGCGAGGCGCATAAAAGGACGCTGAGCTTACGTGGCGTCGGCGTCTCTTTTATTGATTAACGGCAAAATTAGCGGGATCTTTAATCGCTTTCTGCTGATTTATTGTTCCGGGTGCAGGGCGGCGCAGAGCTGTTTTGCCGCCAGCAGTATCCGCGGACCGGGACGACTGATCCAGTCATCCTCGATGGCGATGACCGGCACGGTAAGCTGAGGCTGCCAGAAGCGCGCCACGCTCTGCGCCTGCGCGGCATCGCCAGCCACCACGATCGCCTGCGGATGACGCATCAGGACCTGCTCGCGGCTGACCTGCGGCCAGCTGACGCGGCTGTCGGCGAAAATATTCTTTCCGGCGCACAGCGTGATGATGTCGTTTTGCAGGGTGTCGCGCGCGGCGGTAAACAAAGGTTGCTGACCGAACTGCAGAAAAAGCGGCACGGCGGGCAGGGCGGCGTAGCGCGCGCGCAGGGCATTTTCCTGCTGCTTCAGCTGCTGCGCGACTGCCAGCGCCTGCTGCGGCTGCGGGCTCCAGCGCTGCAGCGACGCGACGGCGTCCGCCATCTCGTCCAGCGAGCCGGGATCGAGCCACTCGACTTTAACGCCGAGCCGCTGCAGCTGATCGATCTGTCGCTGCGGATTGCCGCCGCGCCAGGCGAGCACCACATCCGGCTTCAGCGCCAGAATGCGCTCTACCTTCACGCCTTGCCAGTTAGCGACCTGCTCCAGCGCTTTTGCGGCGGGCGGATAGTCGGACCAGGCGCTGACCGCGACCGGCGTGATGCCGGCGGCGAACGCCATTTCGGTGAGATGGGGGGCGAGCGAGATAACGCGCGGCGCGGCGGCGAACAGGCTGCCGCAAAACAGCAGCAGCCCGATCGGCCAGAGCGATTTAGCCACGCGCCAGGCGCGCCAGCAGCTTCTCCACCATCAGCGACGACTGCTGCGCCGCGACGCTGAGAAACTCTTCAAAACTCAGATGCGACGCTTTGTCGGCGACGTCGGAGATGGCGCGCACCACCACGAAAGGGACCTTGAACTGATGGCAGACATGGCCGATGGCGGTGGCTTCCATCTCCACGGCGATCGCCTGCGGGAAGGTCGCGCGAATGCGCGCCAGCGGTTCGGCGCCGTTGATAAAGGCGTCGCCGCTGACCACCAGGCCGCGCACCGCGTTCAGGTTCAGCTCGCTGATGCAGGCTTCGGCGGCGGCAATCAGCTGCGCATCGGCGGTAAAGGCCGCCGGACAGCCCGCCATCTGGCCTGGCTCATAGCCAAAGGCGGTAACGTCGGCGTCGTGATAGCGCACTTCGTCCGAGACCACGATATCGCCGACCGAGAGCGTCGGCGCCAGACCGCCGGCCGATCCGGTGTTGATCACCAGGTCCGGCTTGCACAGCTCAAGCAGCAGGGTCGTGCCCAGCGCCGCCGAGGTTTTACCGATACCCGATTTCAGCAAAGCGACCTCAACGCCGTTCAGCGTGCCGGTGTAAATTTCGCAGCCGGCCAGCGTCAGGGTCTGGCGGTTCTCGATTTTGTCACGCAGCAGGGTCACTTCCTGCTCCATCGCGCCAATAATGCCTGCTTTCATAAAAGAGTCTCGCTAATGTGGTGGAAGTGGTCGTAAAAAGTGAGGCATAGTCTAGCATGGCTGGCAGGGGATTGATTCACGAAGGTATAAGGGGAAACGATGGCGACGGTTAATTTCAGGAAGAAGATCAGTTTTACTCGCCCTTATAACACGCGTAAAGAGCCGGAAGGGGAATACTATATTACCCGCCACTTTGAGAGCGATCGCGGCCGTATTATCAACTCGGCGGCGATTCGCCGACTGCAGCAAAAAACTCAGGTTTTTCCGCTGGAGCGCAACGCTGCGGTGCGCTCGCGCCTCACCCATTCGCTGGAAGTGCAGCAGACGGGGCGCTATATCGCCAAAGAGATCCTGCAGACCTTAAAAAATCAGGGCGGCCTGGCGCAGTATGGGCTGGATGAGATGGAGGGCGCGTTCGAAAGTCTGGTGGAGATGGCCTGCCTGCTGCACGACGTTGGCAATCCGCCGTTCGGCCATTTCGGCGAGGCGGCCATTAACGACTGGTTTGAAGAGCACCTTCCGCTGGAGCTGGTGGACCCGCTGGTGGCCGGCGTCGAAGGCGAGCAGCAGCACGCCGATTTCAGCCAGCTCAACGCCATGATCCGCCAGGATTTGTGCCACTTCGAAGGCAATGCGCAGGCGATCCGCATGGTGCATACCCTCCTGCAGCTCAATCTCAGCTATTCGCAGGTCGCCTGCATCCTGAAATACACCGCACCCGCCTGGTGGCAGGGCGAAAAGCCCGAGCAGTTCAGCGCGCTGATGAAAAAGCCGGGCTTTTACCTCTCTGAACGCGACTATATCGCCGATCTGCGCGCTGCGACCCATATGGACGAACATCACCGTTTCCCGCTGACCTATATTATGGAAGCGGCGGATGATATCTCTTACTGCATCGCCGATCTGGATGACGCCGTCGAAAAAGATATATTTAACATTGATGCGCTTTATGACTATTTATGTAAGAACTGGGGGCCGGTTAAAAATAACGATGCCTTTAGCCGAACGGTCGGCGAGGCCTGGCGCGAAGCCTGTAACAAAAAGCGTCGCAGCAGAAGCGATCAGTTCTTTATGTCCTTGCGCGTTAACGTACAGAACGTCCTGGTGAGCCATGCGGTAAAGCGTTTCGTCGATAATCTGCCCGCTATTTTCAACGGCGATTTTAATCATGCGCTATTAGAGGACGACGGCGAAGAGGGCAGGTTATTGCAGATGTTTAAAACGGTGGCGCGCCGCCACGTATTTAACCATGCCGAAGTTGAACAGCTGGAATTACAAGGTTATCGCGTCATTAAGGGATTGTTAGAAATATATCAACCTTTGATGACGCTAACGTTTGAAGCCTTTACCACGCTGATTAACGAGGATTTTCTGCGCCAGCATCCGATTGAGACGCGCCTGTTTCATAAACTTTCCGGCAAACACCGTAAAGCCTATCAGCAAAAAATGCGCTCGCTGGTAGTCGAGCATAAATATCAGCGACTGTTATGGGAAAGATATTATCGCTTTCGTCTGATTCAGGATTATATTAGCGGGATGACCGATCTTTATGCGTGGGATGAGTATCGCCGACTGATGGCGGTAGAATAACTGGACTTTTGTAAAGCGCATGCATAAATTTTTACCTTTGCCGCAAACTTTTGCTGGAACTTCGCGTTAAAAGATTAATCTCATAACTGACCACAGCAAGGGTCTGGCGTTTATTACTGGATGAGACTAATACGAATGAAAAAAAACACCTTAACGTTGAGCGCGCTGGCGCTCAGTCTTGGCCTGGCGTTAAGCCCTGCCGCCGTTTTCGCCGCTGAATCGGCTTCTTCTACCAGTCAGCAGCTGCCGAGCCTGGCGCCGATGCTGGAAAAAGTAATGCCGTCAGTGGTCAGCATCAGCGTTGAAGGCAGCACCACGGTAAAAACCCCGCGCCTGCCTCCGCAATTTCAGCAGTTCTTTGGCGATAATTCGCCGTTCTGCCAGGAGGGGTCGCCTTTCCAGAGCTCGCCGATGTGTCAGGGCGGCGCGGGCGGGGCTGGCCCCAATACCCAGCAGGAAAAATTCCGCGCGCTTGGCTCCGGCGTCGTGATTAATGCTGAAAAAGGCTATGTGGTGACGAACAACCACGTTGTCGACAATGCGACCAAAATTCAGGTGCAGCTCAGCGACGGCCGCCGCTATGACGGCAAAGTCATTGGCAAAGATCCGCGTTCCGATATCGCGCTGGTGCAGCTCATCGACGCGAAAAACCTGACGGCGATTAAAATCGCCGACTCCGACAACCTGCGCGTCGGCGACTACACCGTCGCCATCGGCAACCCGTACGGCCTGGGGGAAACCGTCACCTCAGGCATCGTCTCAGCGCTGGGACGCAGCGGGCTTAACGTCGAAAACTATGAAAACTTTATCCAGACCGATGCGGCGATTAACCGCGGCAATTCCGGCGGCGCGCTGGTGAACCTCAACGGCGAGCTGATCGGCATCAATACCGCAATCCTTGCGCCGGACGGCGGCAATATCGGCATCGGCTTTGCTATCCCGAGTAATATGGTGAAAAACCTCACCGGACAGATGGTGGAGTTCGGTCAGGTGAAGCGCGGCGAGCTGGGTATTCTGGGCGCTGAGCTGAATTCTGAGCTGGCAAAAGCGATGAAGGTCGACGCGCAGCGCGGCGCCTTCGTCAGCCAGGTGCTGCCGAACTCCGCCGCAGCGAAAGCGGGCGTGAAGGCGGGTGACGTGGTGGTGTCGATGAACGGTAAGCCGCTGAGCAGTTTTGCCGCCCTGCGCGCCGAAGTTGGCTCGCTGCCGATCGGCACCAAACTGCAGCTTGGCCTGCTGCGCGACGGCAAACCGGTGAGCGTGACCGTCGAACTGCAGCAGAGCACGCAGGATAAGGTGCAGTCTGCCACTATTTACACCGGCATCGAGGGCGCCGATCTGAGCAACGACAGCGGCAGCGATAAAGGGGTGCGCGTAGACAACGTGAAGCCTAACAGCGCCGCAGCGCGTATCGGACTGAAAAAAGGCGACATCATCCTTGGCGTCAACCAGCAGCGCGTCGCCAACCTGGGCGAACTGCGTAAAATCCTCGACACCAAGCCGTCGGTGCTGGCGCTGAACGTTAAGCGCGGCGACAGCAGCATCTATCTGCTGATGCAGTAACGCTATTTAGCTTATCAGGCGGACTTCGGTCCGCCTTTTTTATGGGCGCGGTTCAGAGTGTGACCGGAGCCGCAAAACCTGTAAATCCCCGTCTGGCTCTGTGCATTTGCACAATGCCTGCTCTCGCCGCCATGCGTATGCTGTAGCATCCACTCTCTGTCAGGATTTACAGATGGCAACCTATCATCTCGATGCGCGCCTTGCGCAGGATATCGTGGCGCGCACCATGAAGATTATTGACAGCAATGTCAACGTGATGGATGCGCGCGGCCGTATCATCGGCAGCGGCGATCGCGAGCGTATTGGCGAATTGCACGAAGGCGCGCTGCTGGTGCTCTCCCAGGGGCGCGTGGTGGACATCGACGAGGCGGTGGCGAAACATCTGCACGGCGTGCGGCCAGGCATTAATCTGCCGCTGCGCATCGACGGCGAAATCGTCGGCGTCATCGGTCTGACCGGCGATCCGGTCGCGCTGCGTCACTACGGCGAGCTGGTCTGCATGACGGCGGAGATGATGCTGGAGCAGACCCGACTGCTGCATATGCTGGCGCAGGACAGCCGACTGCGCGAGGAGCTGGTGCTGAACCTTATCCGCAGCGAAAGCCTGACGCCACAGCTGACTGAATGGGCGCAGCGTCTCGGTATCGATCTTAATCAGCCGCGCGTGGTGGCGGTGGTAGAGGTGGACAGCGGTCAGCTCGGCGTCGACAGCGCGATGTCGGAGCTGCAGCAGCTGCAGACGCTGCTGACTACCCCGGAGCGCGATAACCTGATCGCCATTGTTTCCCTGACCGAGATGGTGGTGCTGAAGCCAGCGCTGAATGCGCACGGGCGCTACGATCAGGACGATCATCGCAAGCGCGTCGAACAGCTGCTGCAGCGTATGAAAGAGAGCGGCCAGGTGCGGATGCGCATTGCGCTCGGCAACTATTTTACCGGGCCGGGCAGCATTGCGCGCTCGTATCGCACCGCGCGCACCACCATGATGGTCGGCAAGCAGCGTATGCCGGAGCTGCGCAGCTATTTCTATCAGGATTTAGTCTTGCCGGTGCTGCTCGACAGCCTGCGCGGCGGCTGGCAGGCGAACGAGCTGGCGCGTCCGCTGGCGCGGCTGAAAAGCATGGATAATAACGGTCTGCTGCGGCGCACGCTGGTGGCCTGGTTTACCCATAACGTGCAGCCCAGCGCCACGGCGCGCGCGCTCTTTATTCACCGTAATACGCTGGAGTATCGGCTGAACCGCATTTCCGAGCTGACCGGACTGAACCTCAGTCAGTTTGACGATCGTCTGCTGCTCTATGTGGCGTTGCAGCTGGACGAGCAGAGCTGAGACGGCAAAAAGGCCAGCGTTGGCTGGCCTTCTGGCGACTGGTCTGAGCGCTGGCGCGGATAGTATGGCACTGGTGCCTTCTGTAGCAAGCAGCAGCAGGCGCGTTACCGATTATTGCGCGTCAGCTTGTCCAGATCGCCTTCAATCTCGGCAATTTTGTTGGTCACCACGCTCTCCAGATGGCGCAGATCCGCCAGGATCTTACGCTTCAGATCCACTTCCACCTGATCGCGCTGGCAGATCTGGTCCAGTTCGTCGATCACATAGCGCAGGTTCGGGCTGATCTCCTGAACCTCTTTGTAACCCTGATTGATATTGTCTGCGACCACGGTTTTACGCTGGCGCGGATATTTAAACTTCACGCTCTTGGCGAAGAACTCGCCTTTGTCTTTGCGAAAGTAAATTTTAAGGATGTCGTTGTTGGCTTCCTGACGCAGGCTGTAGCGATCGATATCGTCCGGGTTATTAATGCCTAAGCTTTTAAGGTTGTCATACATAGCGATTTTTCCACCAAAAAGAGAGAAGCGCGCATCTGTGTTCATGGCACAAAAATAACTGTAGACAAAAAACGGATTGAACACTGCGCGACGGGAGATAACTGGCGCGGATTATGACCTGGGTAAAAAGTAAACGCACCTGTTAATTCGTTTCGCGAATCAGGTAGCGAGCGGGAGAAGTGTAAAGAAAAGATGACGGGCCAAAGGGCCCGTCAGAGAGGTTTAGTCGATAGTGCGCAGCAGTTCGTTAATGCCTACTTTGCCGCGCGTTTTCGCGTCGACTTTCTTCACGATAACCGCGCAGTAAAGGCTGTAGCTGCCGTCTTTAGAGGGCAGGTTGCCGGAAACCACCACGGAACCCGCCGGTACGCGGCCGTAGTGCACTTCGCCGGTTTCGCGATCGTAGATTTTGGTGCTCTGGCCGATGTAAACGCCCATCGAAATCACCGCGCCTTCTTCCACGATCACGCCTTCGACGATCTCGGAGCGCGCGCCGATAAAGCAGTTATCTTCGATGATGGTCGGGTTCGCCTGCAGCGGCTCCAGCACGCCGCCGATGCCAACGCCGCCGGAGAGGTGGACGTTTTTGCCAATCTGCGCGCAGGAGCCTACGGTCGCCCAGGTATCAACCATGCTGCCTTCGTCGACGTACGCGCCGATATTGACGTAGGACGGCATCAGCACGGTGTTGCGTGCAATATAGGCGCCCTGACGAACCGCCGCCGGCGGCACGACGCGGAAGCCCGCGGCTTTAAAGCGCGCGTCGTCCCAGCCGGCGAACTTCATCGGCACCTTGTCGTAAAAGCGGGTTTCTGCGCCTTCCATCACCTGGTTTTCGTTAATGCGGAACGACAGCAGAACCGCCATCTTCAGCCACTGATGCGTTACCCACTGACCGTCGATCTTTTCTGCTACGCGCAGCGCGCCGCTGTCCAGCTGAGCGATCACCTGGTTGATAGCTTCACGGGTCACCGGATCGACGCTCGCCGGAGTAATCTCGGCGCGACGCTCGAAGGCCGTTTCAATAACGCTCTGTAACTGTTGCATAATTTTTTCCTGATCTGTCTGGTGCATGCCGGACCACGTCACGGCACAAAGAGTAAATAAGTAAATCGATTGCGGTCACACTTTATCGTTTGGATTAAGGGCTTCTGTCAACCGTTGTTGCAACGCTTTGCGCATTTCCGCGTCAAGCGCGCGCCGCTCGCTGTTGGCGAGAATAAACAAATCCTCGACGCGCTCGCCGATGGTGCTGATGCGCGCGCCGTGCAGCGAGACGCCCATATCGGCGAAGACTTCGCCCACGCGCGCCAGCAGGCCGGGCTGATCGAGCGCCACCAGCTCCAGATAGCTGCGGCGATCGGTATGGGTCGGCAGAAAGTTGACTTCGGTATCGACGCTAAAGTGGCGCAGCTTCGCCGACGGACGGCGCGTGCGCGGCGGATTCCAGCTGGTCTGGGCAATCGCCTGCTCCAGCGCCTGGCGGATCATCAGGTGGCGATCGGGCGCCAGCGGGCTGCCGTCCGGCTCCAGCACGATAAAGGTATCCATCGCCATACCGTCGCGGCTGGTAAAAATCTGCGCGTCGTGCACGCTGAGATTGCGACGGTCCAGCTCGCCCGCCACGGTCGCGAAGAGATAAGGGCGGTCGGGACTCCAGATAAAAATCTCGGTGCCGCCGCGCGTCGCCTGCGGGCTGACCAGCACCAGCGGCTGACGCAGATCGTGCTCCATTAAATGACGTGCGTGCCATGCGAGCTGGTTGGGCGTGTGGCGCAGGAAATAGTCGGCGCGGCAGCGGTTCCAGATATGGTGCAGCCGCTCTTCGTCAATATTGTCCATGCGCAGCAGCGCCAGCGCCTGCAGCCGGTGATGGCGCACGCGCTCGCGCAGATCCGGACTGTTCTCCATGCCGCGCCGCAGCTGCTTCTCGGTGGCGAAGAAGAGCTCGCGCAGCAGACTCTGTTTCCAGCTGTTCCATAGCGTTTCGTTGGTGGCGCAGATGTCGGCCACGGTCAGGCAGACCAGATAGCGCAGCCGGTTCTCATTCTGCATCACCTCGGCGAACTGCTGGATCACGGTGGGATCCTGAATATCACGGCGCTGCGCCGTCACCGACATCAGCAGATGATGGCGCACCAGCCAGGCGACCAGCTGCGTCTCGCGCGAGTTGAGGCCGTGCAGCTCGGCGAACTCTAGCGCGTCCTGCGCGCCGAGAATCGAGTGGTCGCCGTTGCGGCCTTTGGCAATGTCGTGCAGCAGCGCCGCCATCAGCAGCAGCTCCTGCTGCGGCAGGCGCGGCCAGAGCTCGACGCAGAGCGGATGCATCGGGCGCGTCGTTTCGCTGGCGAAGCTCTCCAGCTTTTGCAGCACGCGGATGGTGTGCTCATCGACGGTATAGGCGTGGAACAGGTCGAACTGCATCTGCCCGACGATATGTCCCCAGAGCGGCGTGTAGGCCCAGAGCACGCTGTGGCGGTGCATGGGCAGCAGCGCGCGCTTGACCGCGCCTGGATGGCGCAGAATCGCCATAAAAAGCTGGCGCGCTTCCGGGATCTGGCACAGCGGCTGCTTGAGATGGCGGCGCGCGTAGCGCAGCTGGCGCAGCGTGGTGGAGTAGATGCCGCGAATGTTTTCGTTGCGCACCATCACGTAGAACATGCGCAGGATCGCCTGCGGTTCGCGCTCGAACAGCGTTTCGTCGCGCAGGTCGATCAGGTTGCCGCGCAGCTGAAAGGTGTCGTCCAGCGGACGCGGCTTTTCGGTGGTGGAGAGCGCCAGGATCGCTTCGTCAAACAGCTGCAGCAGCATCTGATTCAGCTCGCCGATGCGGCGCGTGACGCGGAAGAAATCCTTCATCATGCGTTCGACCGGCTCGTTGCCTTCGCCCTGGTAGTTAAGGCGCTGCGCGACGTTGAGCTGACGATCGAACAGCAGCCGGTTGTCGTAGCGCGTTAGGGTCAGATGCAGCGCGAAGCGGATGCGCCAGAGAAACGCCTGGCACTCGTTAAGCTCGTTGCGCTCCGCCTCGGTAAGAAAGCCGAACCCTACCATTTCATCCAGCGTCGTGGCGCCGAAGTGGCGGCGCGCTACCCACTGCAGCGTATGGATATCGCGCAGGCCGCCGGGGCTGCTTTTGATGTCAGGCTCAAGGTTATAGCTGGTGCCGTGATAGCGCTGATGGCGCGCCTGCTGCTCTTCTATCTTGGCGGCGTAAAAGGTCGCCGACGGCCAGAAGCCTTCGCTGAAGATATTCTTTTGCATCTCCAGAAACAGGGCGACGTCGCCGGTCAGCATGCGCGACTCAATAAGGTTGGTGGCGACGGTCAGGTCGGCCAGCCCTTCCAGCAGACACTCCTCCAGCGTGCGCACGCTGTGGCCCACCTCTAGCTTGAGATCCCACAGCAGCGTCAGCAGTTCGCTGGTTTGCTGCGCGCTCGCCTCGTCGAGCGGATCGCGGCTAAGGATCAGGATATCGACGTCGGAAAGGGGATGCAGCTCGCCGCGGCCGTAGCCGCCGACCGCCACCAGCGCAATAGCGGGCAGGGCGTCGAAGCCGTAAAAGCGCCACAGGCGGCGCAGCAGGCGGTCGATAAACAGGGTGCGCGCGTCAATCAGCGTTTCTGCCGATTCGCCGGCGTCGAACGCCGTGGAGAGAAAGGCGTTAAAGGTTTCCAGCTTCTGCTTCAGGGCGTCGCGGGTCAGCACCGCGTCATCCCAGTGCGCCGGGGAGTCTTTCAGGCCGTCAATGACCTCATCCGTCAGGATCGCGCTCATACCGCTTCTCTCTTCTTGAGCCATAAAAAAACCGGCGCAGGGCCGGCTTTTTA
>Ga0157363_1004051_pt1 | contig 13422 bp, 5 predicted proteins | sample AttsexASBM1_FD_111477 | JGI IMG/M metagenome (GOLD analysis project Ga0157363, IMG submission 111477) | Fungus gardens microbial communities from leaf cutter ant in Ribeirão Preto, State of São Paulo, Brazil - Atta sexdens ASBM1 | ecosystem: Host-associated > Fungi > Mycelium > Unclassified ...
GAAAATTGGCTCCAAAATTGGATCGCCTCCAAAGACGAGTCATTTTTTCGAGATGGAATTCGAAAATTGCCTGAGAGATGGGAAAAAGTAGTAGGCAGCGATGGACAATACTTTAATTGATCTCATTCATTCATTTTATTTTGAAATAAATGCACAAAAAAACGGACCGAACTAATTTGTACTCCCAATACTAATATTATAGCAGAAACAATCACAAAAATGGAGGATCTAATCATAATTATTTTACCACGTAATTATAGTTATAAATATCAAACATTTTTCTTTTAGAGCGAAAAAACAAACAAAGCATGTTTTAATATTTCGAATATTATAAACGTTATGAATATCATGATGCGTGTAATACAGAGATAAAAAAATTTTATCATCTTAATTTTAATTATGCACACGGAAAAAATAATTTTGTTAAAATTTAGCTAGATACAAATCTGATAATAATTATGTTGAATCATCAAAATAATTATATAGAAAATAAAAGCATGATGAGCTGCAAAAGGTTTTGACATTTTAGCAACCAGATTGAGGGTCCTACATAATCATTTTGATGATCCAATAAAATTGTTTTCAATCTGTATAGCTAAATTTTTAGATACTTCAGTAAAATCATTCTTTCTGAAACTTAATCTCTGTACTCTCCAAGAATTATGCGATATATTTCTCATGTCAGTTGCAAAGGAGAATAAATTTCAGGTAGAAGGGGAAACAGTAATTTATAGTCGCCCATTGTCGAGAAATTAGTACCTTCTCAAAGTAAATTATGCTCCACTGAATGTTAAATCACCATAAGTAAGTAAATTAAAAAATGTTGTAACGGAGCACGTCATTATGCGTTAAGACCAGCAATCTCATTCTTCTTGTCGACCACACTATCGTCCTTATCTCGACTCCGCAATTTCAGCGGACATAAACTATTTAGAACAGATCTCTCGTTGAAAAGAAGAAGCATTTGAATTAAATTCTCTGTGCATTACAACGAAATTCCATCCTATATCTTCTATTCTTCGAAAACTGGAACCTAATTCTGGACGTGAAAGATCATTCCAACAAATGCTTTTGCTAGTATGCTTTTGTTGAAATTATGGCTATTATTCTATGTAAAACACAGAATATTCGTGGACAAATAAGAATGAATAATTTCAGAAAAACTTCACATTTTTCTTGAAAATATCGCGATGTAGAGATGCGGTTGGAAATGTATATTGCACCGGAAGGAAAGGAATAAATCTTCAGAGAGAGCAAGCACACCAGAAAGCCGGCGCATCCTCGTATTACATTTCGTCTGATTGATTTATTCTCCGGTTTCGACGGGAATTGCGCCCGCAAATGGGGCGCTCAAAGATCGGTAGAACTACCGTAAACAATAAAGCGTATCCTGAACGAGGAGTGAGCAATGAAGGTGGAAATGAAAAAAATTGCTGTTCTACAAATAGAATAGAAAGATTGATATAAAAAATCGTGAACATTTTACTTGTTTATTGCAAACAATTAATCTTTAATACGATTGGGTCATATTCATGTCTTCAGTTTTTTTTTTTTTCTTAAAATACTAGAAATGCTTAGAAATACCTAAATAATAGTCTATATTCTTTTTTTAAAAAATTTTGACATCTAAAAACAAGTTTTATGAATTGCCCCGTTTCTGTGTATCTTCCGATGTTTTGGAAATTCATAGAATATGAAAGATATCCATCGTGTATAGAGTGTAATTCTTTTTGCAACTAAAAAATTTTTATTTTTTTATTTTTAATTAATTCTCGTTTACACTGCAAAAATTTCACGAACTAAAAAAATTGAAAATTATTTATATTGAATATTATTAAATAATATTTAAAAAATATAATAAATATAAAATTCAAAAATATTCAAATCAATTCAAAAATGTTTTTTCTAATTAATTGTAACTTTTTGTAATGCAATATCAATTTTAAAAATGCATTATTTAAAATGTAAATAAACATTCAATTTATGCATTATAAAAAAAATCAACTTCAAGTTATTCAATAACCAAATTTTTTGGTTGATACTAGAATTATTTTTTCTTTTATAATTTGAAATATCAACTTTAAGATATTGAAACATTTGCTTTAAACATTTTTGTTTAAAATTTTTGCACTTTTATATGAAAAAGTAAATTTTTCTCATTTTGCTGACTATAATTAGTCATAACATTTATATAAAAGTTTTTATAAATATATAACTTTAAAATATTTTCTAAAGATGTCAAAATATATATAAGAATTACTTAATTTTTATATATTTGTAAAAGTGACGAAAATTAATTCAGGACACAAAAACATATCGCGTGTAAAGATTAATATTATACAATTATAATTAATAAGATGCATTGGAAAGAAATTTCTGAAGTAAAATTATTGACTCAATTATTTTGATACTTTTTAAAAAATTAATGAAAATGCTTATGAAATATTTATATCTTTGGTCCCATTCGACAATTTTTCATCTCTGATCGGACGATATTAAATTATTACGTTGTATACACATATAATGCGTGATGATTGATCTATTCACATATACACAGAAAAATACTGTGTACAAGTAATAATTACTTGCTTCAAATATTTCAAAAATTTATTTCTACAAATCTATCATAAGTTCATCACAAGCATAAAGTTTATTCAAAATATAATTTTAAATACTATGGGTTTACTTCAATTAAGATTATTAAATTAATTAAAACAAATTCTCGATTTACTTATTATATCAAGTCGCCTCTTCGATCGATGTTATAATATTCTATAAAAAAAAATAAATTCTTATTTTGAATACACATTAATGAGTTTTTCTAAAATTTATAATAAGTATACTTTAAAATCATTATCAAAAAAATATTCTTTGTTAAAGATAACTTTTAAAAGAAAGAAACTTGAGTAATCACTTTTCTTAATTAGAATGACATTTTTCTATATGTATATAGTAATATATACTTATATATTAAGTATATTATGTATAATTATCTTATGTATTAAGAATTAAATATTCATTTGCGGTGCATTGCATTACATTTTCCCGTAGATATTTATAAAAATTGCGAGCACGCGCGTTTTATCCGCAGGAAATATGTAACGTTCCCACCAACCGGAACATTATATGTCAAAGGAACTTGGAATCTCTCTCGCGTTCGTTGCGGAATTATCATCATGTAGACGTGGTGCACTCTCAAGGGGATTTTTTTCATCTTTTCATACTCGCGATACGTCTTTTTATGTACAGGTCCTAACTTTGGTTATAGTCCATCGACGAAATTATGCCACGTTCCCAGGTAGAATTCAAATTGAGAATGTACGTGACGCCCCGGATCGGATGTAATGGGCAAGTGGCAAGAGTTTACGGGCGAGATCGTAAAGAAACCGGAGTCGCTCCCGCTTGCACCAGACCACAGACTATGCCTACATCTTCGTGAAACCCAACACCGCTCTGCGCAGCATCTCTAAAAGGGCGCTCTGCGGAGCATCTCTTTCTTCTTTGTTTTAGCTTGCGAAACGGCGACCGAATCCCTTTTCATCTCCGCGCTTTCCTCTTCAATCTTGTGCTAATATTTGGCAGACCAGAAGATAAATTGTCGCAGATGGAATGAAGTTATAGACGGAGTTCACGTGTAATTTAACAGAAGGAAATTTAAAATTACGTTACGACTGGAATGAGTTCTGATTTATTCGTCAGCATATATGTACTCGCTATAAAAAACATCTATACTCTCTCTTTAAGGCAATATATAAATTTCTCTTCTACTTTACATATTAGTTTAACAACAATAATTCTCTGTAAGATAAATAAGATAAAGATAAATAAGATAAAGATTTATTAAATTAACGATCCTTATAAAAATCTAATACTGACTAATTTATTACTGAAAGACAGTAATTAATTATTTATATTTGGAATATTAAAAATTAAAATTAATATTTATTACTGAAAAATAGTATCAAAGTAAGTAATTAATTAATATTATGTAGTAGTAAGTAATACTTACATAAGTAATTAGTTACTATTTTTCAGTAATAAATTGATCAGTAAATTTCTGTAAGAGAAGAGAGACCAAACAGATGCATAATTAACGTTTTGAAAAATATTCCTTTTGTCTTTTCTAATTTATTCCTTTTATATTTTCTTACATATTATGTTTTTTACATTTCATTAAAGCAGTACGTCCTTTGTGAAGAAAGACACGTGCTATCTCACAAAGAATTGTAAGTCATTAATTTTAGCGACGTTTTAGCGACCACATCGTCGGTAGTACGATCACGGTAGTAAGGTCGATCCGTCGTCGCGAGATTAAACGGCTGCGGCAAGTCAGCCTGGCCTGTCGTGAACAGGATGCTCCGCGAACTGTGTGACACGTAGGCATCGCGATCTGTAAAAGTCAAAGGTACCGCTCCGGCACGTGCCAGCGCGCCGATGTTGTGAACTATCGATACGGGAAAGACTCGTTCCAAGTGAACGGACATAAATAATTCCCTCGTCGAATTAAAACCAGTAATAGATGCAGTAACAATATTAGTGGAAAAATGAAAGCAAGCGTAAGGTGGTATGTAAAAGATATTAAAAAATTCGCTGAAATCAGAAAAGGCCATTAAATAATTGGGTCGTTGTATATGTTAAATATTTATACAGAGATGTGGGTATAAACTGAATTAAACGTATTGATTCGGATAAATTTATCGAACAACTCTCTCTGCACTACACCGCATCGATGTTATTCTACGTAAATCATCGGAAATTCGGACAGGCGTGCGGGTATTCGGATTGCATTGTTTCACGTACGCGAACCTCACATTTCCTCATTAGAACACTATCACTTTTCTTGATATCCTAAATTGACGGAAACGTCATTAATTACGATTCCCGCAGATGTGACGCATAATACGAGCAATAAAACGGTACACGAAGTTACTCCATAAAACAAATGAATTTCTGGTCCCGTTGACTGCTCGGTCACCATTCATTTTAATTCGAGTGTGACATCGTGTCATATGGCGATCGTTGACGAAGCAGAATGAAGCTGGAAAAAAAGAGCTTGACGTTTTGCACAGTGCACGAAATAATGACAGGCTGGTGCGGTTTGTCCGCCACTCGAGACGCGCAAAAATGGTCGATATCGTATACGAATGCATACAATATATACGTTGTCATATTACAGTATCACGTATCATCGCGGACGTTCTCTCGGATCGTATAACGTCGACTACAGACAGTCACAAAAATGGATAAAATTAATAAAATGGATAAATCATTATCAGAAGAAAAACATTTATGTTATCACACAAAATGGATATGTAACATTTCGTAAACTTCAATAGCAGTAGAGAGCAGACTATACTATATTAATAAAACTACTACATATACTACATTAATAAATAGAAACAGGACCATTTATATAAATACATCAACTAAATAGGAGAAACGCTAAACTAATTATAGTCAAAGTTAGATGTTAGAATACATGCATATAATTAATTTGCTTTTTTAATGAATTTATCTCAGAAATATGACTGTGCGCTGATTACTTCCAAACTTTCAACACAATTCAATCTGAAATAATAATCTCCTCAAATTTAATTATATATATCATTGATTTCATTATTAAAATTAATTTTAAAACCTGTAAAGAATTTAGACTAATAACATTGAAGCAATTAAAATAAATTAATATAAAAGATGTATAATGAAAATACAAGGAATTTATTATTTTAATAAGAAATATAAATAATCGGATTTAAAAAATGAATAAATATTATTTATAAAAATCTTAGAGAGAAAGAGATAATAAGAATACATTTTTAACATAAATAAAAAATCAAATTTCTAAAAAAATAAAGAGCAAAGAGATGCGAAGAGATATTACTTAAACTTGGTGAGTTACTTATCATCTCGTACCATAATAAAATGAAAAATTGTGTTAAAGAGAATTTAAATATCTAATGTTGTGCAGCAAATGCGCGCGGAGCTGCTAAACACATCGAATTTTCTTCAACAAAGAAGCGCGATATAAACGCCAGAGGCGGAGAACAAAAGAGGAAAATAAAAACGAGGGAATGAGAAAGAAGGAGTGAAAAAGAGATCTGCTCGGGACGAAACGCCAGGATTGTCGGATCTGTTTTTGCAGGCAACCTGGTTCGGACAGTTTTTAATTTATTTCCCTTGAGATTACGGGGAGCGTACGAATTATATGCTTGGCACGGAGAAACGGGGATAGTCCGAGCAGAATAATTTCCCCGTCGATGCGCGCATCTTTTGCATATCACCGCGAGTGCATCGCTAATGATTCACATGTTATTCTTGACGCTTCGAGCAATTTTTCAGTTATAAGTGATACGCGAACCGCCATAGCATGCATTATTGTACTTAATATTTTTATCCTTGTATTCTTCTTTACAATTTCAATACTATTCTATTTTTTTTTTTGCAAATAAAGAAGACTTTCTCTATTGTACACATATCATTTATATACTTCACTTCTTTTTTCAAAGAAATTATATAAATAATTAATATTTATTTCTTTATATTCTCTGGAATGGAATCTTACTCTAAATAATGAATTTTACTCTTAAACATTGAAAATTCTGCCACCTCTTTTTTAAGATAGAATTTTCGCTCTTCAGAGTAACTTTCCATTTAAAATAAATTAGAGACTCAAGGAACACATCAAATCGGGAGAAAGTCAAAATGACTTTATTTTAACGTCATGAAAATCGAAATAATAACTTTAGTTATAAAATTTGATTGTTTTATTGACGTTAAAATCATTTTAATTTTTTGTTGACTTTTGTATGATTTTTTGGGGATTAATGTTATAAAATGAGAAAACTTTGGTCCAGTCGGAATAAATTTAATCCAAATTTTAAAAAAACATGCTGTTTGGACATTGTTAAAATATGAATCAAAGTTACCCCATTTTACGATACGCGAAAATATATTTAAGGGTCAATTATCGTATTATCGATTTACACTAAATTACATAAAGTCAAGTCAGATTCTCCTATCTGGAAATGGTTCTGCAGATAACCACCCAGCATGCAAACGCACTCGAAAACAAATGGTGTAGACTCTCGTTCTTCACCAGGCTTCGCTCTCTATTTCTCCCGATAGTCATTCGAACAGTATCCCGATATCCCAGGGCTCTATCTCGCGCTATCGATTGTTGCAGACATCGCCGTCACCGCGTCGCATCGCGTCGCGTTGTGTCGCATCGCATTCTATTCGTCTCTCTGTGTCTGTGCGCGATACGAGGCACATTTTCCATCGTCGTTCTACCTGCTAGCGATCATTGTTTTCCCGGTACATCTGTCGAGCCGACTTGGTGCAACAAGTTTGCCACTGTCCCGCATAACTGTCGTAAGCCGCGGGTGGAGGATCCCTTGACCGGATCTCGGTGGCGGCGACCTTGCGCCTCGAGCGATTGGAATTTCATGCGAATTGTCGGAATCTTCCCTTGTCATAATACATTATGATATTCAGAAGTTTGTTATAATATGATTGACGTAGAAAACGATGAATATATGAAAGAGCGAAAAAAGTTCGAATATTTTCTTTTAATTGTAACTTTCGATATATCATCGATATTTCAACATTTTGAAAATTTGGATAAATATCAGTTAATGAACATGAACCAATTATTGAACGAAATAACAATTTTAAATATTATATATTAAGCTTTCATGATATATATATATATACACAGAGAAAAGGTTTCTTCTAATTGAACAAATTTTTATGCATTGAAATAGTCCAACCAAATGAATGTTTAAATTAAGATATAATTATTTAAATTATTTGAGCATTAAAATTAAATTTTTTTTCAATTAAACAAAATATGTTCCATTTAAATTAAATTTGTTTCAAAAACAAGTGTAAATAGAATTTTCGAGTCCAAACAAATCTTTTTCTCTGTGTATGACTCTAAATAAAATTCGTTGTTTATAACAATTTAATAAGACGATTTATAACAATTTAAAATAAATTTTTTAATTCTTATACTTGTCTTAATTTTTAAAAGAAAATTTTAGTCATTTTGTCCATTTGAATCGTGTATACTAACTACATTTAACTAGTAACTTTTATTAGTAATTTTCTGTCGTAAACGGACGTTTACTGCATTGCAGATAAAAATGTTTTAAAAAGTTAGCTTTGTTAGCTACATTTCTTTTTCTTTTCATTGTGAAACCAATGTCCTCTCTTAATACTTTAAACAAATATCAAAATACCGCAGTATGCGATTCCATCTGTCGTTGGCACGGAGCACAAACGTCAGGGCGAGGGGGTCAAACCTATGAAAGTAGCTGGAAAAAGACACGCTGAGAGGGCTTCAGCCGAGAGGGCTTTTTCATCCTGTCTCCAACCTCTCGTTGCTTTTTTCTTTTCGTTATCCGCGATGAGAACCGTGCGACAAAGGCTGGTGGCGTTAATACCGCGGCGTTGCGAATCACCATTGTTGCAACAACCCTTTGTGTTTGGAATTATTTATATGGAATTTGTAAATCGAATAAACGAGATATTGTATTATTTTGAAACGGAAATTGTAAAACATATAACTCTCATGTTTTAATTGACCTCTTATCGAATTTACATCTTCCCGGAGTTCAATACGTTTTTATTATCTTTTAACGTTTATTTTACGTCACTGTTTTATTATTTGTAAAATTTCTCAGTTTTATTTAATCTTACACAAAACTGTTCTATTAGAACAATTCTGTTGTAAAAACTAGTTCTCTTATGTCCATTTCTACCAACATAGATTAATTTTGATCTCAATTTAATTGATTATTTTTTTTTAATTCTTAGAAATAAATAAAACTAGAAATAAATAAAAAGTAATGTTAAAGATTAAAGTAAATCTATGTTGATAGAAACAGGATTTAGATTTCTGTATTATATATACATCGTACTTACCCCGCTCCAGCCATACGGGAGGGCACCGTTATGCTCGGACCAATTGTTGGAATCCACATAAAACATGCCCGCCGCCATGACGAAGACCCAAACGGCGAGATTGATGGCATTCAGCACGTTGTTGAATACCAGCGACTTCTTTACTCCTGCCGCCATTAGCAGCATCATAAGTATCGTGATGACGAACGCGAGAAAATCTGGCGGCCGTCCTGGAACAAATGTGATTCGAAACTTTAACAAGTCATGATTATTGTTTATCTTATATAAGTGATGAATATGTCAGTTTGGAAATATGTAAAAAATCTAAAGACTATCCTAAAACAATCACGTGATTAAAAACAATAAGATTCATTAGAATGCAGAATTGTTCTACATAAAAGAATCTGAGGAGAATAAAAAGAAACAACTGGTAAATGAAATAAGACGCTTAGTTTATAAAAATGCTATTTCCTTAAAAATATATTTCCTTTAAATATGTTTTTTTTTTTCAATCAATGAAATTTAATTTTTTCAATCAATTAAATTTTTTGCCAATTTACCCAATTTTTAGAACTAAAATTGTAATTGAAAAATGTTGGCTGTGTGAACGTCACATGCATGCGCATATATATATATATACTTTACGTTGATAATATGTCGAATGTGCCAATTTAATTAGAGCTTTTTCACATTAAAGTTTTTTCATGTAGATTTTTTTCTATCTATTTTAGAACATCATTCAATTTTTACTTTACTCGCGAATAAGATTCGCGGAGTCAACAGAATTGAATTAACAGGTCGTTAATTCTATCGACATTTCGTTACGAGAAACATGTGTGCGGAGAAACTTTCAACCAAGAATTAAGTAATGTATCAGCGAACGATCGATATGTTCGAATGGTAAAAACCGTTGTACTCGCTAACAATGAAAAAAAAGTAAATGCTCGGGATTCTTATTCGTCAAATTACTCGGATCTCCTCCTCTACGCTTCGCTCGAGCACGACGTTCCTGTGACAGCCAAACGTAGAAGAAATTCCCAAGGCGGAAATTCTTCAACAAGTGGAGAACCGATGTAATTCATGCGGTCGGAGATAATCCGACGATTCATGAGCTAGAGAAAAAGCAGCGATTTTTCCAAGAAGCTCGTTGGAAGCTCACTGCTTTCATTCAAGTATCGGACCGAAAAACTCGATTCTGTAGAAAAATCAAATAAAAGACGATCTATAGAAATTCATGTGAAATGAATGAATTTTCGGTACATATTCGGAGTATAGAATAAATTTCCTAACTAACTTACATCGGTAGCCTTTGTCTACTTTTTGCGGTGAGTTGTGGTGATAATGTTATCGTGTTTATAAAAGAAAAGACATAAACTGCGTCAGAAGCTAGAAGAAGATATACACTTCGCATCGTGATGAATAAAGATTGCCATATTATTTAAAACGGAAGAAAACAATCTGCTCGAGAGACTTTTTAAAAAAAAACTTGAGAGATGGCTGATTAATTTGCCCTACTCCGTAGCGGCTCTTCAGAGTTGCTACAAATTCCTCGTTCTAAAATTTCATAACTTTTTCCTGATTTTCAGACAAATAATTTTCCCTAACTTTCAATAATACTTCAAAATTTTTTGTATCTTCGTTCTGATTTTGAAACCGTTAAATATTTTATTGAAAGAGCAATTTAACATAGTAATGTAAATTATTATTAATGTTGCTGACACTGCTTGCATTTAATTGTCAAGTTAGTACACTATAAAAAATAGTGATGCCACTCTAAAAAAAATATCAGCGTGGATTTAACACTCCTGGTGTGAATTTAACACTCAGGTGATGTCTATGTAATTCTCACTGTGTCAATATTGACACCAATGTCGATTTAACACCATGAATTTTAAATTCATTCCATGGTAGTGTCGATATAAAACATCAAAAATTTAAAATCCACACCACATTGGTGTTAATATTAATATCAACTCAGTAAGAATTACATAGACACTTGAGTATTAAATTCACACCAGGGATAGTAAATTCACATTGATATTTTTTAGAGTGTAATATTTCAAAACTACGCAAGTATGACGTATCAAAACCTTCTTTAAAAATGAAGAATTTTAATTTTCTAGAAAATTTTGCAAAATTTCTTGTCTTTTCTCTGATTTTGATCGTTTTCTTAATATTTCCTTGATTTCTCTGATTTCCAGTTTGGTGGCAATCCTATAGGCTTCTAAAGTTCTCTTGCGAGATAAAAAATCCGCGCTGCACTATTCTATAGCAAGCAACGTAAAGAATCAGATGCATTATATGACCTCGATTCGGTCAGTCCTGTTGCTGATTCATTTCCTTTGCAGCGTCAATGCACAGGCTACACGCGCAAACGAAAGAGGCAATTTTCGACCGAATCAAACGGTTTTGATCACTCAAGCGACCCGCTCGATCTCTATGTTGACGGACGCGTACGTTTATATGCAAATACAATCGTCGAATGATGTGCAAAATGCATTACCGGTTGAAAGACCGCGATCAAACACAGGTATAGATAAACGTAAATACAAATTTTAACGATAATTAACTCGGTGAATTTCACGATGTAAATACGAAATGATCAAGTACTGAAATCCTAATCCTTAAAATATGGTATGACATTTATTCCAAATAATTAAGTGTTTATTATTATTAATTGTACTTTAAAAACGTACAATAAACTAAATATATAAAACAAATATTTATCTTTCATTAAAGTTAAATGCGTCCCTATATGTATAGAAACGGAAGCTTGTAAATGATCAATTTTAATTGCTTATAATTTAAAAATTATTGCAACTATCAACACATCGTTCAAGTGTAATTACTTTCACTCTCGTTTTCTATTGATTCTTAAACCCTTTTGAACAGAAATCCTCTGCTCGAAAAGATTGAAATGTGCGATTTGTGGCGAAATAAGCTTTGAAAGTCCAACAGAGTTCTAATTTCTAGAACTTAAAAGAAAATCAGATATCAATATCATGTAAGATGGATCTCTTACAGCAAGACTTCAAAGCTTAGGAAAATTATACGGAAAGTCAATCATCATAAAACGAGTCGATTCGAGTATCGCCATTCGATGCAATTGTACTCGACAATGAAATCTCAATTACGGAGACGCCTCCGTCACGACTATTGTTACACTAATATTTAATTCCATGGATCAAACATGATCCCATAACGAAGAAACTTTCCAAGGATAATGTCGTCTCAGAAGATGCGAAGGTAATGTTAGGAAATCCGCGTATAGAATGCCGATCACGAACATAAATGTAATATATATAGACGAGATCGCAAGCTTTGGGATTTATCTCCACGAAATGGAGTGCATGCCTGCATGTCGGCCTCGATATCGAACGGCTTTGCTCGCGTCCGAAGACATAACAATCGATAACAGTGCACATAAGAGAAGATGCATTGTATCGTCAAACTTGACGAGGGAGCTTGTTCTCTTAGGAATTGTCTTTCGAGAAAACATTTTCTATGCATCTCTCTTGAGCCTTGAGTCTGCTGTTGATTTTCTCGTTTCCACAAATCGCGATAATATCGAGAAGTGTGAAGTATAATTAAAATAAGTAAACACAATCTCTCTCTCTCTCTCTCTCTCTCTCTTTCTATATCTCTCATACGCTTTTTCTAAACTGTCACATAGGAATAAACGTCAACGTGCTCCAGTAACTGTAACACTCTTCGCATGAGCACCGCATTATTGGATAAGTTCAATGATATCGTTATCTACAACGACGCCGTCGGGTATAAGCCGCGCTGAAGCTGGAGTTCTGACTAAGTATTCTCTCTAACTGCCGGTTAACTATCGCGAGAACAGTGTCAGGAATAATTTTACGAGGCAATGTCGTTTGCGAGCCGTGTCACATCTCCTGCGAGGCTTCCGTTCTCCCGTAGACTATTCTCGAAAAGATATAATATTGACAAAAGAGGATAAGAAATTAAACAAAAATTTTAAGAGAGACCGAGGATCGTTTCCACAATTTTGGCAATTGATTTTTTGAATAATTAATCTGTTTAAACTATACTAAAAGCGAACTTTTCTGATTTCTCTACACTGAAAGAAAAATTACTAAATTTTAATACATATTTCTTTGAATAATACACATTTACTTACAGCAAATAAATATTTACTCAATAAATGATAGTTAAATTATAAATTAATTTTTGTATCAAATAAATATATGTTTACATTTAGAGAGAGAGAGAGAGAGAGAGAGAGAGAGAGAGAAAGAAGTAAATATTTACTTAAAATATAGAAATATTAAATATAAAACATTTTGTTAGTACTAAGTTGTAACTAAACTAATTACATATTTCTCATGCATGAGCAGTAACAGGTCAAATTAAGAGAATTCTAAACCGAAGGCTAAACTTGATCAAAATCGATAGTGAAGACTTTTTTATTTTCAAATTCTATAATAGTGACATCTCTGATTCTTCATTTCTTACATCTATTTTTCTTATATCTACTGGAAAAGACATTAGAAA
>Ga0157363_1004053_pt1 | contig 13418 bp, 9 predicted proteins | sample AttsexASBM1_FD_111477 | JGI IMG/M metagenome (GOLD analysis project Ga0157363, IMG submission 111477) | Fungus gardens microbial communities from leaf cutter ant in Ribeirão Preto, State of São Paulo, Brazil - Atta sexdens ASBM1 | ecosystem: Host-associated > Fungi > Mycelium > Unclassified ...
GCGCGTCGGCTTAATTTTTAAAATATGTAAAAGAAGTCGAGAGAGTGATAGCATGAAGCAAATAACATGGATGTAATTCTGTTGAATATCGTATAGTTATTTATGTTCCTCTCTGACGGTGTTAAATTGTAAACAAAAATTATTTTCGCGCGCAACATTTCGCATTGCCAATATTATACCATAGTCAACAATAAAACTGCTCGTTTGACTGTATAATTTACCGTTATCCTGTATAATAATACTTTTAAATACAAAATGTAAAGCGTTTATTCACCGAACGTCCATTTTGTACGCGGCTGAATGCAGATTGCGTGAAATCAGGCCGGGGGTAATAAAAAATAATAAATGAACGAACCAAATAATAAATGATAACCCAAATGATGAAAATTGTAATTTGTGACTAAGCATTTTTTTGGCAATTTCCGGAGCATGCATTACCTTTCTGCATATTGTGAAATATAAAATCATGGAGTTACATGCAAAGTCAAACATTATAAACAATGCAAAATTGAAATCTTTTGAAAATCCAAAAAAAGGGTGTATCTCAAGATTTTTGAGAGACGCATTCTTCCTAGATAGTTTCGAAAACGGTATTGGATTATCAAATGAAATCGTTACAGTCACGTTAAGAGCCTCGATGAAATGGAAATGTCGTAAAACGAGTATGAAAATAAAAGGACAAGAGGCGCGCTTCACACTAATGTGGTACGGCACATAATAATAATGCTTACGATAATACTGATTAAGGATAATATCGTTTTACGAGTTCGCCGGAAGCGTAAACCGCACCGAGAATGCGATTCTATCTTACTCACCGTCTCGCCCGCTTTTGATTGGGTCCCGTGAGATTCAGGCCGCAGCTGTTACATTTTAGGCACTCCTCGTGGTAGTGGTTGTTGTCGTACAACGGCGACGGTTCTTGAAACAATAAGCGCAGAAATAGAATAGTTTCTAAAGGACGCATAATGATACGATATACAGGTAAATGCCTGTAGCGATAAATGAAATAAGAAAAAAGCAATAAATTACTTTTAATTATTTAAATTTATTTTAATTATAATTAAAAGGATTTTAAAATGAATTTTCTCTTATAATAGATATTCAAAATGTCTGTCACAAGATAAATCTCTGTATCTGTCAAAAATTCTCTCTTTATATCTAAAGACTCTCAAGAGACTAATCACGCAAGAAATATGGTAGCAATATTTGACTCTATATTACAGAATATATAGGCTTCCATAAATTTTATGGTCCATCTTCTGTAATACTTTGCAATAAACAACAATTGCCATTATATTTGTCTCGTGAAAAGACTATATTACATAACCGAACTCTCTTGAGGAGTTCATATTTATACTAATATTCATATTTATACTAAAGAAATCATAAATATTTATCTTAAATAAATCATTTTTGCAGTAATTGAAACATTTCTTTCTATATTCACATGTATTTTTTTCCTCGTTTTCGCATTTATTATTCTACAAGCATCTACCACGTGTCGCGTAATATCCTCTTTCTCATTATCACCATTAAAATCTCCTGGTTGTTCAGGAGAAACTTGCGCATCATCCTGTTCCATTTACACTATTTTTCTACCTCCGCCTGTTTTCCGATACTCTCCCCTTCCCCCTTCTCTTCTCATTCTTGTGTGTCCTTACTTAACTATTCTTCCGCGAGGTCGTGTTGAGCTAAGCTGGGGTGTGGTCGACGTTCTCGTGACACCATACCACACCACACCACGGCACATCGGAGGCCGTAAAGAATTCCAGCGCATGCCAGGCATGGAATTTTGATATCGAGAGGAAAGTAGGCGTCACGGCGCGGCGTCACGCCGATCTCGTCAAGAAGGAGGACGGCGCGACGTTCGTGACCGCTGTGATATGTACTAATTGCACGCATGCACGCACGCACATCCTGTCAATGAAGGCTCATACATGCATGCTCTATTCCGTGACTGCAGAATTAATGGAATTGTTAAAAATATCATATTTAGTAACTCTTAGTTCTAAACTTGGCAAGAACGTGATCTTAAGTGTGATCTTATAGTGATAAAAAAAGAAATAAAAATGGAGGAGTGATTTAAAAATTAAAAAAAAAATTTAATAGCGTTACTTCAAAATAAATTTTTTACAAAATAAAATATTTATATGAAATTAGATAATTAATTTATAAAATATTAATTAACAAAAGTAGATACAGAATAATGTTCTTGAGAATCTACGCTGAATAGTTGATGTAAATATTCATGTATGTATATGTAATAATTTTATTCAAAATTATTCAAAGTTGCTTAAAGAATCACCTCTTCAGACTCATTTATATCAATTCAGAAGTAATAGTAGAAAGTCAGAGAATGCTGTATACTTGGCAACTCCCTTCCCTGCATATAAAGCATAGATACGTCGACTTGAATCTCGTTGTTTAACTTGGGTTGTTAGAAAGTTATATATAATGTGATTATTATTACGTTTTAACAATGACGATGTATATCTTGAATAGAAACGGAACTCGTAATTGAATTTTGTTGAGTTAAAATTGTAATGGCTTCTACCACACAAGATATTTGTTTTAAATTAAATTCATATGTATTAAAAATCGTATTTTATGTAATTTTAATTGAAACAATATATACACAATTCGAAATGTAATATGATATTTTATAAATATAATATGATATCACATCAAATAAGTATGCAATGAAAAATGCTTGCTTCTTAAATTTGTGAAATATTACTATTTCAGTAAATATAATTACAGAAATGTTTTTTCAAATGAATTATTTTCAAATATATTTACAAATATATTTTACATTTATAAATATATTTTAACTATGACATAATCTTATAGCCCAATTTTTTATTTCTTTTAACTTTATTTTTCAATTGAGATAACGCAAAAAAGATATATAAAATTAAAGACATAACCAGTTTCACCAGATGTTTTTAACAAAATAAATTTATAAAATTTATAATATTATATATATTTGATAAATTTATAAACATTGTTTCGAACGTATTCTATTACGAATTTTTAACGAATGTTATTAATATTTACATACTGTTGAGAGAAATTTAAAAGACGCTGATGAATTTGAAATATTAAGTAGCTACATTGCGGTAATCTTGTTACAAGTTTTCACAGACAGCAATATATTTCGTGCAAAATATCTGGATGACAAGCGAAATTATTCGTGTCGCAACTGTGGCACGTGATATAAGATTACATTGGATGGTATTTCGCTTGAACCAACGCATTATATTCTTTTCACTCTCGACTTACGCTATTACCTAATATACTTTACATACAAGCCTTATGTAAAGTATATTAGATTTTAAACTTTTCTCTTTTTTTCCGATACGTTTAAGAAATCAAAATAAATCCTATATATACTTTGCACTATCTTTTTATTATAAATAAAATTTAGCATAGTTTATCAATTACCGAAAATTTTTAACATATTCTTTGGTGTTCACTGAAAAGTATTTCACATCCCGCATGATTTTCGGCGGAAGTAAAAATTGAAAATTTTAAAGGATAACACGATGGAATAAATTCACAAAAAAAAACGTGGAGCAAACATACCCGCACCGTAACGTGGATCGACGAAATAAAATCGCGTACTGGCGCAAACGAAACTGCGGGAAATGTCGATTAATCCGTAGTTTACATGTGACGATATATATTTCAACACCCTTCGTCACGGTAGCGTGGTGTATACATACCTCTTTAGGTTTCGTTTTTTTATTTTGAAATGCGGCACGATGCAAATCTCGTCTAAAATATGCAAGAGCTAGGTCAAATTCTAACGAGCGTCTACTACCGACATAAAACATGCACTTTATCACTATTTGAAATAAAGATTCGGAAAAAATAGGAAGCGACGAAGGAGTCGCTCTACACTTGCCGGTTTTTTTACTCCCATGATGATTATATTCAAGATAACCTTGTTCTTATTTATACATCCATTACACAACAAAATAGGGTATCAGAAAATGTCAAGTAACATAGAACATGTAATCAACACTTTACAAGAAAAAAATTGTAATATCTCTCCTTCTATTTCCAATCGCGATAACGAGATGTCTGAAAGTTGGAAAGTATTAAGCAAAGTAAATAAAAATGTTAGAGGAGCGAATAAAACAGAGCTTCAGTGTAGCCATTGTGCCGGAAGTATATTCAAAAATATACTTTGAAAAATATTACTTTGGAGTTGCGTGTTTGTTATTCCAGACAGGTTTTAGTAACGAAGGAAATTAATAGTGTGCACGCACGAACCAAGTGATATTGACGCAGCCTTTTATCAGTACTTTAACATGTTAACGACGGACTCGATCTACCAGATCGAAGCTTCGAATTTTCGGACTCGTTCCATACAATCAAAAGCTCTTGCTTTTAGACAGCGTGCTTCATTTTTGTTTAATTTTTTTAAATTACACTTAAAAATATACAGAATAAAAAATGAATTTCAGACATCAGAGTAAAACTTTTACTCCTGCATAAAACATTTTTTACTCATTTGATTCCGTGGCTCTTTTTATTCATAATGAAATAGGTAGCTGCAACATATTTTTCTTCGCATAAGAATGAAGATATGAGAAAGCAAAGACTACCTTAGAAACAAAAGTAATTTAATTTAATTTAATGTAAATATATGTTTTGCAACAGATAGCCGGATTTCAAAGAAATTAGCAAAAATTTAAGAGTTTACGTTTCTGCAATTAAAAAAGAAACTACAATTTTTTGAGGAAACATTCATTGCATTTTAAATCGAAACTTTATTATAATCTTTATTCTAATTCTAATTATGATGAACCTTTGTTGGGACAATCTTCTATGTTAGCTTACAACTATCAGCGGAAGTGCATTACATTACATTTCTCTCGCTCCTAATTAATTAATTCTTCGTTGTTGTCCTGTTACTCCCATTTCTGTTGATAAATGCAATCTCGCGGTCATACAACATTCTTTGTAAAGCATTCACTGCAAATAAAATTTGCGAGCGTTTATTCTTAAGAAAAAGATGAAAAACCCGACCACATAATATCACAGATGCACATTGTCTCCACAACTTTTATTGACGCTTTGACCCTCGTCTTTATTACGTGCTTGGATCAGATCGTTTATCCGTCGTCGTTAATTTACAGAGTCTGGGCTCGATCGTGATTAATGAGAAAATAAAACTTGTTACATCCTATGCTACAAAAAAGCCGGATTTGACGTAAACTCCAAAAGCGAGTTTCAGCGGAAACAACTCGCTTAATTCACCTAAGGCGCAATTATACGCACGTGCCGTGTGCGTAATGCAATTGTATCCGATAGTTCCAGAAGAGGTGACGCTTTTAAACGATGACATTCATTGTGAAATCCAGAAAATAATTCTTTTAGCGTTACCTAAAATTAATTTATTATTAAATAATTATTACATTTATTAAATTAAAATGAGGGAAAATTTTCCAGTAAAACTGAAGGCAAAACTAATTATTTCTCGAGCAATTGTGCTTGTCGTTCCTATATTATCATGCACATATTCAACATTTTATAATAATAGCATTTAGTCACAATAATTAATGAGAACTATTTATAATCGCAGTTAACATCCTTTAACCTTTAGCTATCCAGGAAATTCAATTAGAATCAAATGTACAGAATGTATCAGATTTTCTGTATTTCTTTTTATTCATAGATTGTATGATCAATTAGGAATCGATCTTTGCCTAGTAAAAATGTCAAGGTAAATATTATGCTCCACTTATAAGTCGTATGAATCAAAATTTAGAGAAACTCTGTAAGGAACCCAGAACATACATATTTTGCGTATTACGTTTTATGTAAATAAAAATAAAATTATAAAAATAAAATTTTCTTTAGCTCATATTTTTGACTTAAAATATTATCAGATTATTTTTTAGAAATAGATATGAAATTTGTGCAAACAGTAATAAATATCGTTCCAATTGAATATCATAGAGATGGAAATTAGTGAAAGATGATATTAATTTAGGAGCAGCACAGCGCAAACTTTCAAACAATATAAACCAAATTTTCCCGATTAAGTCCGAACCATATGGCGGTATGATATTGACATCGAATCATTTATAGAGTTTTCCAATACGAAGGATGTGAAAACCTATCGTATATGGTGCGCATTAGGTGCGATTAAGCTGAGTTTACACAGCATATTCAACATAAGTCATTGGAAATAAACGAAAAATAAATCTTACTCAGACAAAAGTAATTCTTCATGCTAAGAAATGAGATTCTCATGGAAAATTATTATTAGCTCGACGAAGCAAAAATCTTGAAAATTCTTATCATCAGATGATTTATAATTGAAATGTGTACATACAAAAGGTTAATATTTTCAAAATTAATTTTAATGATAGATATTTCTATTAATATAGAGTCAATTTTCCCTAAAAGGGCGCCAATAACTTATGAATTACAAACGATCAAAGATGAAGGACTTTGAGTGAACTTGAGCTTGTCGATAGTTCACTTCCGATTCATTCACTTGGGACGATTTACCCGAGAGGATCACCAAGAGCAAACCGCGTAAATTCAGCCTTAGCAGTGAACGCAGTCTTGTCGTTGGGAATTGATGACCGGAGAGCGCGACCTCGGCAGAATTTATCGAAACCAATGAAATTCCCGAGAGTTCTCCTGCTGGCGATTACCACCAATGGAAACAATAATTACATCTCGTGTAATTATTGCACTCGGGATTCTTCTGCAGTTTGCACATATATAGTATTGTAGAAAAAGTTAAATTCTCATTCATGTTTTTTTTTCGTTTTTTTCTTTAACACTATATTCTCTCAAACTAATAAAAATGCACAGGTCCATCCGCACTTCGAGAATAGCTCTTGTACCAGGAGAAAAGCACTTCGTGCAGGTTTATGACCATATAAAGTTTCAGGTTTCGAAAATTGGAATTTTAGAAAGGACAACGTTTCCAGAGAAAGAATTTTTATACGCTTCATAAAATTGCAACGGGGAAATTGTATTTTCAATGTCGTACATTTATATGTCAATTTCCCAATTAATCCATGTGGATTTTGCGTTTAAATAAATTGCGGAGGAAAAGCGTGGCAGGTCTTAATCACAATACATGCGGTCACGAATAAAATGCCGATTATTTACGCTCGTGTGTGCCAAATTGGAATTTCTCTTTAATCCGCGAGTATGCCGTGCCCCCTTTGCGTCAATACGAATAATTGATTTGCAATTTGCGCAGCCAGTCCAAGGCGGATTAGAGCCCAAATAAATCCTTAATAAACGCACATACGGGGAGTGATGTGTTCGAGCAACACCCAAGATTGATCGACGCGTGATTGAAACGATGAATTTACGACCACCAACACACCATAAACATCTCGAGAACATCGATTCTATTGTTGTTCTTTAATCTTCTGTTCTGAATTTTAGATTAGATAGACGTATCCTATGTGATCCTACATATTTCATGATACTGCATTCTTATTTATTATTAATAATAAGAAAATGGCAGCACGAAGTCATCAGCCATAACCATTAATTAATTATTCGTACGTATAATATCGAGAGATTATGTAGCCATTACGAAAACAAGTAAAACACTATATGAATTATTAACAATCGACATGAGCCTTGCTTAAAATAGCTATAACGATAATTTTGAGCGTTGAGTAACCGGAATATTAGAACCTCATAGTCGACCACATACACCCGATATATAAAATACTCCTTCAAGTGATAAATGCCCTTCGCATTGCAAACTTTGCTATAGATTTATGACAAGAGATACGATTACTCGGTTATCAATAACTATGACATTACAAAAGAGATTGCTTCTTATCCTTATTATCAGCATTTTATCGACACATTGCATATTGAGAGAAATTTATCAGCTTCATTGTTAACGCGCCGATGAAAGCGTCCTTTATAGTTAACAAATGGATAAAGGACGATCACGAGAATTTTCGATGGCTGACGTACAATGAGTCTGGAAATTTTTTCAATAGCATCAGCCACGGCTGATTAATATATATTTCTCGATTAAAGATTCATTAGATCGTGCTACATGATGAATGAGCGAAGAACATCAGAATTATGATGTAATAATTCAATAAGAAAAATGTAAGATTCCCGTGAATACACAGTAAGAGAATGTATTTGGGCCCAAATTTGATTGCGACTGTTATTAGGATGTGCCATTATACGCAATGTTACATCTGTTTTCTTATACTTATAATCAGAAAGTTCCATTAACTTGTGAAACGCGTGTAATTTCTTTTCATCCGTCATCTTCGCTTTCGTCGTTTCAATCTTATGAATATATGAAACAAATATTGTTTCATCTCACGTTTACAAGCGGTCAAAGAAAATGAAACAATCTATTATATATCCGAAACAGCTTTTTTTCTTTAACTCCATACTTGAACGGTAAAGATTTTAATACCTATCCGCTCCGCAGGATAATCCTAGGGGAACGACATAAGAATATGAAAAAAGCAATACTTACAGTATTTCAATGATGAAAACATAAAATGTATAATTGAATCTGAAAATGTATAATTGAAAAGATTTAGCGAATAAAATCACGGAGAGATTCGCGGACAAATAAAATTAAGTAATTGTACGATTAAATATATTATTACAAACAAAATGTGATTTAAAAAAGAATGTCTTGCTAAAATTTTGATATTCTTTTATATATTGCATAATCTTAAATAAATATAAAATCTCGAATTAAACGCGAAGTAACGAGCAAATATAATTTAAAAATTGATTTTCGATTACTATCTTTAAAATCTATCATCTAATTGTTGATTTTTCATTGCCATATTGTCATTCAAGTAATCTTATTTTTTCATGAAGAAAGCTATATAATAATAATCGATATTTTTGCAACGTCTTTATCCTGTCTTAAGAAATATTTGCTCGTCGCAATTTAACTATTGTTGAGGATGAAATATCCTCAGCAAAAAGAGCCACATATATCGATAAGAAAAAAGCCTACAATGGCATTAACAAAAAGATGAAACGAAAGATGAAGACACTCAACGTAAAAGTTGAGACTCTCACTTTATTTAACAACCTTTCTTTAATGGGAACGCGAAAACACACGAGAGCAATTTCGAAATGGACGCAGAGTCGCGCGACGAAGAGACCAGGTCGATCTGGAAAATTACATTTGCTAGTAGCGCATAAATTACGGACAATTTGTCTATAGCCCTCTTTTCTGCTCTCTTGGTTGTTACCTTGAAATGTGTAACCACTAAATTACGCGAACATTGGACGAATCTCGAAGATAAAAGAAACATAATTAAGAGCAGTAAATTGCAGTAAAATTAAAAGCTACTATAAAGTAAAAAGTTATCGAGGTGAAAAACTTTGGTGTTATGCAGGGAAAAGATAACGAAAAATATAATAAGCTATAGATCAATAAATATTATCATATTACGGAACACGATACAACATAATAAGTTCTAATTGCTACTTTGATCAGTAGATGTCAAAAACACAGAAAGTGAAATATTGAAGAGTTATATTCTTAAAAAAATTACAGCATAACTAATAAAAAAAATCAAATATAATTTATTTCTTATCAATCTATATAACAGTCGATGAATATTTTTTTGTAATTTAAATATGTTTGTTATATGAGTTGTTTAATTCATTATTATTGAAATTTATGTTATGCCAGTTGCTTAATTTAGTGTTATTGAAAATGTTCCAGATGGACACTGGAGTTAATTTAGTAACGTAGGTTGGTGGTAACTCTATTACATTTTATGTATTTGTACGTATTCGATAATTGTCTCTAATTAAATCATCGATAGCTGCCGTTCGATTGGCTAATTTAAAAGCGCACTTGCGAATATGTACGCATTAACATGCATACTTAATGTTACCTGTACGAGAAAAAGGCTAATTTAATATAGTTATATATTCGAATTAATAAAATATTTAATAACATTTCATAAATTAAATTATTACTAATAGATACGCTCGCATTATTTGTTTCAAAAATACTTGTTGGACTAGTAAATCAGACAAATACAGTCATAGATTCTCGACATTCCGCTACAGATTTTTGCTAATAAAAAATTAATTTTCTCTTTAATAAAGTCAGCACATTGCAGTAATTTTATTTGAAAGCGTTTCCTTATTTTTTAATCTCGCACAAATTTTTTTCCCGATTTAATGATACGCGATACCTTTTCAAACTTACTTGTGAGATACAAGTAAAAGTTATCAACATTTCAAATCTTTAATATGCTGGAAAGAAATGCAAAAAATGCCACGACAACTTTTAGTCGTTCGAGTTAACTTAAGTTTCTTATAACGATCGTCCTTGGGAGGATCATCGAGGAGTATTTGCAAAAATGATTTACCTCCGCGTAACTCTGACGCAAATATTATATATTCTACTCTCTTCATACATACAATGAAAAATTTCACATTTAAATAATTAATCGGTCGTGATTTTAATTATATTCAAATTAATAAAAAGCTCGTATTAATAAGTAAAAATAAAAACTAGCCACGGATCAAATTAATGAATGGAATCCGTTTCGGTTTACGAATCTAATGAATCAACATTTTAATCTCACGATATTCGAATATTAAAAATTAAAATATGCAACAGAATATCAATGTTGAAAGCATTATTTTTAATTAATTTCGACATGCACAAAACACACAAAGTAAATGCGCTTATTAAACACGCCTCACGATAAAAGCACTCTCAGGGTTCTCCGCGCACTGATTACATCTATCGTAAAATTCACAATGAAAATATTTATCGTTTCCAATATTATCGAAAGATACTATTATATCGCATCTTAACTTGGCGAATACACATCATAAGCTCGACCAAAGTATATCGCTCAAAATGTAAACGTATAACACTATATTCTCTGTGGTGTCCATATCACCAATTCATAAAAAAACGACAACATCATGAATGAGTATGATTGATTGATTGCCTTCTAAGTATCATCGTACACGCTGTGACAATACAAGGTTGAATATCATACTTTGAGAAATTCACGGTTTTAATTATTCGTTAAGATAGATACGTAGATATATAATACGCATTAATGTATTACACCTACGTATTAAAATTAAAATTTTAGTAAACCGGAGTAAATTATGTCATGCTTCTTCGACTTACATACGTTAGGTTCGCAAAGATTTAACTTTGATATTTGGACACGGTGCGTTAGAATTCGTAATCTAAATTAGCAACTAACTATGAATTAACACGTATAATTCGTATTGACTTATTAATCTCAAGCATCGTGTAACACGACATATTACAAATTGCGATATGACACGCGATAAGCTTCGCTCTAACTTCTCATGAGCGTTTAGCATGACACATATCATTTACTTTACTTTACGTTACTTTATTGCTTGTGAAATAAAGAGAAAATGTTATACTATGAGTTGTACGATATTGCGAATTTTTATAACACTCTTTTCTCTATGATGCTGTTGGTCATCAAATTTCTAAAACTTTTATATTAAACTTCATATTGTGTTTCGTGATCTAAATATTTAGATAATGCTCCCTCCTCCTCAATCATGATATTAATGTAAGATTTATATTTTAAATATATATAAAATATATATAAAAAAAAATATATATATATATAAATATATATATATATATATATTTAAATATATATATTATTATACACTTTAAGCTTAAAAATTTATTATTATTATTATTATATTAAATTATATTAAATTATATTAAATTATATTTTAAAAAAGAATATCGAAAGGCGTTTGTCTAAAAGAAAATCGATTCTAAATTAATAATAGATGCAAATTTTGAAATAATTTATATTGTACAAGAAAAATTTTTTATTACGCATCAATAATTACAATAAAATACATCACATTACATAAACTAGATAAGGTTTTATATATTTAATTTCAAATATTATATATTTGAAAAATATATTGTATAATCAAATCTTGCAGTAGTACGAATCGGTGATACTGATAGACATGGAATTATTAAAATAAACTGAATTTTAAAAAATCGAGAGTGTGTGTGTATATATATATATATATATATATATATATATATACATATATATAACGAATTATTCGAAGAATACTACAATGTTTATTCGAAAAAATATTGTCAATCCAATATTCTTACATATAGAATATATGTAATGAGTACAAAAAGTACACTATATTTTAAAAATATTCGAACATAACATTTTATAAAACTTTATTTTTAAAAAGTAAATATTAGTTAGCAATTGATTAACAAAAAATAAAATGAATTGAAATAGTTCTCAAAATTATTTTGCCTAAAAAAATGTATAATAATTAAAACATATTACTTTAAAAATAAATAGAAATGAAAAATCATATTATTTGAACGCACAAAAAGTCATAGAGTCGAGAAATTTAGATTTTAAAATCAGGAATACATGAAGCTCTTTTGTTTATATCAGGACAGAATGTACTCATGTAAAATTGTTGCTTAATGTTTATTTTCTACAGCTTTTTTTAATAAAAATGTACGAATATTTTTTGCACTCAGATTGCATGCATATCAGATTCCACAAAATATTCGATGTAATGTAAAATTTACACAGAATATAAAATTTTCATGATAATTATTCTTGCATTATATTAAAAGAGAAAATGGAATATTTTATATTGAAAATTCATTGAAAGTTCATACGATTGGGTCATACCTGTGGATCATTTTTGTGAGAGTCTCCAGTGTCATGACAGGAAAGCAACATCCTCGATCGCCAGGACGAGTCCTCCTCGCCATCACTCACAATGAATTTGGCATTACACAGAGAAAACACAATCGGCACACTGACCAATCGCGCACGCGACTATCGAACGATCGACATAGTGTCAAGGACGTTCGGAGACGTCCGGTGCCGCTTTGAAGGTCACGAAAAGGTTTTTTAGGACGTCCGATGATAGGATGAGTTAGATCCCTGTCTCCCTGACGACGCGTGCCACGCGTTGGCCAATTTCCAAATTGTTCGCGTGATGATGGGGGCCGATATCGAATATATTGTTTGCCGGGCCCCGCCACAAGTGGTTGTGTCCTGTCACCGGGAAACACCTGATCTTGCGCTCCGCGAACGAAGACGATGAGTTCGCGATATATATACGGGAGAAAACGCCTTTGTTCACACACGAAAATCCTAACAGTTGGTAAATCCAAATCTGCAGATCGAAAGAAAAGTCATCACACACGATCAACGTGTTTTCATCGCTCTAATGGATAAACTCGACAGTGTCATCCGCAGGAAGAACTGTGCACCTTCCTGGCAGCATGACTCGCCACCGAGCCCGTGGTTCATTTGATCGCCTCAGGATCGATCCTTCGATGCAAGTAAACAGACAAAGAAGGAAGTGAAACAAAAAGGATTTATTAC
>Ga0157363_1004054_pt1 | contig 13418 bp, 9 predicted proteins | sample AttsexASBM1_FD_111477 | JGI IMG/M metagenome (GOLD analysis project Ga0157363, IMG submission 111477) | Fungus gardens microbial communities from leaf cutter ant in Ribeirão Preto, State of São Paulo, Brazil - Atta sexdens ASBM1 | ecosystem: Host-associated > Fungi > Mycelium > Unclassified ...
AAATAAATATATATATATATATATATATATATATATATATATATATACATATATATATATATATATATATATATATATATTTAGTGAATTTATAAGACCGAGATATCCTGAACATCCCGTGCGAGTTATGAAGAGTTACAATCGCAGATAAGAAAATCACAATTATCATTTACATTTATAAATCAATCATACAGCTGCTTTACTTTCCTCATTCATGCATACGTACACACATTTTATTTTTTATTTAATCTTTTAGATAAATATTGTATATGATGATGGTCAATCATTGAAGTCCTCAAAAATGAAGGAATTAGTGAAAGAAAATCATATGGCTGTTTTTCAATATAAAATGATCATAAGTCACATTTTACAAATTAGTTATATGAATGTAACTCTCTTAAAAGATTACTAGTAATAAATGATAAAACCTCAAGTTATCGAAAGTCAGAAGATATTAAAAATGTAAATTGTGTTAAAAATATGAAGTATGATATATGAGAATCTTAAATTATAAAGTTTCTATTATTGAATCTGTTTGTTTTTAAAAATTGTGGTTTCTATTTTATATTAGAAAAAAATAATAAATTGTAAATAATGCATATTGATTAATTACATTAATTATATTATTAATATATTTCAATATTACACATAATTTAATATTTTTCGTATAAAAATACTACAAATATAATTTATTTTTTAGAATCCTGCAATTTGTGATACTGCAAAATTTTATTCTCTATTATTTTTTTATCAAATCATATATTTTGTTTTTCATCAGTTCTAATGAGAAATGTTATTAAAAGAAACAAAGTACTGCACTCTGAAAATATACAGTGCCGCATTCCTTAATTAAATCCCTTGCATAACTTTTAGTCTTTCGTCACTCTTGTATATCACAAATAGATGAAGAATCTCTGCTCATTGTCACGATGTAATTATTATAACTCGCTATTATCACATTACATAGGAAAGAATATTCACCTCCGCAATCTTTGACTAAATTAAATTATCGGGAAATGCATAACGATTTTTCGCCAAAAAGCGACAAATTATAATGAAATTATAAATTAAAATGTAGATGTAACACAAAGTCATCATCTTATTTTCATAGAAGATTATATTGTTTGGATTAATATTATTAGATTACATTAAAAAAGAAAATTATATTTACATCTCTGTTTTTTTTTTGCACTTTTCTGATTACAATTTTTTTTAATTATTTAGGGAAGAAAAATTTAGCAGAAAGAACTAATTGTTTTTACTTTATAATAAATTTTGATAATTGTGTACTTATTAAAGTGCTTTTCGTATAAAGGCAGAGGATCTTTTCACTGCAAATAAACGATGGATACTCTTAGAATAGTTACAGTCATTTATTCGTTTTCACATATAAAACGTATCAAGAGAAAAACAGCCCATTATTTCTCGAAGGCTTTCGTTACTCTTGCTACATCTTCTATTGCGCAAAACTATATGACATAATATAAAAATGACTCTCCCTAAAAATTCATAATGAGTGTTTCCGTTTGTTTATTCGGAATTATAGATTACGCTCGCTTTAATCTCTTTTTCTCTTTCTCGATGCCCTACTTATTTGTTATCAATACGTAATAGTTGACATTATTCTGTCGCTCTATAACTAAATATCTTTTCTATACATTCTCTATGATTTATTTCATAAATTCCATGCGCTTTTTTTTTACACTATATATTGTTGTTAGATTATTTCATATAATGTAGTCGTGCGATTCTCTAACGATATCAACCGATCTTATTTTATCTCCTCGCGATTATTTATTACACAAATTATTTATCAAACGTATTCACGATACACGAGTGCCGTATATATATTCTCATATTTCAAAATTCACATAAAGAGAAAACAAGACAGCTGAAAGACTATTCCTGCGACATGCAGAGGACAACAAACACTTCGTGCAATATTATTTTAATGGCAAATATATACGTTGCGTTTAAATAAAATCATGAATAGAAAAAAGTATGGAAGGTTAGTAGCAGGAATAATAAAAACATCTTTCTTTTTACCACAATCGTTTCGTACCTTTTGTTAGCTCCCGCATTAACGAGGAAACTTTCGGAAGCCTCTTTAAATTTAAAAAATTTCAGATTTGTCATAGAATAGCTCGGAACGAAAGATCGACTCTTTTATTTTTTTCCAGATGCTCTAGTAGAAAAAATACCCAGCTCATTAAAATTGTTTTCGACTTAAGTATTCGAATGTCTCCCCTTTTTCATTTATCTTTTCCATGTTTCTATATGAATACCTTCTACTTAATATGATAAAAAAAAACGTTCTGAATTTAAAATATTTGGCAAAGAATCTTTCTTTTCTGTCGCGACACCAAGGGAAAGGATAATAGCTGCGTTGCCAAGAATATTCTCGTTTTAATTTATCATAAGAATAATGATGATTTCGCTTACAACATGATGTAGTGAACATTTCAGATTATCTCAGTGAGTTTTTTTTTTAATAAAGTCAATGCATGTCCCTAAATATAAATATTAACGAGAAAAAAATTGCGCTAGCCCCCAGAATGCATTAAATTATAGATCTGTTCTTTCTAGCTAAACTTCTTGCACATTTATTTTTTCTATTTTTCTCTCCAAGACGACAAGAAAAGAGAAACGACAAATTGACAAGAAGTTAAAGAGAACAGGTTTTACGATTCATCCATTGGAAGTATTTACTCGTTATTAATTATTATGAAATGTGAGCGCATCTGCGACAGCTTTTTACATAAAATACTAGTAATATAATAAAGACCTAAGGACGAATTTTGAATAAAATACTGTATCACAAGTGACAGGAGCGTGAAAGGCGTGGACGCGAACTTATTCCCATAAAAAATTTTTTTAAAGAAATACGTGCAAAATATGAATGTGTATCAGTGTATAAAGGCGAGAGAGAATTCGAGCTTAAAAATGGAGCTGTAAATTGCGAAGAAACTATAGCTCGCACAGTATATTCCTTGACAATTAACTTCTACGCCCATTGAGTTAAGTCCGCCAACATGATCGCGCAAAGTGTATAAATCTTCTCTTAATATAACGTATTTAATTTATAACAATTAATTCAATTGCAATATGATAATCAAGGCCGTCGAGGCTGATAGACAATTGCGATAATCAAGCGGGTTTTATCAAACATACTTTCTAAATTCTTTGAAGTGAAATCTCTAAAAAGTGAAAATTGAGCTTGAAAAAGCGTGGCTCAAATTCTTTAAGAGTGAGATTTCACTTTTCAGAGTGAAATTCACTCTAAAAGTTTTAGAGAGTATAGATCGGTATTCCCAGTTTGTTTTTATTTTAAGATCATCTTAAGTAATGTCGTCTTAAGGTGTTAATATGCCTCATGCTTGGCTTGTAACATCTGAAGACTTAAGACGCTCTTAAATAATCTTGAATATCGACCCAGTAATCTTTCTTTCAACGCAATATACATGATTATTCATTATAATTTGCCTTACCGATAATATCGGTATATAAATGTGACATAATAAACTTTACATATTAAGATGATCCCCCCGTGAATGTTAGTTATTGAGTTTTAAACGATACCTTTGTCTCTTTCTATTTTCATGCATAAAAAGAAGCATAAGCTCGATTATCCTCCTTTGATTTTGACTAATTTTCACGGGAACATATAGAAATATAAACATACGTATTTCGCGATAAAGCAATTCTCTGTCGAAAAAGTTTCTGCTAGAAATCGCATAACAAGCGACACGCCACGCGATGATTATCACTACATGATTTAGCGCTCTGCTGAAAGCGAAGGAACCAAAGACCAGCTGTCAGCACATAATCGAACTTTCAAAAAAGCTAATTAACTTGCATATACCTAATATTGTAGGATTGCTGTAATGAGTAGCCACTTAAATCTATTTAAATGGACAAGCTCTCTTAAAAAATAAGTGTAATCACTGTACAAAACTACAGTCCATCTAGCACATCTCTCGCCATCAGAACGTGCACTTGATACCTTTAGTCTCCAAAAATGTAACAACGTCTCGCTCAAATATTGTCACTCTTCGTTTTGATTAATGCGATATTTTACTCTTTCAAAGACTAATAAAAATATAGATACGAGGTGTCCCGAAGAAACTCCAACCTTAATCTTAAAAAATTCTTCTCACTGAAAAAAATCTGCCTGTCAAGATTTGTTAAAATTTAGGCCGGGCGTTTCAGGGCACGCTTTACGTGAGCACAAGCCGCGTTTCTCATCGTTATTTTAAAAAATGCACACAATCGATGTATTAGGAACAAAAACGGCACATAGACGTTCCATCGTGTGAACACCGAAAACGATGTTATAATAATCTGAAAATTCAAACCGCTTCCGTACATACTCTCGCAATGTATCCAGGTACATATTCGATACGACGCAAATGATTTGTTAAAAAATACACAAGACACTATACAAAAGTTGCGGCTTTTCTTTCGAATCTTCTTTCGTCAAACGTATGGCTTATAGGAACCAATTGTGGAGGGTTCTCACGCGCCGCAACATGATTATCGCGTGCGAGTCTCATCTTCACGTGCAACCGTGATTTTTATGCGTTTTGGCCTACCACGTTTTCCCTTAGTCGCGGTACTGACAACCGAATTTCGTTTCACCGCCTTGCGCGCACCGCTCGTCCTACGGACAGTCCTCGCCGCGTTGATCTCACGCGCGTTCACGTTGACGCTTCTTTCACTCTCGATGGCCCTTCTCGAGCGTCGGGTACGTCCGGCTATTTGCTCCATCTCGTCATATTCGGCTTGCAAACGACGCGCCAGCTCAAAATCCGCTCGCTCTTGCAACAGCATTCGCTCGATTCGCTGCTGCTCCTTGATCAGTTCCTCATCCGAGAGCTTGTCCATGGGACGTTCGCTTTCCGAGATGCATTCAATCTCGTCGCAAGATTCCGGCGGCGAGTCGTAATTGAACTTACTGTTATTCTTGTTACACGCACCGTCCGATTCACCTGCCATGGAGGAAGTCCTCGTTGAGTTACGCGCGGACTTTCTTTTGCTCATTTTTCGCCGCTTCGTCCTCCCCGTGAAATTTTCGGCCTCTGTACTGTTTTGAGATGTCGAGAACGTGGCTTGGTCCTTGTCTATCTTCTCAGGTAAGGCTTTCTTCTTCGTTGTTCTGCTTCTTTTAGACGCAGTAGATTCCATTTCTAGCTCCGACATCTTTATGTCTGCGTTTTCTTTTCTCCTTTTAATTCGTTCGGCTATATTTTCGACGGCCACATTATCATCGCCATCCCGCTCGCCGTCTTGGGGGCTTGTTTTATTGAATGACGGATTAGAGCTCATTGGATCATCCTTCTCTTCGTCTATTACGTTCACAATAAGTTTGCTTTCTTTCCTACTGCTCCGCAAATTTTTATACCGATTAGATTTCGTTACCATACCGTTTTGCATGATCGATCTCCAGGACTTGCGTGTTTTCTTCGCGTCCCATTCCTCTTCATCCGACTTCTTGCTCACCTTAGTACCATTAATTATTTTATTTGCATTCTTCGTATAATTTTTATTGCTATCAAACGACGATTCGGGTATAAAATCAAGTCGACGGATAGCATCATTTGTCTGAGGCTTCGTCATCGACTTATTCGAAATCGTTTGGGAATGAACGAATGACGTCGATGGTTTCTGATCAATCGGTATCCTCGACGTATTATCCTTCAGATTGTGCACTGCGTGTTTCTCCTTTGCGTCCTGTCTTATTTTACCTGTAATGACATCTTATAATTAAATAAAAAAAGCAGACATTTTTTAATTATAGATATTTTTTAATTAAGATAATAAGAATTTAATTAATCGTGCATAACATATTTATAACAAGTCTGTTCTTTAACAGACTAAACTGTTGGCTAAATTATGTATTTGTACTTAAAATGAATTCGATATATTTGAAGTTTAACAGAAGCGAATTCAGAAAATTTGCATGCAAATATAAAATTTACCTCTGAAGGCGCTCCAAGAGCATCCAATACGTTTCATGTGTGTCAACGATGGAGCTGTCGGCTCTGCGTTAGATACTTTCTTTAAAATAGGAATCACTCTAATTAACTTCGGATCAATCTGTTTTCCATCTGAGAATAGATATACACAACATAAATATTAGATTTCTTTTACAAACAATCATGTTATCAAATATCTCCTCTTTTTCTTTCTGATAAATATATACCTGAAGAAACTTGCAATTTCGTCCTTGGCGCTGTCTTAATCGGTTTGAAATGATGAATTTCTTGATTTATACTATCGTGACTGCCAGAACTTTCGGCGCTACCTATCCTCTCGTCATCATCGGTCAGCGTCATGCATACCTCTATCCCGAGACTCTTCTTCTTGTTGTTCACTACATCGCTCGGTACTCGTAACTCTTCCTTAGTCTCTATCGCGTAAGCCCTGGACGTGGAGCATCCGGGATCAGTGGAATAATTTGAAGTGCTAGGTTGGGTAAATTTTGATACTGTTTGATGTTTTTTCGCAACGGCGTTATAAACAGGTAATTGTTTCTGGCAACAATATGTAGGCGGATTTTTATGCGTGCTGGACACGTTTATCTCCTTAGAGCCGCATACATTGGAATACATTCCCATCTTGGATAACAATGCATTCATTTGTCTCGTTTTTGAGTTGTCCTTGACAGACTCAGGAAGACCCATGTGCCTGCCTTCTAAGCATGCAGTTTCGGTTCGTGGTGCTTCGGTATTATTTATACGTATAGCTGTATAGTTAAACTTGGACTCATTAAAAACATAACTCGGCATTGATGTGGTCAAGCATTCGTTATAACATTTTGTAGCTTCCTTCTGTTGCTGCTTTGCCAGACTCTTGGCTAGCAATTGATCCTGTGCCAACTGTGCCAATAACAGCTGATCCTCCACCTGAATCTTCTGAATCAATGCCTCACTGGCCATTTGTTCAGCTTGCCTTTCACGACGCATCTCTTCCTGGGCCATTTGAAGTTGAGCCTTGTATTCCCGGTGTATCTCTCCAGCTGCACTGAGTATTCTATTTGCCGCATAATCTGTTCAAAAGAAGAATACTTGTCTGTAGTATCTCGTGACAAAATTATCATGTCTAATATACAAAGTCCTATTTTGCATATTGAATACTATGTATTCTTCAATTACGATCATTTTATATCAATAACTTAAGCAAGATAATGTTTTAATAATTTTTTATTGATGTTAAAGATGTCAATACGATATCATTTGATGATACTTGCTACTTGGAAAATTTAATAGCTAAGAATAATCACTGCTACCAACGCTAATATTAACCTTTAAGTAGATAGATAATTTAAAGATATATACTTAAGTTGATAAATAGAGAGCGCTTGGAATACTCCAAAAAAAAAATCTTCAAATTTATAGTTATTCCTTTATCAGTATATCATGTTATAATTAAATTTACATTAATCATTTCCTTATGAGAGAGAAGAATTAAACATGACGAAATTTAAGACTTTTAGGCACCTAAACCATATTTTTTACTTTCCTTTTCTAGAACAAAGTTTTTAAGAAAACTATGTCTAGCGTGGCCACCCTACTTAAAAGTTAAACTAAAAATCTTTGAAGAAGACTGTGAAATGAAGAAACAACTATAATCAAATCAAAATTACATCAAAATTACATAAGCCATAGGAACATCTATAAGAAGCATGCGAAATGTCATTCAATAAAATAAGTAAACACAATCACTTAGGTTATGTTACATTTGTTTATTGCTGACACGCAGTGAGTGTATGCATATGTATGTGCGCGCGTGCGCGCGCGCGGATATGTGCGTGTGTGTGATGTATATATATATATATATATATATACATATATATAAATATATGTATATATACGTCACTCACTAGCGTCCAAGCCAAGATCCCCCTCCTCGCCATTGTGCTTGCTCTCGACCTCCTTCGGGAACTTGGACCTAATCAGCTGCCAAAGGCCGTGGTTCACCAAAGTCTCGGACTTGGTGGCGGTGCGCAGCCAGGAACCCACCCGGACCCGACAAAGTGGGCAGGTCAGGCTGTTGTGCTCAAATGTACCCTGCAGGCAGCGTAGACAGAGGTTATGTGTGCACGGCAGCGTCACTGGTTCGATCAGAATGCCGCGACATATCGGGCACGTCAAATCGCGCAGATGCACATCCGCGGTAGTACGCGACACTGTGAGATCCAGCAGCTTTGATGTACGTTTCAAATACATTTTTCCATCTTCCTGCAACCACTGACTCTGACGGCTACGACGGCCAACGTAAACGACAGCTAGATAAATTGCTGGATTTGCACTGATTTGCACCGCAACATCATTTGCACTGCGCTTGACCGACTACTCCAGCGCCCGCAGTCGGAACTGTCGGGAGTATCATCCGCCGATCATTCTGAGTCGATAGACCAGTGTTCCTTCCTGTCCATCAAAGTCGATTTAAAAAAAAAACTATAAAATTTTGGAACCGAGATATCTATTAAAATTGTAAAATGTTCAATTAAAAAAAAATTGTATTGTTGCAGGATTTTTTTTTCTTATATCGTTGCAAAAATATTAACGACAAAGTTCTTATTCTTTAAAAATAGATATACATATGAAATTGGATATCTCTAATTTATATATATTTTTATTTATGACAATATATTTTTAAAAAAAGGATTCTTTTTTTTAGTCCATAGTTTCGTGTCAGAGATGTGATGATCACTTCTGCATAAATCGAACAAAAGACTAAAGACTAACAAGTATATAAAAAGAAATATGAAATCTTATTCAATATAATTATTATTTAACGAGATAACCAATAAATTTTTAAACAATCATTACATCTCTGGAAAAAATAAATCATAAATGCAAATAAAAAATTGATAATTGATTATACGACTAAGCATAGAATTAAGATTAGAAATTCGACAGTATAAAGTCGCAGAATAATGAAAACACCTATAAAAAATGATCTCTCAAAATTTTATTTGTTTTTTTCCTTTTATTTACAGTTCGTTTTTTTCCTTGGAATAGTGATTTTGAAGAAATTTAATTATTCGCAAAGCAATATAATAACGAAATTATCACTTTCCATATAGATTCACTTTCAATATAAATACATGTATTAAAAAATAGTAAAACTTATATAAGTATAACAATATTGTAATTGCATAAGATATGTATATTTTTACGTGACATGATTATTATAACACATTTATGGTCCAAAGTATTATTTCGTGCACATTATACCTATATATTTTTTTGTAACTTAATGCTAGCATAATGCATTTGTCTCTAATCTACTCGAATATTTTATTCTAAGGACAATTCAAGGCAATAAACAAGATTGATCCAAGTTTATCGTCTGATTCTGGAACTCAATTTTTTTTCAATCTCTTCTCTATCTGAATCAGTGGAGAAGAAAAGATTGAAGATTTGGAAAATTAAATGATCCTATTCTAATTAACTTTAAAAATTCATCGAAAGAAATCAATGCGCGAAAAAAGTTCATAGAATTTTAAATAACAATAAACAGTGATAAATTGTATAAATTTCTCTAGAAAATGTATACGATGCGCATAAAAGGATAATGTACCAAAATGCGCAATTAATGTTCTGTGATTCTATATGAAATATTCAGCTGTACAATTTATATGAATGCGATAAAATGATTTAAAAAATTGAGATTTGTAGTTAAAAACACATCCAATGGCGCAGTGTGCCTATCTCTATTCAAAATGATGTGTTTTCTTTCATAAAATATCTTAAATCCGATTTTCATCTCTGTTAAATACAAAATTAAGTATGAATACGTCATTATTCTATTGTCGCGATTCTTAATCGATAACATTACGGAAGCTTCGTATTTTTACATTAAGAAGAATACATTTTTGTACATCTTAGACTGCGGTTTTGGCGCTTCAAACCTTACAAAGCGTCTACTTTGAAAGCACACAAAGCAATGCATATGCAAACATCAATATAGCTAGATCATCTTGGATCATTTGACGTTTCCAGTAATTCTTATTACATCATTAATATATTATCGTTTTTGCCTACTTTCGCATCAATTGTTTCGAGCTATGTTCAAATTCCCAACCGAGTGTCATTCAGATATCATTTTATCCTTATTTTGTCCACTAAATATTAAACAAAGATTACACGATACTTGGGGAGTACTCAGATGAGTATCTGAACGTCCTCGGAAGATGGATTCAGTTGACTGGAGCATTTCGACATATTTATCAGAGAAATTACATAAGAGATATATCTATAGCATGCGGAACAGTAATGTATTGATAATCCAAGCGTAGCGTTTGGAGCATAGCATTTAAAGCATTTGGAAGAAGCAAATGGACCGCAGCCTTAATCGAACATTCTGACATGTTCGTGACATACAGACGAATAAAATCAAACATCCAATCCAGCCTTGTAGAGATGATTTCTCCAATTTATTAAGCGTCTATTTTGCTTTGGCTGAAGGACGATTTCTCAGATTTTTCTTCGTCGCCTGATCAACTTCTGGAAGATCGTCGTCTTCGGACAAGGCTGATTTCTTGCCTGTAAAGATATAATACGCATGCATTTTACTTCAATAAAATAAATTTTGACGTAGATAATAAAAATAAAATCAATAATAGCAAAATATATAATAAAATAAACGAAGAACTTTACGGATTTTCACCTTCTCGTTTCTTCGGCTTTTGCTTCGGCTTTGTCTTCACGACAACAGGCGCAGCGTTCTCGCGTGCACGCTTGATTTGTTTCGTAATGAAGAAATATAGAAGGTAGCCTTGAAAGAGCGAAACAATAACTGCTGCCGAGAATTGTACAACAGGAGTATTAAAGTTGCCGGTAACATAGTCAAGTTTAAACTCCTGTTTCCTCAGACCATACAGGAACACCACACAAGTAAGCGCGATAGTCGTAATACGTGCGAACACGTAAGTTGCATTGGCAACCAAGAATGACACTATAACAAACGTCGACAAATATATTAATTATTATGTATAGTAATGACAAGTAATTCAATAAAAGCAACTTACATTTAGTTCTTTTTTCTTTTTGACTAATAAAGTGGACCAGTCTGGCTGCATGTAACAAAGCATCTCCCACATAATGGAAAGTTAATAAGATTAGAGCAAGATGTTGAAAGCTGAGGAGAATAACAAATATATATATTTTAATACAAATTCTGCGAAAATATAAAGTAAAGTAAATCTATATATTATAATATTACTTGAAGAAATAAGCTGCGAATGTAAAGATTAATCCAATAGTTGCATGGACGACACGTTGTAAAATGTCTTCTTTTTTAGTTCGTTGAAAATAGAGCTCGGGATAGCAATGCAACCAATAAGAAAGTTGGGCAATGAAAAATAGTTTTAGAGAAGCGGACATCGGCGCTGGGTATTCTTCCCATAATGTCCATATGTTCAAAAGTATATTCTCTCTAAAAGAAAAAGAAACGTTATTCTATTGATTTTCCTCTTATATCTCTTTTTAGTGTTATTTATTAAAATCTGTATCACCTGATTATAATATCAATGGCCCACAATGCAGATAATGCATAAAATACTATTAATTGGCTGGACTCGTTAAATTTAGAAAGCTTAACTTTACTGAGATGAAGTCGTTTGGAAATTTTCTATGGACAAAAGTGATTTTATCAGTGAAAGATAAGTTTAATATATTCGTATTGCTAAATTCTTATTGTTAAATATATTCTTATTGTTAGACAATATTTTGTCAAGTTATACTTACATCAAATATATATTCCTGAAGTACAGCATGCATTATAATGGTTATCAAGAAGTAAAAGAATACTGCACATGCATCTTTCCATCCTGTAGTATATTTCACCACTGCTGTTGGATCCTCGGTAGTATTGGTCACATTATGATGAATAGCAATAAACATGTAAGCCCATGGCGACGTAACCTGATATAGAAAATAATTTTGAATTTAATCCAATTTTAATTTAATAGATTACATAAAGTAATTTCAAAAAATCCACAATGTACACTCTAATAACATAATTAGATTAATTAAATATTTTGTATAACGAAATAAATTTTAACATTTCAATAAATACTTTTCTTCTTTTCCAAAATCAATATAAAAAAGGCAATTATAATAGCATATTAAATTTATAAATATAATGTTGAAAATAATGTGTTTATATACTAATAATAAGATATTTATCATGATTAAAATTGTTCATAAAAATGTAATAAAAATAAAAATGTAATAAAACTCAAGATTAAAAAAGAAATAATCTCAAATACACAATAAATAAAAATGTATGCGTGTGTGTGACGAGTCAAATTTATTTTGACAGGAACAACTCGTAACATATGGTCATCTTTCTTTTCAAGTGTCCTCCAAATTTCCATAGAACATAATCAAGAGCGAAAGCTTCGTGGGGAATTCACACAAAAGCGACTCTCCTGTTTTGTCAAAAAAACATAAATCGAAACGAATATAAATTCTAAACGAAGCCAAAGAACAAACGCCAGAATAGCCGCCACCGACCTGCACCATGAGTCCAATCACGAAGACCATGGCCACGCAGGAGACGATGTCCGCATGATTTTGTATGACGAACTCGTGGCTAAGGATCGGCGGATTCTTGCTCGAGCTCTTGCGTCCCTTCATCGTCACCATCTTGGCCGACAGGAATGTATGTTCACTGAACGGCGAACGCGGCACAACAGACAGACGGCTGACGGACGAACGGCCTACCACAAGAAACCGGGCCACGACGTTTCACCGTCGCGGAAACGTCATGCGTGTATAGGTACACACCACACACGCGGCGGCCAACCGGGCCAACGCCGAGCAATGTGGCGCTCGCTCCCCTAACTTGTTGGCACTGCAAGCGTCATACTGACCACTATGCGTCCGATACTTCAAATCTTCACCCGCTTCACTGGACCTTCTTCCCATCCATCGCAATCGCATGAAAAAATGTATGTGTATTTTCAATCTATTCTAAGTAGATACTGAGCTGAACCCATCAAAATGAAGAAGAACATCAGGAAATAAAAGGTAGATTTTTCGAGCAGACGTTCGCTTGACTCGTAGTGCGATGTAATCACCGCGCTACGCGGCTGAATTCGAATTGATAAAAATGTTTAAAGATGAATTACATTTAAAAATAATATCACAGATACTATTATATCTCATCGGTGATAATACTAAAAATATATATAAACTTTATAGATTATTTCATTACATATGGATATTTGTGTAAAATTTGAGCAGAATTCTCCTACTGGTTTAAAATTTTTTTATTTAATCTTTTGGTTTATCTTGATTCTTTAGTAAAATGTTTTGTAATACTTTTACAAATTAAATGAAGAAGTCATATTAAGAATTAATTCAAATTATATCTACGTTTAATGAACGATAAAGATAGATTGA
>Ga0157363_1004055_pt1 | contig 13417 bp, 6 predicted proteins | sample AttsexASBM1_FD_111477 | JGI IMG/M metagenome (GOLD analysis project Ga0157363, IMG submission 111477) | Fungus gardens microbial communities from leaf cutter ant in Ribeirão Preto, State of São Paulo, Brazil - Atta sexdens ASBM1 | ecosystem: Host-associated > Fungi > Mycelium > Unclassified ...
ACGGTGCACAATATTATAATTACTGTATTGACAAATTTAAATACAAAAAATCGAATTCGTTTCGGCTCACTAAATCATCCTCCAGTGGTGAAAATTTGCAAAAATTTAGAATGTAGTTGCACTTTGATAAAAGTTTTTAAAAACTTGTTCTCCAGTAAAAAAGTTTTACAATTTAAGTTTTATAATTTTATCTATCTATCGCTTTTGTTATCTCTGGACTATATGTCTACTGGTTTAGTTAATCATCGCAAGAAACTGAAGAATATAACAGTACGACACAGTGAGCAAAAACAATGATATGTGCTGTAATTTACAATGAGATCCGTTAAGGACGATTGCACAGCAAGAGCGTCTCTGGCAGGTCAAAGGACGAAGATTCCTTCATCCACTTTCTGTGGTATGATACTCGGTGGTGGTTGCGCGCCTCGGTTAACACTCGGCGAACTGAAATAGCGAGCCAGCCGACCGCGAATATCCTTGATTAAACGCAAAAAAGCCTGGAGACCTACCTCGCTCGCCTTGCGCTCCGATCGTGGCTACGTTTTTTCGCCACCCTCCGCCATCACGACAGTCGGGCTTGAGCACGGAATTGGATTGGCCGCCTTTTCTCTCGCTCGTATCCCACCCCTGAACTACATCTCTTTCTCGCTCTCGCATCAGACTCTCGACGGAAGAACACCGGCGGTTTCAGGACATTGGAGGGACTCGATTAGAGCAGCTTGCAACGGCCAGAAGTACCTGGGCACGTCCGTTCTCCAACCCTCGTTCTCTCTACCTAAATTGTTGTACACTGTCCAGAGTAATCTCTCGTGATAAGAGGTACACTAACTCGTTCGAGAATCTTGAATGTGTACATCTTTAATCAAGTGCTTCTGCGCTTTAACCGAATTTTGCTCATTGTGCGTGATGCACGGCTTTGAAAAAATGTTTAGATCCGCAGAGTAAAACATGTTTCACGATAGACATCCGATGAATTGTCTTTCGTTGCTTGGGATATTTATTTATATATAATTATAAAATTGTTGATTACATAATGTGAAACGGTACTTATATTTCTACGATAATTTTTTTATACTCTTTTAGCTTCATAACTTTCCTTTAATGTTTTTTTTAATATTTTTCTTCTCTAATTATTGTAAATGATGATGGTAGATATATATTTTGTAATGTATAAAGAATATTGATGTCTCTTTTTCTTTTTATCATCATAATTTACAGCTTAAAGTTTACATATACACTGAAGAATTCCACCTCAAATTCTATGAGCTTCGCGAAATTTATGCGCGTTCATATATGCAATTAATAATATACAGTATACAGTTTTGTAAATTTAAATGCCACTCATGACGAATGAACGGTGGAATGGTAATGTTCACAAAAATATTCAAGAACCCCGACGAGACGCCGCGCCCATACGGCATTTTTTTTTGTCGTACTGGAAGGAGGAATGCAAACAATGAAGTAGTTTTCTTGACTTTTCCAGAGGTTTCGTACAGTACGAAATCCACATGTAGTATATGCATTTTCTAGCTGTTTGTTGGTAACCGCAATAGTCCTTTACGTCATTCCAAAGTATCATTGAATTTTCAATGAGACGCAGTGCACGATAAAACGTAAATAAAAGAAAACATACTTAAATTGCGTTAAAACGTCTATTTTAGCGAAAAAAACATCGAGCTACTTTCGTCTAAGAATCAACTGGAGAGACCATTCCGCTTAAAGCCACCCTCCGTCTCGTAAGTACAGAGAGACAAGAGAGAAGACGAAGTGGGTGGTACGGTGTCGCAGAAACGGCCTGGAGATTAGCGTTAATTACAGAGTTGAGCCGTGCCGGGGTTGGGACAGGGCTCTAGGTATTTGTCACTCGGCACTGCTCTCGACTCCCGCTTCTCGTTCTGAATATTAATAATCCCGTTCTTCGCCACCCCCGCGTCCTTTACTCCCGCGACATCCGATGAATTGCGCGGCAGACAACGCTACTCATTATGCTGACTGCTTGATTTCATCATCCTCGATGGTACGAAAAATTAATCGCCCCGCTATCGAGATCAGGAATAAAGAATCCCGTCGGATATTAATGGCGCCTGACGATCGATGCAGACCATAAAGAATACATTTCGTTAATATGTTAACGAACCCAACACTTTTGTCCACGAAATCTTCAGAGATTAGATCGTATCGGCAATCCACAAGTTCTATATATAATCAGTATGATTAAACACCTCTGAATTATAATAATAACATGAAGATACTTTATCCCAAAATAAATTAATGTAACATATTTTAATTTTCTTATTTTCATCGATTAAAGAAATATTGATACAGATTGTATAAAATAATATTGAAATATCGGCCAGAAGAATCTCACATGTTGCATAATGCATTAACGCACAACCAGCGAGTTATTGAAGTTATCAATCTCTTTCAATTGTGCCGAAAAATTCCAAACATTATTGAATTGAAACAAACAGCATATTTTCTTTCCTTTTTCTCTCTTAAAAATAACCATTTTCCAAAAATTGAAGGATCACACTTTCAAATACGACATTCCCTTCTCTCACGAGCGATGTCGATCAATCGATATCACCCATTCCCGTCCTTTCTGTGGTCGGTCCCTCGATGGTGGTCCCATTCCCGCGCAAAACGCTCAGATATTCAAAGTCGGGGAATAGTTTATTCATGGCCGGCTCTGAGAACTTAGAAAGATATTGGAAGCGCCCCAGGAGAGAGAGTAAAAGATGGAGAGAGAGAGAGAGAGAGAGAGAGAGAGAGAGGCGAGAGAGGGATAAAGAGGTAAGAGGGTGAAGGAGATATAGGGGAGGGGGAGGGGGAGCACGGAACCGAGAGCGAGAAGGCCCGAGCGACGAAGGAAGAGGAGTGATATTGGTCGGACGGAAGTGTCCCCTCGGGAAAACGGGAGGAGCGTCGTCTCGTCCCCGATCCGATAAAACGAAAAAGGAACCCCCCTGCGGCATCGCCGCTGCTACTCTCCTACGTCCACGTGACAGCGAGTTCGCCAATAAAATTCAAATAAACTCCGACCGTGCATACTAAATTATCACATCTTCCATTACCCGGCCGCGTGTCCATCCCAGAACGACTTCTTCTAGGATCCCCGGGACACATTCACACGATCGCTGCGCGAAATTCCGATATTCCTGACTTCCGAATGAGGACGCGGTGGGGTAGCAAGGAGAAACTGTAGACTCTATGGTTTTCCGTTTTGCCATACTCCTTTTTTCGTTTCTCTTCTCGGAATAGCGCAATGCGACACTGCGCTCGCAAATGTGACTATTGGTTTAATTTCATTTCCGGTGGATAGAAGGATGCACCGAGCGGGATGATATTTAAGAGTAGTTCGGGGCTGTATAATGCCTGCAATTTCTCAGGATCGATGTCACGTCGTTGTAATCATGTAAGCCATCTTGACGCTGGTGGATTTCTCACTAAAGTATATACGCGTCAAATTATGAAAGAAGAAGACTTTTTTATGAAAAATAGTACAGGTCAGTAGTGCGCTAATTTTTGCACAATTTGTGTGATGGACTTTTCTCTTTGATACTTTAACTTTTATGAGGATTTGATTGTTGATAAAGTCTTAAAAATTTCTATGAGTGATGCAATTTACAAAGAAAATATTGACTTCTTGAAAATAAGAGAAAATAAGAGAAATTGATATTTTTACATTTCTATCTTAAAGAGTATTCCGAAAATCGTGATATAACCAAGAAGGAGATAATTTTTCATTTAAAAATAAATAAAAAATATAGAATAAAATTTTGTCGTACATTTTCACAATTTTTTAATTAATAAAATAAATATTTTAACTTGAAACTTATTGCATTATTTTAACTATATCGAATATTTAAACTATATCAAATCCAAATGACATAGAAATAAATGAAGATCAGATTAGATGAACTAAACAGATTATGATTAGTCAAGTGCACACGTACTTAACGAATTTTATACTCGATTTTACGAAAAAATTTTATTCTATATTTTTTACTTACTATTACGTAAGGAATCATCTCCTTCTCGGTTGTAATGATTTCCGAAACACTCTGTATATATTGGGTTGTCCGGAAAGTTCGTGCCGATGTTAAAGGAAAATTGACACGCAGAAAATTTAAATTTTAGTATACATTTATTAAATTATACAGATTAATCGGCACGAACTTTCCGGACAATATGTAAAAAAACAATATGTAAAAAAACCCAATATGTAAAAAAATAGTAACTTTCTGTATATGTTTAATTTTTATTAAACGCTATGCATGTTTTAATTTTTTGTTTCAACACTATACGCTTAATAAACAGATCATTATAAGAGATTTTGAGATAACACTTTATATCGACTTAGTAATCATCATAACAACGTTATTAGTGACACACTCGATCTGTATTATAACCGGGCGTGACTCGTCTATGAGGGTCCAGCGTGGCAGTGATGGAGGAACGAAGAGGTCAGGTGGTCTTTCCCAGGAACGCCCCAGATTTCAACATTACTCAAGCTGGATCAACCTGCCAAGGAGGAGGCCATTGTTCGCTCTTACGCTCCAGGCTTTTCTTCCGCATCGCCGCGCCGGTACACCATCATATCTGGTTCGGTTATCGCGGTACAAATGCTGTTTGTTGCTGTTCTGTCTAGACATCAAATATCTATAATATTTTCATCATATAAAAACGTAGAAAACTCTGCGAGAACATTATACAGATTTATCTTGATTATTTCAAAGTAGTAATATCCATTTTTATTAATTATCTTTCTCTATAGTCGTATTCGGATTTTAATAATAATATTTTAAGTAATAAAAATAGTACACACACACACACACACACACACACACACACACACACACACACACACATATTGTTAGTTGTTCATGTTAAAATTGTAGCAATGTATTATGTTTGTGGAATTTAATGTGTAACAATAATTACAACATATCTTTATTATTTTAAATACTTAAATTAAATATATTTATTTTATATTAAGGAAGATTTATTAATAGTGAAATTATTTAAAATCAAGTAAATAAGAATTAATTAAACGAAATAACTGTTTATATAATCTTTCGCCAGTAAAGGTTTTGTACTTCTAAAAGAGTGAAACATGTTAATCGTCGATATGTATTTCTTCTGTTTATGGATTGATCAGCAGGTGTACATATACATATTCGTTTTTCATAATTATCGGGCTTAACGTATTTTTCGTTAGAATATAGATGGGTTAACGCAGACAAGAATCGTCTGAACAAAGTTTCCTTGGCGGAAAACAATTAGTAGCCTTAACTGTTCTCCGCACCCCGTAAGCTTATCTACGCCCCGACTATTAGTATAATCGCTGGAGGCGACCCTTAGCTACCCCCTTGAGCCGTTCGCTTTAATTCTTACCAAGTTAAGGCCATCCCCAACGATCTGCACCACTTTGCACTTTGTTCAACACCACGCCTACAATTGAACATTGAACATCAACTATAGTTAAGGCGTAAAAAGTACAATTACATACAAAACGATTTTAAGACGATTTTTTTCTAGGTGATTTATTATTTATTATTTGTAAAGCTTACGCGAAGTAATAGTAATTATGTAAAAATGTATATATAATGAATAAATAACACTTAATAATTTATAATTAACTACAATAATAAAGTATTATTAGAAGATCGACAAATAAATATTGCGATGTTAAATTTATAATGTAAATTTACTTTAATATACCTATTAATAATTATTAATGTTTATTCCATGTATATTCAACATAATTGCAAGTGTATTATTTTATAAACTCGTTACTTTCATTGTATATTATATCTTTAATTTCTCTATGTAATAAAATTCTAGTTTTTTTCTAATTAATTTGTTTAATTAGAAAAAACTGGAATTTTTTAGTTTAATTAGATCATCTCCATATGGAATTATTCCCTCTCGTGAAATTAATTCTCATAAGAGTTGAGTATCATTTTGTTTTGCGAATGAGAGCTGTCCTACCCTTCTGCGAAGGTTGACAGGAACCGTTAGTCGATTAATCCGTAAACACTCCGAAAAATCGACCACGAGTGGATTTCGCGTTTCATCACGCCGCCCACCCATCCACGCGAGCATTGCTGCGAAATCCGCGATATTTCCGGAGGGGTCGGCGACGGGGCGTTCTGTTTTTCGATACATCGGCAATAAACGTAACGTTCCGCCGCGTGTCTAATTGATTTGCAGCGTGCATTGGGGGATGCAGACGCGCGAGAACGGGTGAAAGAGGGATGGTTACAACACGGGAGCGTGAGCACCGGGGAACGAGCCTCGCGCCCACCCCTTTGCATTATGGATGCACCTGATTTCACACTTGTTCGTCCGTATCGCCGAATTCGCTATAACGTCTCCATCATATAAACGGGCCGCAATTTGCCGGCCCATTGTAAACCGCCCCCTCCGGCTCGATTCACGGGTAATAAATCGTGGCTACTGCGGGGAATTTATGTTTACGGTAGCCATGCGCGTATTTACCACGGCCGAGGAGGAAACCTCCCGCCTATCCCGAGCTGGCAACGTGAAATCCGTCGCAGCTGTCGATTATTTCCGATTGGAATTCGTTGACAATCCGTTCATGTCCCATTTCGCGAAAACAGAATTTTCATGTTTATTAAAAAGAGCTTTCATCGAAGAAAACTTATATAAGAAGAAATGCAAAATAATTTGACAAAATTATTTAATCAATAACAATAAGAGCTCTGCTTTTCACAGATCTTGGATACTTTTAAAATTTTTCTTTAGTTTGTGGCAGTTGTATCTATTTTTTTATATACTTTTATCCAAAGTTGCTGTACGATTTTAATACTTTATAATAAATAAAATAATTTTATTTTAAATCATATTTAATTTTGCGCAGCATCTTGAATTAGAAATACATTTAAATCGCTAAAGGATTTAATTCGTCAATTAGGGACCCCTCCCAGCGTGTGCATTAACCGGATGTCCGAAATTGGCCGTGTAATATGCACGTATATGTAATCCGTGCCACGTGTCGGTCGCGATATACCGCAGAATAGCGGTACGAGACGGCGCGAGATACAACGGTACGCGACACTCAACGTTCCCCCATTTCTCCCGAGGCGTCCTTCGCCTACGGCCGCAAACCCACTTGAGCCTTCCGTCCGTTCGTTACTGATCATTCAGTGCCAATTTGTCCAGTTACCGAGATTAGAAAGCGACTTGAAAGCGATGCTAATTCGAGACCCGGTTCCCTCCTTCCCGCTTCCATCTCGCTCTGCTTTCTAATTTACGATTCACCCTCGCTGACCCCCGTACTTATTGCTTTATACTCCGCTTTATGCATTACCATAACGAACATCGAACATACCTGCCGGCTATGTCCGATTTCTTTAAAACGATAGTATTTAATATACAGAATAATATAAACAATATTTTTCATTTATTATTATATGGAGAACAAATACATGTATTCCCTAATATTATGCTTAAAAAATGTTAATAATTTATACTATATAAATGTTAATAATCTATACTATAATATGATATTTCCTGAATACAGAAAAATTCGTACAGAATTCAGAAAATATTGCAAGATTCTTAAAGCATCTATTGGATCATCCGGAAAGTTCGTGCCGATGTTGAAGGAAAATTGAAACGCAGAAAATTTTAATTTAATAAACTAATATACTAAAATTTAAATTTTAATCGGCACGAACTTGCCGGACAACTCAATACTAATTTTTAAGAAAATTTATATGTACATGATATTTATTAAAAACGTTTAATTTATCGATCATGAAGATTCAACGATACATCAAACAAAATCTCGATGAGCTTAGTGATATTTTCAGAGTAAATACTCTCGACCTTCCTTTTTAGATTATTCTTTGAGCTGAATCTTTCAATGTCGCGCATATTCCTCACCACGATCAATTCGAGAGCGACTAACGTGCGTGCGCGAATGCGCTAAAAAGGACATCGGTGGCTTGACATATGGCTGGCGAAATTGCCAGCGGGGTGGCAGTAACAATATTTACAGAAGGAACCTCCAACCCCCGATGTTTTGTTAAGACTGCGTGCGGCGCGCCACCGCAGCCCTCAGGCCAAGGGTGTCACTTTACCCTGGTAATCCCCCGTAATACTCTTTAGCGATCCGCGCCGCCAAGTGATATTAAGTCCCTTACATCCAATTTCTATGGACTTACACCTCTTGTTCTTGAAACGATTAGCATTTTGATTGTAGCCCCGCGTGTAAGATCGACGCTTTTGCCAGTACTTTTCAATTCGCGGTTACCTCGCGAAGTCGCGTATCTCGAGGTGGAAATAATTGCGCAATTCTCGCGGAATTACATCCTGGTTGATTTCCATTACATCATACCAAGTAGAAGCGAGTAATTGAAATTTTCGACGAAGGAAATTTCACGCGTCGTACGAAAGGAGGAAAACTTAATGCAAGATGTCCTTTATTTGAAGAACTGTTATCTTCGTTTCTCGTTAACGCTTTGGGCATCAATTGGAGGGTAAAATCTTGAAATCGTTTTCTTCGCCGTTTGAAGTCAAACTACTCTAGGATCTCATTTATAGAATAATTTGAATTCGAATTTCTCGAAAGTGGGGGGGATGCGATCTTTGCCGGTTTTCTGTTGAAGTTCCTACAATAAATACAATGTCAATTAATTTTTAGATTAAAATGTAAGGATAAATATAAGGTGTAATGCGAACTGTTCATGCACTTTAAGCTTATTTTGTAAAATAAGGCTTTATAACAAGCCTTGTTTTTAATTTATTACCGTACAATTTGTTACCGTATAAGCCAATCATAAAGATTAGAGAGAAAAGTGTGCTAATATTTCTCTAGAGTATCCCATAAAGAAATGACATACATTGACTTGGAATCAAAAGTAGCACGCAGACGAAATAAACGAGAGTAAGCAGCGATTTTCATTGGGCGAACGTATGCCCAGTGGAATCGCGTGTAATCACCACACGCGCGACATGCACGCACGTATGCACGCCACGCTCGCTCGCACGAAAATTGGGGTCGCACATCGCAAAACGCGATTCCGAAGGGTGCGCGATACGTATTTGCCTTTGAACTCGGCAATCACGTCGGGGTGGTCCAAGCCCACCCGACTCGGGATTAGCGAGATCATAATCAGCCAATCACTGGCGGGGTGGCAAATATGCTAGCGAGGTGTCAAATGTCATTTCCTGCGGGACCGAGGGATCTGAATTGATTTCTTCCACTGATACACATGGTACGTCCATACGCCGTCCGTACAGAAGAATACGATTCTAATGAGATTTGAGTTTTCGAAAGCAGGCCGAATTAAATTATATCGAACGGCTTGATCTTCTGGCTTCTGTTCTAGAATAATGATTTATAAGTATATTGAATTTATACTGAGAGGTATGTAACTATATTTAAAATATATATATATAGATATTTTGAATAACGTAAGTTTAATAAGGTAAATTTATAGCAAATTGTTATGATAGGCAAAATGTTTGATATTATAAGAATAAAAAATATATATATATATATATAATATATATATAATAAATTGAAAATGCTGTTCTAAAATTTTAATTTTTATATAAGCAATACAATGTAATAAGTTCAATTAGTAATTATTTATATTATGTATTCTATTTTTTTAATGATAATTTAGCAGTTTAAATATGTAATGTTAACTGATGTAAACCATCGAGTTAGCTTATATCAAAGGTTACGAGAAAGCAAGTCGTGTTTTGCAAATGTAAATGCCTGCTTGAACTTAGCGTGTCTTCTCAGTTTGTGGAAGGCTAAATGCACGGAAACGGATGTGGAGACAAAGTAGCTTCGCGAGATGCTATTCTAACACTACAAAGCGCCGCCGACTTGAATGAAGGCTATGTGTACACATGAAGGATTTATAATATACATTTTCAATACTTCAATTTTATTTTTTTATAACTTGATACATATAAAATTATGTAATACTGAATATAACATGTCTTAAATTTTAAGAAAAATAATTTTATATCAAGCTAATAAAATAAAAAAAATATATGATAATTAAATTAATATATATTTTATATTATTTATTATATTTTAAAATATATATTCAACAAGGAGAAAAAAAAGAAATAATAAGAATATAAATATATGATTTCATCTAAGATAAGATTTGTAATCTTATCCCAGAAACATGTTTCACCTGGAATGCTTGAGATATTTTATATATTTCTATACGGAAGAGATAATTTCGCTGATACTAATCGCTCGCGAATCAAAGGAATCACTCCTATATATATATATATATATATGTCAATCTTTTCCCATTCACGCACGTTCCTTGCTTGTCCTGGTGAACGTCACGTGAGAAGAAAGCGACCACGAACTTTCCACGAAGTGTTCCCGACCGCAAAAGCAGAAAAAGTGCGAGGTAAAGCGGACATTACGATGATCGCCGTAGTGCAGCGAGCGTGCAGTGCGAACGCCATCGGCGGCAGTGGAGAAAGAGAGACAAGGGAAAAAATTAGATCAGTCATTAAGCGGAGAACGATTTAATGAAGATGACCTCATACGCTCCGCGGCGGAGTTGTACAGCCGTCTAAGCGGATTCTCACGTCAATCGCTGGCCGCGAGTCAAGTGGCGAGAATTGTCGGCAATTGTTTCCGAAATCCCGCGCAGATGCGCTCGCGCTCTCGGCGCGCGAATATACTCCCGTCCGAGTCCCGCTATATCGCTGCGAGAAACGTATGCGTGTACGTGTTTGCGCGAAAGAGACGCGAGGGTGGAGTGGAGGGAGCGCCGCGCCGATCCTGATGTGTGAATCACTCGGCACAATTACGGCAATTACCGGACCGGTCGCAAGTCAGCACACTATCCGCGTACGCGACCACTTCGCCGTTTCCCACGCCCTCTTCCATTCACGCTTCGCGCAAATCTTGCGAGGACTTCCCTCCAACGCATCTGCGGCCGACCGACATGCGGCAAAATCGCGTTGAAAAATCGACGACAATATCCTCGCGAATTAGGGATGCCGTTAACGTCTCGAAAAACTCGGTTGATGTCCATTTCGATTATTAGGAGCGTAAGGTGATGATCTATGGTAATGTGATACTTCCTCTGCAAAACTAATGCTTAATAGCTACAACGTCGGTGATCCAAGTTATCACAATTAAATATTCATTACTTTTAACAGAGAAAAAAGTTTTAAAAAGTTCTTCAACATTGATTGGACTGAAGAATATCAATTGCTGCTAAATATGATAATATAATTTCAGGCAATAAATTCAAGCAATAGATTTTTAAAAAATTCGTTGAAAATTCCAAAGAGGAATCTTCATAATTAATTGAACAGAAGAAGCTTATATTTTCTAGGAAAAAGATCTGAATTACTGTAGACATATTAGGTACTCTGAAGAATTTGAACATTACTATAAAATTATTGTTATTTTTGAGCAGCGGTCAAGCAGAGTTGCTGGTTAGGATAAATTTCTACATTTGATCGTCAGCAGGGAAGCAGCAATAAAAACGTTGTCGGAATAAAGCATAGTTGCTGGTCTGGACTTCGGGACGAGGAAGCATTTTAGCTATTGCGGCAAACCGCTGTGAAATATTCGCGCAGCATGGTGCACCTCGCAAGAGGGCTGATAAGGCTATCGCGCACATCGCCCCGCGCGTTTAGCATACATTTGAATAATAGGCAGGCCGGTAATCCTTTAAACCGGTGTGCCCTCTCGTCCCGTAACTAGGTATCCTTTCATCTCTCCGCGCCGAGTTCACCCGAGACCATCCCCGTCTCGCCATCCATCCCCGCTACATTTACTCCCTCCGGGCTGACTAGTGAGGTTCATCCTTCTCCTCCAGGCCATCCGTCCATCCCCTTTCGCCCCTCGTGCCGACGTTTAAAGATATTTCGTTAAAATAACAGTCTCGGCTCGAGTTGGCGGCCCTATTTCCCGTCCCACCCTGCCATCCCTTACCGAGCCGGATGGCCGCGGCAGATAGGGGGTGGCATTTGCAATGCAGAGGTTAAATGGCTGCGGGGCTCGGTCTCTCGAATGGTCCAGGAATCGGGGTTGGGACGCGGGGAACCGGGGATTCAGCGCCGCGCTGCACAGACTCGATTGGTTTTTTACTTGCCGCTCTCTCTGGCGATGCCCGTGCGGGTCCTTTCACCCCCGCCTAACCGTCTTTTCACTCTCTTTATCCTCCTTTCGAAGCTTTCGTTTCCTTCTTGCAGTGCAATCCCGCGTTCTCTAGATCCGATCTCTCTCTCTCTCTCTCTCTCTCTCTCTCTCTCTAAAGCTGTTCCCGTTCTATTTCTCCTCGCAATTCTCCGTCCTTTACCACTTCGTCGAGCAAGCTGCTCGCGGCTCGCGAAACGAAACGCGGAGGAAAAAGAGGTAACTGCGGGAGGGTTTCGACGGGAGGGCGAAGGGAGACGCCAGCGAGATTAAACATTTATTTAAATGGCAGCCGTTTCTGAGCGCGACTAGCACGCACACCGCAACGAAATACGTGTGTCGGCATTTAATACACATGCGTTATGTGTGCGCAGGCACACGCTCGTGTGTTACCACGCGGAAAAGCGCGGGGGTTAATCGTGCAGGTGGACGATTCCGTGCACGCGTGCATGTGTGCGTGGCGTGTGAGCACGTGTGTGCGCGCGAGCTTACGGGCATGGATGTTACGAGTACACGCGAGAGAGGTAGGAGATTAGTCTGGTGGTTTTCAATCCCATTTTCATCGCGCCCCCACCGCAGGGGGGTGGCGATATTGTCGGTGCCTCGGCCGTTCCCGCGCCCGTTTCCGTCCACCAACTCGAGCTCGCATATGATAAGAGGATAAATCAAAGGTGAAAGGTGGTGGCTATATTGCGGGGTGCGCCGGAATTCGCGGGCTTGTGCTCTATTCACTGTTGGAACTGCGATCCTATCGCGTTTTTTTATTTCCAATGTTTTTATCAGCACTTCTGCGCGGTTAATTCTATCATTCTCGAAAGGACGGTGAATTATACATTGTTAGCATTATTTGCAATCGCTATAAATTAATCGTAATAATATTTTGTTAATTAAAAAAATTATGTTTGTTATATTGTGTCATAGTATTATGATTTTTTAAATATATAAATGTGAAATTATATAAATATATTTTTACATACTGTTATTTATTTTTTGTTTTAATTTATTAATTAGACACTTCTAAAGTTTTCTACAAACTCTTTATACGTTAAATATATTAATCAATGAAGTAATACGGAGAAATATTGTAATTTTTATTTGATGAAAACAGGTAATAAGCTCTATAATAAATATGAATGTAATACCATTTGTTGTGTAATACCATTTGTATTATAGTATTTATATAAATATACGTTATATACATTTAGATTTTCTTTGTTTGATTAACCTTCGATAATGATTGATGTTAGA
>Ga0157363_1004056_pt1 | contig 13415 bp, 12 predicted proteins | sample AttsexASBM1_FD_111477 | JGI IMG/M metagenome (GOLD analysis project Ga0157363, IMG submission 111477) | Fungus gardens microbial communities from leaf cutter ant in Ribeirão Preto, State of São Paulo, Brazil - Atta sexdens ASBM1 | ecosystem: Host-associated > Fungi > Mycelium > Unclassified ...
ATGACCAGTTTTTTCGACGCGGGATTCGTACGCTACCCGAAAGATGGGAGAAAGTAGTGGCCAGCGATGGACAATACTTTGAATTATAAATGTATAATCAGTTTTTTACAATAAAGCCTCGAACTTCGGAAAAAAAACGGCGGAAGCAAAGTTGTATACCTAATATCTACTTGAAATTTGCTTTCATTACATATAACGGAAGCAAATTTTTTTTTCTTTTTAACAATGTATAATATAATTAATAATATAATTAAAAATATGAATGTAATATTTAAAATAAAAACAATAAAAAACATTCTCATAGAAGTATAAGTATCCAGCGTAGGGATATATGCGATTGAGTCAACAGTCGTATAAATTACGAAAGTGCAAGCTATTATTTTTTTAAGTTTAAGCTAAATAAACTTGGATTTATAAGACTTGTATTATGAAAAAAAAAGAAATAAACAATAAATTTTATTTTTATTTAGTGTAACAATTAAATTCATCATTACATTACACAAAATTATATAAATTGGATATAACAGGGCAATAGGAGTCAAGCAGGCTAATTCTTGTGCAACCCGAATGGTTAACAAAACAACTTTATCAATAACTAATTGTTTACATGTTTCGACTCACTTTTGGGTCATCTTCCAGAGACAGTATGATGTTGTAATTACAAAAAAAAATTTTTTTCTTACAAACTAATTCAATTCAGTGAGCCAGCTCTATCTATTAACGGAAATTATAATATAAAAATAAACTTTAATAATAATCTAAAATGTATTAAAATTATTAAAAGATAAATTTTTTGAGAAAGCAAAAACGATTTATTGTAAAACAATAGAAGGTAGTCCACTAAAAATTCATCATATCGCAAACACTTAAATTCTATAGGTTTAATCAGAAACTAATCTTTGATCATTCAGCGAATCAGTCAATTATATTGAAATTAATGGATAACTTTTAATATACTTAGAATGTTAATGCAAAGAAAAAGAAAAAAGAAAGAAAGAAAATTCTAATATTAATTATAGTTCCAGACGTACATCAAAACTGAATCTTTAATAATATAATTTTAATATAACGAAGAATGTATCCTAATTATCTGGCAATAACAATGCTCCGATATTTATAGTCCATCTACAATTAGAAAGTAGATCTTGGGAAGTCCCTCTGTCTGCAGGTTGAGGCTACATGTTTATCTCTTGATGTGTAGCATCACTGATACCTGATATTTTTGTACTAAGGTTCCTCATCCAAAATTTCAACATTTTTCCAATTGAACTCGTGGTCCTCTTCCAATTGGTGTCAGTATGGTATGACCGAATGTATAGTTGTGTTCGACCGAATATGATTTCTGTATTCAGCTATTCTCGTCTTTAGCTGTTTTTCTGTTTGTTTCACGTAGCTCGCATCACAACCTTTGCAACAAATCTTGTACACCACATTAGATTTCTTTTCATACGTAGGAGATTCTTATGTATCTTGATGAATTCGCGCTTTCTTATTAACATTATAAAATAATATTTTAATATCTTCGCTGTTTAATCTATTAAATTTCTCGAAAAACATTGAAACATAAGACATCACGAAGGCCTCGCGCTTTCGATATTATCACTCGCTTCTTTCTCTTAAAATTAATGTTTATCAATTGTTTATTAATATTATTAAAAATGAATTCTAATGAATAATCATTCTCAAACGAGATTTTAATTACAAGATAAAAATTATCAAGATGAAATTTAGGATTCGAAAGTAGAATCATTCTATTTATCAAATCGATAGTCGTACCCCTCTTTTAAGAAATCGGGTGTTCAGATAAAAAATTCAAGTATCTCTCTAAAAACGTTAACTTATGGTATCAATCAAATTCGATTTTAATATTATTAATAATTAAAGTAACATCCAAAAAATTTAATCTATCGTCCGACCTCCATGGTAAACTAAATCCTCGAATACTGAGAGTAAAAATGTTAAAAACCGAATTAATCAAAATGATACGTACCATAATTATATCGTCTACATATCTATAATAATAGGGTAGCTATGATCGAATAAAAGACAAGGCTCTACTTTTCAAATTTCGCATGATCAGATCAGCAACGACGGGAGACAACAGACACTCCATGAGAATGCCATAGTTTTGCTTATATATTGAGTTGTCCGGAAAGTTTCGACTAACCTACATAATTTAATAAATGTATACTAAAATTTAAATCTTCTGCATTTCAATTTTCCTTCAACATCAGCACGAATTTTCCGGACAATCCAGTATGTAACATTATTAAAGGTAAAAAACGTGGAATTTAAAATAAATTCAACAGCATTAATAAATTCGTTTTTCAATAAACAGTTTTCCTATGGAAATATACTGCCAATAATTAATAATGCAATCGATTGCATAGTCAATCGACACAATAGTAAAAAGATTAATCACATCAACTAATGAAATCAAGATGTTCATTATTCAAATGAGAGCCATTAAGCTTCTCAACAATTTCGAAACTATTCTCTATACTGCTTTAGGGGTATTTTTTTTAATTATTCTGTGTAGAAAAATCGCTAACTGATAAAGAGAACTATTCAATGAGGAAACTATCAAACAAAAAGGGCATTACGAAAAACAATTCTGCTTATGTATCTTTGGCAAGGCATAGGTTCTCGGAAGTAGTCCCCTCACTGCAAAGCAACATCCTGTATTTTGATATATAATCTGCATTCCTTCATTTTACAAGCATTCCCGCAAGCTTGTAACAATTCTCTCTGTGGGTTCTCTTTTAATGACTTCATACGTCTCTGTATCCTGGAACATCTCAATTACTTTTGAAACACAATCTTTACTATCTAAAGCAACGGTGATATTGCCTTTATCAGCCCGAATAAAAATTATACTATTAGCGATTTTTTTGTAGTGATCCTAGTGGTGATCAGTAGATTCGCTAGTCAGACACATTGAATAAATTTATAATGGAAAATAATAAAGTAAAAAGAAATATTGGAGTACAAATAAGTTTCCGCCGTTTGAAAAAGACGGCGCTATTAATAAATTATAGTGAAAATTGTTTGATGTAAAACGACATATCGTAAGATTGAACATTCGGCAACACCATAACCTTGAAATATTAGCGATTTTGTATCAGTATCATATATTTTTTTTTGTACGAAAATGTCGAGTTTTGAGCCGAATAAGCGTCATTTGCGGGAATTTTCGATTTATTTCTTTAATTTGAAGAAATCTGCAGCTGAGGCTCATAGATTGCTTATAGAAGCATATGGTGATACTGCCTTAAGTGAGAGAAGTTGTCGTGAGTGGTTTCAAAAGTTTAAGAACGGTGAATTTGACGTCGAAGACAAAGAATGTAGCGGAATGTACCGAAAGTGTACGAAGACGCGGAATTGGAAGCATTATTGGATGAAGATTCGTGCTAAACGCAAAAAGAACTTGCACTTACTCACTGACAAACAATTTCATCGTGACTCAACAAACAATTTCATCGTTATCGTTTGAAATCATGGGTTCATATGAACTGAAGTCGAGAAATGTTGAACGCCGATTTTTCACATGTGAAATGCTGCTTGCCAGGCATAAACGAAAGGATTTTTTGCATCGTATAGTCACTGTGATGAAAAATGGTAAACTATGATAACCCAAAAAAGAAGAAATCATGGGGACCACCTGACCATGCTTCAACATCGAGCCAAGCCGAATATTCATGGAAAAATACTCGTGTATTTGGTGCGATCAGCTTGGTGTCGTGTATTATGAGTTGCTCAAACCGAACGAGACCATTATTGGAGCTCTCTACTGAACACAATTGATGAGATTGAGACGAGCACTCAAGGAAAAACGCGCCCACTACTACTCCAGGCATGACAAAATTATTCTCCTGCATGATAATGCATGCTCGATCACATGTTGCGGCGCCGGTCAAAATCTACTTAGAAACACTCAAATGGGAAGTTCTATCCCACCCGCCGTATTCTCCAGACATTGCGCCTTTCGATTATCACTTGTTCCGATCGATGACGCATGGCCTGTCTGAGCAGCACTTCACATCATTAATATTTTGGTATGAAGATACCAAAAATTGTATCGATGATTGGATAGCTTCAAAAGATGAAGCGTTCTTCCGACGCGGTATCCACATGCTATTAGAAAGATGGGAAAAAGTAGTGGCAAGCGATGGCCATTACTTTGAATAAAACATTATGTACCGTTTTCAACACTTTCTAAAAGACAAACTCAAAAAGCAATAGGAAATTGCTTTAAAAATGGGAAAAATTTTATCCACAAACATGCGTGTTTGTTCTGAACATTTTTTATTAAAAGACTTTTTTTTCATAATAAGTTATTTGTGTAACCGAATATTTGACTCATTTAATATTGCAGATTATTTCTAATTATTAAATTATTTGTTATTATATAATTTGATTAATATAAACAAGATAACTTATATAAGATATATTCTCGTTATATAAGAAAAAAACCATTCTTAGATAAATTTTAATCTTTTTAAGATAATAAGAAACGGCCAAATTAAAGTCAAATGTTATTCCCAAAACTTTCAAGTAGATCACATAACATACAAGAGACATCTCCTCAAGAACAAAATAGAGAAGCTAGAGAGCAACGTCTTTAGTAGAAGACAAAAACATATGATATTATTATTATACATATATTATACATATATTATTTATACATATATTTAATATAATATATATTATGAGTAGCATTGTTAAAAAATATATATTTTTCTATTCTATTTAAAAAATGTTTTTAATGTTTTTACAGATAAATTTTTCAAATTTGTATAATAATCAAACTAATCAAGAATCTTTATAAATCAAAGCATTGGAAAGGATACGGGCAATAGAAATCAAGCGCAGAAGACGTCGCGTAAGTAATATATCTACGAAGTGTGAAACTTCTTTATTCTAAAACGCGCTTTATTAATTATAATCTTAAAGTTTTTTGATAAATTAGTTTTTCATATTCTCTATTCCGATATTTTCATCATTTCCTTATTTTTCGTATTTTTCTTTTTTTTTTCTTACACTCTTTTTGGGTTTAATTCTGGTTTAAATTCTCGAGATAGGGGAGCTCACCATGACAGGATAATTTTTATTTACAATTTATTTATGTTAGTTTGTGTTATCTCTGAGGACTGCTCAAAGGTGAGTCGAAACATGTAAGTGCGTTTTAGTGAATAAAGAAGTTTCACACTAGATATATTATTTGCGCGACTTTTTCTGCCTCGCTTGACTGCCCGTATCCTTTCCAATTCAATTTTTTTAACTTAGCTGATGCAGATATAAATGATGAAAATAATCATGTGATACAATCAGAAAAACAATATTAATACATGTTGCGTCGATTATGTTGAGAAGAAGAATTTCTAAGTTATGCAGATAAAGAGACTCAAACATTGATATCTCAGCATCTATCTCTTAATAAGACAACATTAAAAAAATCTTTTCTTATTTTTTAAATGATTGAGTAAAATTAAATACTTTTATTACATTCATTTGAATTGTTAGATGGCATTATTGAATGCGTCTCTGATTTAGAAGTGAATAATGTGAGCAAAAGAAAAGAAATGAATCTGAAAAAGAGTAATTTTGATTTTTGTGAAGTTGAAACAAAATTTATCCTTCTCAGCGCTGGTTATTTGGTATCATACGTCACATAAAATGTGTACTAATTATTTAAAAATATGATACCTATTCTATCACTTGTCTTAAAAACAACATTACCAATGTGGCCTGACCAATAGATAATATGTCTAATATTGGATATGGGAAAAAGTTCGTGGCGATTTTTTAGTAAAATTAAAGTGTTTTTCTTAGAGTATTGAAATCAATTTATTTAAACTAAATATGCTCTATTATTTTCTATAATATTTTGCCATTTTTGGGGCAGAGCCATAATTCCATCGCGATAAAACTTTGTGGTTTTTGATCGAAAAACTGCTTCAAGTGATTTTCACAGACCTCTTTTGAAGCTTTACACTATTAAGAGAGTTCTGCAGAGACCTAAACAAATGATAGTCTGAGGGTGCTATATCAGGACTATAAGGTGGATGCATTAAAACTTCCCAGCCAAGCTCTCGCAATTTTTGCCGAGTCATCAAAGATGTGTGTGGTCGAGTGTTGTCGTGATGAAAGGCGACATCTCTCCTATTGATTAATTCTGGCCGCTTCCTCTCAATTGCTTGTTGTAATCTCTGCAGTTGTTCACAGTAGAGTTCGGAATTAATTGTTTGATTGATAACAGCTCATAGTGAATGATTCCCTTCCAGTTCCACCACACACATAACATCACCTTCTTCCTCGTCAATCCAGGTTTTGCGATTGCTTGCGCCTTTTCTCCTTTCTTTATCCACGATCTTTTTCTAGTTGGATTGTCGTAGGTGGTCCATTTTTCATCATCAGTTATCATTCTCTTCAGAAATGGTTCAATTTCATTCCGTTTTAATTGCGTATCACAAATGTTAATTCGGTCCATCATGTTCCTAACACTCAACTCATGAGGAATCCAAACATCGAGCTTCTTTTTGTATTCAGCTTTGTGTAAATGATTTAAAACTATTTTGTGGTAACTGTGTCGATGCCTAGTTCCCTGACAATCTCCACAGTGCTCACATGCTCATCACGCTCGATTTTTACCATGATTTCATCGGACTTTTCAGTGGTCGACCGGAGCGAGGTTCATTTTTCACATCGAAATTTCCAGCACGAAAGCGAGCGAACCATTTCCGTGATTTTGATAGAGTATTTTCATCGTAAATAGCGCAAATTTTTTCACAAGCTTGTGCAGCATTCTTGCCTTTATCGTAGTGATACTGCAAAATGTAGTGAATTTTTTCCTTATTTATTTCCATTTTCAAAATAAAATAACTTTTGATCCACTTCATTGATTTCAATCTTTTTCGGCTCAAAACAAAGATTAAAATGTCACTATTTAAACGCACATCTAGTGTTACCGACTGCTGAGCATTTAATGCCATCTAGCGCCACAAACTTTTTCCCATACCCAATATGTCTATTGCTTTTAAAAATTTTAATACCACGCGAATTATGGATTGTGCAGAAATTCGTATTGAAAATCCACATTGTGTCAAGTGCAGAATATTGACTTATTCTAATTATAAAAAAATGCCATACAATGGAGTGTTGCTGTGACGCCGTCAGGCCTTATAGTACATGTCAGTAGCAGTTATGGAGGTAGAGCATCCGATAAATTTATTGTTGTTGATTCTGGAATACTTAATAAATTACAGGGTGAGCCATTTAAAATTTGGAATTTAATTTGGCTCTAAAAAAAAACGCATGAATATTTTTCAAAGTTTTTAGCTTTATTGGAAAGGTACATTGCCATTAAACATGAAATACAATTTCATTCAAATGACTTCCACGGCTGGCTGCACAATATCCTATTCTATCAATCCAATTTTTCAGTACATTTTCCACTGCGTGAGCACATATTTCATCGATGGCAACTTTGATTTCATGTTTTAATTCTTGAATCGTTTCTGGCTAATTAGCGTAACACTCATCCTTGACGGTTCCTCAAAAAATAATCCAGCGTAGTCAAATCGCAGCTGCGAGGCGTCCAATTGACATCAGCATTTCGGCTGATTATGCGATTTTCGAAGACAGTGCACAAAAGATTGATTGTAGCGTTGGCTGTGTGGCAAGATGCGCCGTCTTGTTGAAACCAAATGTCATCTGTGTCCTCCTCTTCAAATTTTGGGAAGCAAGAATTCGTTTAGCATGGCGCGGTAGCGCTCGCCATTGACAGTGACGGCAGCTCCTTGGTCATTTTCGAAGAAAAATGGCCCAATGATGCCGCCGGACCAAAAACCATACCAAATAGTCATTCGTTGTGGATGCTTCGACTTCTCCATGATGACGTGCGAATCCTCTGACCCCCAAATACGACAATTCTGCTTGTTCACATAGCCAAGGTGAAAATGAGCTTCGTTAGAAAAGATGATTTTTCGGTAAAAATGCTCATCTTCAAGCGTTGTTCAGCCCATTGGGCGAACCAAAAACGCATCGGATGGTCATGCGGCTTCAATTCTTGCACTAATTGAACTTTGTACGGCTTCATACCGAGGTCTTTATTCAAAATTCTTCTCAAAGAAGTGAAATGTTTAAGTTTTGAGAACGATGGCGAGATGATGTTGATGGATGTTCAAGCACACTCTGAGCAACAGCAGCAATGTTTTCGGTTGATGACTTTACTGGACGAGCACGTGAACGAGTTGCTTTTTCCAATAAGAATCCACTTTGCCGAATTCGCTTCACAAATTGATTCACAAACTGCGTTGAAGGCATTTCTTTTCTACCAAATTTTCCACGTAAATTTCTTACAGTTTGAGTTGAAAACTCACCACTTTGGAAGTAAATTTTCAATATTTCCCAATTTTGTTTAAGCGTATAGCGACCCATTTCGTAAATGTCAACCAAAAAACTAAATTTCTGATCATAAATGTTATTACGTCTTTCAAACTCAAAATAACCGGTAGTTGAAATTCCAAACTAGATGGCCCACCCTAGATTTTATGATGCTGTTATAATGGTGGATAAAAGTTTTCTGATAGAAAATGAATGCTTACAAGTAAGATTAATTATATGGTTTATTTTATAATACAACAGAAATTAAATTTATGTCTAATTTAAAAAATACTTTTTTTACAGAGACATCTTATTCTTGTACAACCTTTTTCTAAAAAAAAAAGCTAAAACTTTCAAAAACAGAAGCACTTCGTACTGCTGAAATAGCTCGAGCAAAGTATGTACATGTGGAACGAATTATTCAAGGAATAAGAGAATTTTCTTTATGTCTGAAGTGCTATGAAACTTAATTTCATATTTTGATGATATCTTAATAATTGTTGCTGTTATTGTAAATCAAAATGCACCAGTATTTAATATAGACAAATTTTTGTAAATTTATTTTCCAAAAACTTGTAATAATTTTTAAGTAACAATAACTTTTTTTCAAGACTATAGTATTGTATTATATTAAAATATATTTAATAATGTAGTAATAACTTATTTTTTTAAAAGAGATATCAATTCCTTGTTTAATAATAATTATTATTATTAATTATTATTATTATTGAGATCGTTAAAATCTTTCATAATTCTTTGTAAAATTTCATCAAAATATATCGCACATAATATTTCAGTGTGTAACACAAAAAGAGTTAAAAAAAACTCACAAATATAATTATCTTCAAATAAAGAATAGTTTACATAATCAGTATAATCTATTCCTAATAAAAACATTCCAAGCTGAATTTGATCATAATGTGCACATTTTTTACGTAGTACCATTAGCATCAAAAGATTTGACTGCATGCATGGCAATGAAATCATTTGCATTTAAACGTTTGCCTTCTTTTGGACTCTTGAATTAAAATAAAATAGCAAGTTCCATTCTATCATTCGTTACAATGCCATCAGGACTGTATTCTAATCATGGAACTTCGAATTAAAAGTTTCAATGAGTTCTGAACTGGTTTGATTAGTGTACTTTTCTTCACCAGGTCCTTCACAACGTAAATCGTGAATTGTAGCTTTGTTACAATTAAATTTATTGTGAAATCTTTGATTGTATTTTTTGTCCCAATTAGGATTTTTGTTAAAATAAATATGCCTTGCTCTCAATAATCCTTTTTTTGCGTTTCTATATTCCAATCATTACTTCCTTGAATTGTCTTCAAAGCAAGATGAACACTTTCATTCAAAATTAACTGTGTATGATTTTTACAAAATTCTGATACTTCATGTTCACATAATAAAAGCTTAATATCTATAAGATATTTTGAGCGAAAATTCTCCTTGATTTAAAAGTTAGAATTTGCAAATGTTTGCTTTTTCTGTCAATTGATTAGATGATTTATCATTTTCATCTTCTGTATATACAAGATTACTGCAATTCATTTTTATTCTACTAAAAAATATTGAATATTGAGTATACTCAATGGAGCAGCTGAAAGTTTCAAGTAACAAGTCACTATAAGATTCCAGATTATTTTCCAAACATATTTAAAATTTATCCATGATCTTTTATCTACGATTATATAATTATTTAATATGTAAATAATCATTTCAATATGTATATATATATATATAATACATATGTCTCAAGTTTATATTCAAAGCTCATAGAATTATAAAAACTTATTAACTGGAAATTCTCTTCAATTGAGTAAGTTTTTATCAATGATAATGCATGTATGCTTACAATATTTCGTAAATTATATTTGTTAATATAAAGTAATACATAAACAAATAATCCAAAAGGAATAAAATAAAATATTATAAAACCTTGCAACGTATCAAAATGTTTTTCCATTTTTCTCTGGTATAATCTCTGGTGTTTGAATAGCACATATATTTCTTTGACTTTTGACATGACACAATTCTGAAATTCATTAGCCTCATTCTTTGTGATGAGATGAATTGATTTTTGCCCATTGTTGTTCTATATCTGTGTAATTTAAGTCATCAAATTCATCCTCGTTAGTTCTACAATTAAGAAAATATAATGATTATCTCCAGAACGGGATCAGTAGCATGGCGGATCGAATATTGATTTTTGATTATTATAAATAACTAGACATCAATTAAAGGAAAACAATTATTAATGTTCGATTGAAAGCATATGCAGTGATTCTATGACTCACAGATAAGCTTGATCACAGCTTTTCTGACTCATATATAAAACGAAAACACTTTAATCACTCCTATTCTTTCGAAATAATTAAGAGACCATAATTAAGAAATTGAAAAAAGAAATAAATCATCCATCCAAAGTCCAAGTATCGAATTGCATTACATCCTGATATATATATATATATATAGCCTTTTGGAAAAGCCCAGTCAGTTATAGAAAATTTTTTGATCAGTTGACGAGTTTAGTTGTTCCAACTGCGGAGTTCTCGGCTCGGTGCAATCCTAAAAATCAGTAATTCACATTCGAAGATCTTTCACTCGTGATTAAGAGGGACATCACTAGGATATCACTGAAACATCATCGGGGACTTCCGCTATAGTTTGCCACTACCTCCAACAAATAATAAGAACAAATTTTCTTCTTTCCTTTCTCGCATTAATTTAATTTTAAAGTTATATGACCATCAATGTTCTCTCGCTCTCTTATTTCTCCTCAATCTTTTTCTTTCTTTAATCGCAGACATACTCAGCTTTTCTCCTAACGAATTACTTAAGCGATAAAATGCTTCAGGTAATTTACATCTTTCTTTACTCAGAAAGATACTATACTTATAATTATACTTAAGCGGTAAAATGCTTCAGATAATTCTCCTTTTTCTCTACTCAGAATTACTTAAACGATAAAACACTTTAAGTAATTCTCCTTTTTCTTTTTCAGAATTACTTAAGCAATAAACGTCTTAAGTAATACATGATAATTCTCTCTAAAACCAAATCATAACTCCTGGAAAATCTATCCTCCTTCTTTTCGGAATTACCTTATCCTTCTACGTTCTTTTAATTATTCATCATGGGAAATTTTAATAGATGGTCTGGCGAAATAAGTACACAGCAGGACACAAGAAACGAGCCAAGCTCGAAAAATTTAGAAAGGCTAGCATTCTGATTATGACGCGGATACAGACCGGGCAATTCATCTTTCCTCAAGCCTGTCGTCTTAGAAGGACTTATTGGCGCCAGAAATATCAAGAGCCTCCTCCAACATCTCCATGGCTTTACTTCTGATGATCCAATCAAGTTCCTCTAGTTATACATTTCCGGAGGCTTCCTTGAATTTTGAATTTCCTTCCCTCTTCTCTTCTTCTACCCTCGATAATTTCCAAATTTCAGAACTTTCTACTCCCTTTCACTCTCCAGTCTTCCTCTGAAGACAACAGGTCCTACGAAGAGATATTCTAGTCACTTGAATACCGAATCTATAAGAAGTTCCTCTTCTTCTTTTTAATACATGCACACACTTACACAGAGATTTATATTTGTCTCTAGCATTGATTTTTGTAAAAAACAACATTCATTACATACACGATACTTACTCTTCATATATATATATATATATATATATATATACATATATATATATTATTTTATATTATTGTAAATTTCATGTATTAATATGTGTTTATGATTATATAAGTACATGCATACATCTGTATATAACTTTAATTAAAAGAAAAATAATAAATAGAACTATAGAAAAATTTTATATGAATATTTCTAAATGATTGCTTAAATTTTATTTCGCCACCTTTTGCTTCACTGCATACTTGGCAAGGTCCAATCCTTTCAAGGTAAAAAGGATTAAATTCCTTGATCTAAAAGTCAGATGCACAATCTCGAATTGGGTAATAGCGTCGCGTATCAACATTGACCCACATCTGGGACCTAATCAAATGCTTCCAACTTGTGGCACTTATCTCTGAACGATAACCACAAGAGCGGTTCAATTGCGTCCTTCCTTGGCCCTTTCCTAATTTCTTTTTTTCATTAAAAAGAATCTTTGGGTTTGGACGTAACAGAGAAATAGACTTTATTCGTACACAGTTGTTCCAACTCATGCTACCTGGACACGCCCAAGTATCTGCTTTATTATCCCGTTCTATTACGATCGACATGATCGATTCTACTACGATAATACTACTATGATCCCATTCGTCATTTTCATTAAAGTTCATGCATTTTGTGCGACTTAAGATTTGCATTAAACAAGAGAATAAGTACGTTAAATTTTAGCTATAAACTTTAGCTAGTAGCATACTTTTAAATTTACTAAAATCGTAATTGCATGCACTTTTGCATTAAACAATTAATTGTTGGGTAATTGCATTGATAATATATCCATTTTTCACAAATAATTTTTGAATAGATTTTTATAAGGGTTTTGAAGTATTTTTTGTAATAATATACTTGGTCAGTTGTATTGATTTCATACTTACCATGGTATATTTTTTATAATTAATTCTCGAATAAATGTAAAGTCTTTTTTTTATATATTTAGCGTGCCTTTTTTAGTTTTGGGAAAAGTATTTTATAGAATTTCACTTCTTTTTGTAAAAATTAGAAATTATTGTTTTTTTTTTTGTTTCATTAAACTCTTATTGCATATACATTTATACAAATGCGTGCGGGACGTTACTAGGCGAGGGGGAATGACGTTACAGAGGGAGGGATAGGGGGATTATGTCACATGAGATGACGTCATTAGTCGCGGGGATGGTGGTGCGGGAGACGAGAATATCCCTGGTGTGGGAAATTACGTAGCGGAAACTTGCATCCGCGTCGCGATGAAGACATGGCACGGAGGGATCAATGGCCGCCGGGCGCGATCCGCTGTCACTGCCGCCGATTCCCGCCTCCAGGCTCAGAGTGGGGCCGTATATTCATGATGTATATATACATATATA
>Ga0157363_1004057_pt1 | contig 13413 bp, 12 predicted proteins | sample AttsexASBM1_FD_111477 | JGI IMG/M metagenome (GOLD analysis project Ga0157363, IMG submission 111477) | Fungus gardens microbial communities from leaf cutter ant in Ribeirão Preto, State of São Paulo, Brazil - Atta sexdens ASBM1 | ecosystem: Host-associated > Fungi > Mycelium > Unclassified ...
AAATAAAAATAATAGAGTTTAGAAAACTATCAGATGCTGATATTAATTTGATCTTGGAATAATGTTGCAAATGAAATCACTTTCCAAGGTCATCTCAAGGTCAAATTAATCGTAACATCAACTCTTCTTAAATCCTAATTTGTTTCAAACATTTTTTTACATAAATCCAATATTTTTTGAGATATAGCCGTTTCAGAACTTTTACCACGCATTATAATACTAAGTTTTCTGAAATCTACGATCTATATGATCTTGCCTTTTTTTTTTTAATTTGCACCTTATGTTGTCAACTTTTATTGATATCAAGGATTTTCATCAGAATTTAATACTTGTACGAACCGAGATAATCCCTTGTCAAACTTCAATGCTTAATAACTTGATTCACGAGGTCAACTGCCATGTTTTTCTGCCAATTTCTTTTTTGAATGAAAACACAAATGAGTATATATTTTTATTAAGATTTTAATAGGGGGGAGGGAGTATTCTAAATAATTATCTAGATGATTTCTATTGTAATCAGATTGTTATTTATTAATAAGTTTATATATTTTATATATATTTAATATTTAGTAATCTTAATCGATATTTTATTTTCTCGGATAATGTAAAAATAGCATTTTATAAATTGACAAATGTATATAATTATATATTTTCATGTCCGCAGTAAAATAGTAAAATATTTTAAAATAGTAAAATTATTTAAAATAAACAATATAATTTACTTTGGATTTTATTCGGTACACTAGATTTACACACAAGATTTGGATTAAATGTTGCAGTAGCAGTACTTAATAATGATATTTTATTTTTTAGGTAATGAATATTGCAAAAGGAATGGGGCTAACTTTTAATAGAATAAATCACTTGAAGGAATGCTTATTCTCTCCTAAACATTTATTGTACACAAATATAGGGATATCGATTTCTCTTTCTGGCATAGGAGATATTTTAGAGCAACATTATGAGATATTAAAGGTTTGTTAATCATAACTTTCATGATAGGATATTTGCATGATGATTTGTTGATATTCTCTTTAGGACAAATGGGATAAATGGAGTTTTACCAGAACGAGAAATATGTCTGTGTCTGGCATGTCTATCGGGATAATTTGTCATTACTGGTATAATTTTTTAGATACTAGAATGACTGGACGTACTATTGGTATAGTTTTAAAAAAAGTGATTATTGATCAATTAATTTGCTCACCTCTCTGTATAAGTACATTTTTTTTTACACTGGCCTTGATGGAGAATAACAGTTTGACAGAGTTTAAGAATGAAATTAGGAAAAAAGCGCATAGACTATATATAGCTGAATGGATCATTTGGCCTCCAGCACAAGTTATTAACTTTTATTTCCTTCCCACACGATACAGAGTACTTTACGATAACACGATATCTTTAGGTTATGATATCTATACTAGCTATGTAAAATATGATATGGAAACAATTAATAGATAATGTTATTTTAATTAGTAAAATATTTTTGTAAAATTACAAATTTAAGTAATAAATCAAATAGAACTTATTGCCAGTTCATTGAGCTGCTTTTTACTACGTATATATATATATTTATAAATATATATACTAAAATGTAAAAATCAAATTTCTAAAATATATCAATAAAATATATATCAATAAAACACATCAAATTTCTAAAATTGTAAATTTAAATTGCAAAATATAAAATACAAGTGAATAGACAAAATGATAACTGTATTTTCAATTTGATTTTAATCGAATAGAAAATAATTCTAGTGAAAAATATTTTACACAATCACATGATCATTTTTGAAATAAGCATGATATGCAATTCATTTTATTTTTTATCACATTTTATTGTAAGAAAAGCGTAACATCTATTTACTTAGTTAATCTGCCCTTTATTTGGGCTATGATATGGAGTTTTCTTCATACATGTTATAATACTGCTAATATCTTTAACTTATTTTGGATGAGGATGATATTTGCATTTTTTAAAACATTCCATCGTGAATGCCGATAGGTACTAACACAGCTGTGAACAGCAATAAATTGCGAGCTACTAGTTTCCAATCATTCGGTACTGCATAAGGTGCCAAAATGCGAGTCAATCTATGAATCTAGAAGAAAGAATATCTCAATAAGATCTCAATAAGAAAAAAAAATTTTTTTATCGTTAAAATTATAATTGCAAATATCAACATAACAGAAATAATCTGTTTTTCTTACTTCGTGACTAGCGCATATGAAAATAAATGACGTAATCAACAAGTTCAACACGGGAAATCTGGGTAATAATACAAGTACTCCATGCGAATCTGCTGCCAACCATATATGGCCTTGCGCAACCAAAGTTTCCAAACTTATTCTACCTAATCCAGCTAAAAGTGCAGAATGTTTTCCCCGTAATGCCAATGATGCATTTCGAAGAGCAATATAGCCTACAATCTAACAGATTACATTAATTAATGAAATAGCAATATAAAAGAATTAATAAGTATAAGAGAAACGATGAAAAATATAATATGAAGGAAAGGAATAAATAATAAACGAATTAAAGCAGTTTACCGGAATGAACGCAACGTAAGAATGAATTTCCTCGCATTCTGATACAGAGTGACACAAAATTGTGAAAGTGGTATACGCTATTAAGGAAATTAATGCCAGTATAGGAGACAATGCAGTGCCTGGAATGTGATCTATTCTCTGAAGAGCGACAAGACCAGCTCCAAAAGTCAAGCCCCAGACTACGCTGTATCTGTCGACTCTCCAACGAGACCACCATTCACGGATATCATCATCAGTTGTCACGAATAATGCTTTCCAGGGCCTCGTGACAAAAACTTTCTCAAAGAACACCTGCATTAATAAAACATGTTATATTTTAAATATATTTTTCAAAAAAAAATTTTTTTTTTTACCTCTGACATGTATAATACGGTAATTGTTGATACAAGACCCAAAAGTTTTAGAGCAAAGTATAGCAAGGCTCTCGGTCCATATTCTGTTAAACTTCCAGAATATATTCTGGGTGGTAACCAAGCTAGAAAGTAAATTACTAAAAACCAGAATGATACTAATGGTACAAAATGATAAAATTGATATGGTCTGTTCATGCAAAGGCATAAGGATACTGTCAATAAATTTAATCGAAACATAACCTGAAACACAACAAACAGATTTGATTCCACTGGCAAAAATATGATTTTAATGACTTGAGTTTAAGTTGCGTTATAAAACTTTTTTTCTAATACTTACTCTAGCAAATCTGACAAGAGATACGTCACCAGTTTGCCAAAAATAATAAAAGTGTCCATATCCAGACAAGAATAAGTAGGCAGAATTAATTAATCTTAAATACATATAGATCGGTAAGACATTTTTGGCACCAGTAACATGGTATATAAGCACAACCGCTTGCATTAAACCTCTCCATTCATCCGTTTGTTCTCTATTTAACACTCTCGGTCCCCTCTCGCGATCTTCAGTGAAAAATAATCCAAGAGCTAAGATGTAGCCAAGTGGTAGCCAAAAACTGAATTCACTGTAATATTTATTCTCCTTCATGAAAAAATTTGTTCTAAAAATGATATAAGAGAGCAGAGAATTATTAAAACTATTGCAATAGCTATTTAATAAGACAAGATTACAAACCTTAACAAGCGATTACTTACCTGTCGCATAAGTAAAAATATGCTAATATAGTCGAAAAGAGAGCCAGTGATGTAATGAGGGTATAGAAATCTTGTATCTCAGGTTGCTTCACTTGAATGACCTCCGAAGTACCTGCTTCTTCCGTATCACTTATTTCCTCAGTGGTAACATGAGAATAGGATACTTCGGAACGATACCTGTATAATTTTCTATATAGCCATACACCTCCTCCTATTGTTACGCTATAAAAAAGAATATTAAGAAAGATTATTAAAAAAAAAATTGTTTTCCATAAGAAGAATAAATCATCGAATTAACGAATTACAAATAAATAATATTAGATACTCAATTACAATAATGCAAGCGCAGATAGAGTTAACAATTGTAAAGTAGTTGCCGGCTCGGGATAACTGCAACAACTGCCATCATCGAAATTCATATGATCATTGCAATATGTATTTAATAATATTTGAACTTTATGCCGAAGTGATAATGGACTCGCCAAATAACCATCTGGACTTTGTTCAAGAACACCCGTACCGACTAACTTGCTGCTTTGCCATATACGAGCCTCACTGTGAGATAATATCTGTATGCAGCGATTATAGAATATTTATCTTTTCCTTTATATTGTCAGATAAACATATCGTCGATGTTACCTTCTCGGCTGCTTTGTTGCACAAGTTAATCTGTTTGTTGTCTAAACTCGACAATTGTGCGGGCAGTCTTTCCTTGAGTACAGGATCTTGTAAGAGCCATAGAAATTGAGAATCCTTTTTAGCCAAAAAATCTATCGGCTGTACTAGTCGAATCAAACCTGTATTGTATTCCGAATAAAGTTGCGTATCACTATTATTATTTGCAAGAATCACAGCTGCAGCAGAGCCTGCGACAATTACACTAGGTGCATCTGTCTTCTATAACAAGATAAATGTAAATTTCACTATTTCATCCTCTGATTCAAACTTCTTATGTGTGTATTTATACAATTTATCTTATTTACTTATTGTATAATATACATGTATCATACCATCCAGCCTCTAAGGTTTGCTGTCATAGAATTATCAAGTCGTGGCCTCCATAGAAATTGTACATTTAACTTGAGTTGTCCATCATTAAAACCCAAGTCAGAATTTTCCGGTAGCTCCGTAAGATCGGATGTTTTACCCTCAATCATAAATTGTGAAACAAATGATTTATATAATTGCCTTATTCTAGTATCACCGATAAATACAAAATGATTATGGTGGCCCATGAAAGCTAGATATCTCATACATCTTCTGCTGTCTCTATAAAATTTGATGTAAATTTTTTTCTATATGAAAGTTAATGTCTTTTTATAAAATAAATTATAAATAATCTTACGTTTGTGTATAGTGGTGCATCATGCAGCCATACGGTTGCCATTCCTTGTCTCCCTTATATCTGCCTTCTGTCAATAACCATTTGCAAGAATCGCTACCTATGACAGAAGTTAATAATCTGTTTATATGTGCGCCAATAGTAAATTACTTGTATTATTAGAATTAAAAAATGAAAACTATAACATTGCAAAAATTGTTTTTATAAATTTTATGGCTTGTTAATTTTTATTTACTTTGCAGACGTTGCCACTATATTTACCATAAATAAGATGTATGACACTATGATATATAATAAAACAGACAACAAGCGCAGTAGCTAATTTTTTTGCACTTGTTACTGTTATAAGACTAATAAAATGTTCAGCCGATGTCATGAAGGGATCCAATCGATATATATATATATATATATATATATATATATCTCGATTACATTGCACTGCAAAATAAAATTGTAGATATACTTATATAATTGTATATACCTATTTACATACATACATCAGTAATACCTGAATTTTGTATACCTAATATCATAAAACAAGATTTCGTTCAGACAGAAATTGTATTATTGCAATTGCTCTCCGATATAATGTAACAATCCTTTCACGTTGTGAGAATGAAACTTATCTGAATTCTTATCGTTGTATAAATAATATCTCCTGAAATACTATGCGGTCATAAAATAATTTAACTTTTATAACTTGTTTTGCATGTCGAACAGCATAACAAAATGATTTGTATAAAAAAAATATCGGGAGTTTCAACTTTAATGCGATTTTGCAATTAATGCGGTAAAGTAACATCACGCATTATTCAGATTTCACATCACCGTGCCGGGTATAAGTATATATCAATATAGGCGATATAGCAGCAAACCATACCAACGTCAACTGCAGACTGCAAAATGCTGTATTGTTATACGCTATATGGTACTGCAGCTGCTCACTGCTGTAGTGTGAACTATTAATGAGTGCAAATAGTGCAAATAATGCAATGCAAAGGCAAAGGCAGTTCGCCGAGCAATCAAACATGATTGGTTCTTACTTTTTACTTGTAGATCCAATGAAAATGGTGTTTGAATGCGCGATTGAAGCGCACACCTACAACACACCTATAGTAACTTATAGTGTCGAGTTCCTGCAGGTAGCACCATAGTACTGCCAAGTACTGCCAAGTAGCACCCCGCGGCCTCAGCATTGGGCAGCAATGGTAGCATTGGGTGGCATTGGATGGCATCATCGGGATGCGCCGCTGATTGGCGGCCGTGCGCTTTCATGACATTTGCGATTGTCTGCGATTCGATGTCTACCTCGGTCGCTTCTGATCGCCTCGGTCCGCCTTTACTATTGCATAGGTCATATGATTCTGTCAATCAGTCTTATGCAAAATTGACAAGTTGTCAGTGTGCGCCAATTATCATTCCTGTCAGCGATTATCGGGCACGTTTCACGTATACGTATATACGTATGCGAGTGAGAGTGAACGGCAGAAAACGCGGCAGTTAACGACGCAGGTTCTCCGTGCTCCGAGAAAATGTCACTTTTTGGAGTAAGCAATCCCTTTTCTACGCAAGTAGGACAAAAGATTGGTAAGTACCTTTTATTATATTCCTCATTTTTTATTGAATCGTATTGAATCGAGTGTATGTTTCGCATCTCTCCTCTATTTCTTTGGAGAATTATTAGAGATCCACATTGGTTGACGAGGACTTCTAAAGTGCGTACTTGGAACGCTATTTCACTTTATTTTCGACCAATTTAATTATGATCGATAAAATTGTTGCGTATCAAATATTCTGAATAACAGATCTACACGCTCGTAGCGAGTTGTCGTCGTCGTCGTCATCGTCGTCGTCATCTACAATCGTCATTAGTGCGGTTTTTTCTTTTTTGTCATTTCAGAGTCTGCTACAGATGGTAGCTTACCCAGTGAGAATTGGACGCTTAATATGGAGATATGTGATATTATAAACGAAACTGAGGATGGTCCAAAAGATGCTATTAAAGCTATAAAACGCAGACTCAATCAGGCAGCAGGCAAAAATTATACCATAGTCATGTATACGCTTACCGTTAGTATTATAGACCATAATGATACTGTTTATGTAGAATCATGTACAATATAACAAAATATATATCTATAATAGTTTGCTTTAATTGAATACTTGAGTACGCATCAGCCACATGAATTTTTATAACAATAATATAATAAGTAAGTGTCGCTTTAATCAAGTGCCACTTGACACTTTCTGGTTTGGACAATTTACACAATTAGTGCCGTTGATTGACAATTGTTAATATTATTATAATTATAATTTTAAGTGTACAATGTATTCTTGATCAAATCACTAAGAGAATACTGTAATATTGTGAATATGAGCATATTTATGTTTATTAATTTCTAATCCAAGTACTTGTAATATAATATAATTTGTATATAATAGGTATTGGAAACATGTGTGAAAAATTGTGGGAAACGTTTTCATGCTCTTGCTTGTTCGAGAGAGTTTGTGCAAGATTTATTTAAATTAATTGGTCCCAAAAATGAGCCACCGACAGCAGTTCAAGAGAAAGTTTTAAGTTTAATCCAAACTTGGGCAGATACATTCCGTCATCAGCCGCACACTCAAGGTGTTGTGCAAGTTTATCAAGAGTTAAAAATAAAGGGCATACAGTTCCCGATGACTGATCTAGATGCTATGGCACCAATTATTACTCCGGAAAGAGTAAGATGCTATCGGTTGAAATGAAATTATTATATCTGCGCTATCCATATATTTGGTCCATTTGTATCTCTGAAAATAATTTTGTTTCTTTTTGTCAATAATATTTTTATAGAGTGTACCTGAAACAGAGCAAATTCCGGCAAGTCTGGCTACAAATGAGCAACCCACGTCTTTGGGAACGCAACATTTACCTTCTCAAACACAGTCACAGTCTGGCCAGTTAACTCAATTGAACGAACAGCAATTGGCCAAATTACAAAGTGAACTCGATGTTGTTCAAGGAAATATGCGAGTGTTATCGGAAATGTTGGCATACTTTACAAGTCCAGATCAAAGTTGCAAGCAACAACCAGATTCTGCAGATCTTGAATTATTGAACGTAGGAATCTTTTATATGTGTGTCTCATTAGTTTCTATAAATTTATTGAATAAAGAAATTTGTCTCATTTTTTTATTCATGTTTTTAGATTTTTCCTTGTTTTTGTAAAATTGTGTTTTGTAAAATTGTTTTGATAAATTCCAATATATAAATTTCATGTTGCAATTCCATGTCTAAACAATTATTTGCAGGAACTTCATTCGACATGTAAAGCAATGCAAGAACGTGTCGTTGATTTAATTGGTAAATTGGCTCACGATGAAATGACAGCAGAACTATTACGCATTAATGATGAATTAAATAATCTCTTTCTTCGTTATACGCGTTATACGAAGAATAAAATGCAAATACCGGCGAGCACTATATTAGCCCAGACAATTGCACAACCACCGAATACTGAATCGATTCAAACTCTTACTAAACGAGAAGCGGAGTCACTTATAGATTTATCTGATGATGTGGATAATTTAACAAAACAAATGAATGAACTCGGTAAGTCAAAGTGTATTAATCTAATGTAAAATTGCAGTGCAAAATTGTATTAAATATTATTAAAAATATTATTAAAAAATATTATTAAAAAAGTGCTGTTTCTATATATTTCTCATATATTTTTTCTGTATCACGTTCGTATGAATTTTTTCTCAAGATTGATACTATTCTATCGTCGATTTTAAATATTAGATGCGGCTGAAGGTGTAGACAAAAATGCAAGACAAAAGGAGAAAAAAGAAGGAGATAGTGATGAATTTGATATGTTTGCACAATCACGCAATGCAACGTATGAAACAACAAAAAATAGGTATTGTATATTAGATTGTAATTAATTATAAAATTTTATCATTCATAATAACAGAAGTTAAAATTATATAGTTGTTAAAATATATAGTTATTAAAATTTATAGTTGTTAAAATTATTTATATAATAAAGTGCGTGCGTGCATGTGTGTGTAAAATCTTTCTATGTTTAGTAAAAAAATATGTATATATATATATATATATATATATATATATATATATATATATATATTTTTTTTAAAAAACACATAAAAAAAAAAAAAAAAATTTATATAATATATTATTATATATTTTTTATAAATTATATATAAAAGAGATTGCGTGTGTGTGTGTGTGTATAATATCTTTATGTTTAAAAAAAAAAAATATATATATATATATATATATATATATATATATATATATATATATAGACTTTTTCTTAAAAAATAATAATCTTTTATAATTAAACATAAAATTGTATAACACGGTAAATATTAATACACAAAACTCCAATCTTTTTTGCAACGCACTTATTTTTTCGCAATTATTTATGACATGGATAAAAATGATAAGAAAAAAAATATTAACATTACATTGTATATTTAATTATTTTATAAAGCTCATCACACATTATAAATTTCCTTCAATATATCTTTATTTATTTCAATATGTATTTGTATAGATTAAATTGATTCAATAATACTTTAATATATTTTAATTACAGTGGCAGCAAGTACGAGGATAATTTGGAGCAGGTGAGAGGAGGAAGTTTAAGTACGGCAATTCTCAACCGCAATAATCCTAAATTACCTCAACAGACCACTACTAGTGCTAGTGTGCGTAACATCCTCTCCTTCTTAAACTAACGATTAGAAAAAATTAGTCACACTCATCAATCTTCTTTTCTAATAAACACATTTTTTACGCCTGATTGCTGCCAACCGAAGATTGTTTAAAATACTGTAACTTGCATAATAATATAAACGTTCAATTCTGACGATTCGGTTTTATGCCAATTTCAAACACTGCATGCGCTAATGTTATGTAAATTTGTGTTGTCAATGTTCTCGATATTTTATATGTACATATATACACTAGAAGGATACAAAAGAGGTACAGTAACTTTTTCTTATGGAATCTTGCTTACATATGTTACGTATTCGTTATCACGATTGCATATCTCTTTTAAAAGCATGAAAATATATGTTAATTTTGATTACGTTGTTATTGAATTTTGTTTGCATCAACGTTATAACATATGATTTGTATTTCTTTGTTGTTTTGTTCAATGTTTGTGTTTGTTTTTCTATACTTAGCCAAACCTGGAATCTGAATTCAATGAAATGGCAGCCTGGTTAGATCGCACAGTAAGTACTTTAGTAGTTTAGGCTTTCAAATCAATTTTACAAATAGTACATGTATTTGTTTTCAAGCAAACCAAATGTTCAAAATCATAATAATCGTATAAATTTAAAAGATTCTCTTTTACAAGAGCGTCAGTCGTCAAACAATATAATTTGTATTACAGCCTGGAGGGCAAGGTGATCAAGAATCCTTAACATCGTCGGAATTTGAGCGCTTCTTAGCAGAACGTGCAGCCGCGGCTGAAGCTTTACCAACACTCCCTACAGCCACAACTGCCACCTCGAACTCTTCAACTACCGGTAATCAGAACATTCAGCGCCAAATTAACAAAGATCAAGACAAATCTTTATTCGCACTTTAAGTACCTTAAAATTATCTGTTGTAAAATGGGAGATTAAACTTACTTGGGACTGCCGTGTTATTTTAAACGGCATGTATCTATTTTTCCCTCTGTTAAACCACGCTCCCAACATCGCCGATAATTTAAGCTACGGATTTGTATTTTTTAACATAAGGAGCTGAAATAAGATAGAGAAATACAAAGATGGGAGAAAAAGTATACACATGAAAAATGCTTGTGCTTGTATGTACTTAATAAGGTAATGCTGATCGTATGCAATCATGTCTGAGATATTGTTTCAGTTATAAAATTGTGGTCATACACACACGTATTAATATGATAAACAAGTTGCTTTAAAGTTGTTCTCTGAATTATTACAATTGATTATTATATAATAATAGCATGTTAAGAATTAGTTTACATTTGTACATAAGCAACAATGCGTCCATTGAAAAAAAATATCCAGATTATACAATATATCGCAACAGGTTTTATTATGATAAATTTTGCCTCAAAGCGGCGAATTAAGCGTGAAATTCGCAATTAGATGAAATTTTCAGATTGATGGATCGGATATCTGGACGAATATCCAAATGAATAATCAATCTTATCTATATATTGATAAACTATTTTTCTATGTTGAAGTAAATTTTGTCTCTCAGCTGTTTGACATTCTATATATACAGAGATACATTTTACAGATTTATTATTATTTTTACTATTGTAATTCCTATTATTGTATAGAGACTTTGTAGAGACTTTACTATTATAGATTAATATAAATTAGTAGCATGAATTTATTATTACTGCTATTATTACTGCAGTTATGTGTAATAATATATTATAAATGAGTAATATATTCTGAGAAATGATTATAAACGCAACAGTAATATTGGTAATTAGAGATTTTTTTTTAACATCCTATGTTATTTGTAGCTCTGAAAAAAAGAATGAAAAACTCGATTTTTATAGTTTTATCGATTGTCCTAACATTTATATTATTATTCATAATACTATACTTCTTATCTTATATTTGCTTATATTTGCGTTTTTATTACATTTATGCGTACTTAGTGCAAATAGATGGCTAAAAAACAAGTACACCTGCGGTGCCTGTATTAACTGAACTCAAAGTTAATAAGGATAATCTGTACTCTTGATTTACGCAGAGAATAAAACTGTGCATCACAACCAAATTTCTTTGTACTTTTGTATTTCTTGCACACATCCTGTTACATTTTCAAATATAAGACGTACATTATTTGCATTATCTTAAAATAATTAATTATATGTGCAACGCATTAAACTCACTCTCTCTCTCTCTCTCTCTCTCTCTCTCTCTCTCTTTCTATTCTATACGAAATTCTAATCTATACTCTAAACTCATTAGAAATATAAAATTAAAAATTAAAACATAAATAGCGAGAATAATTTTTATAGAGAGTTTGTAGAAATTGGAAAATGATTTTTCTTACCACGTGTACGGAATAGCGGTAGAACTAGAATGTTTAGTATGTATTGACGCGAATATTGAGAGCATAAATATACTCCACTACTCGTGAGTATACTTATTGGAGTAGGTATTTGTTAGTGCAGTTCATCGTCATGGGCTGCGCTGATGACGCCTAATGAGAGCGAGAGTGATCAGCGATTTCGTAATAGTAAGTCGCTGTAAGTCGCGATGGATCGGTAAGAGGGTAAGGGGGTAAGGGCAGAGAGAGTCTTTGCGCGACTTGCGAGCACTTGAGCAGTAGTAAGCCGGCAATCACTGCTGGCTTCATTTCAGCTGATTTTAAAGTTAAGTTGATTTTAAAGTTGAATTGGCAATATCGGCATTCGGGTATTCGACATCATTCGGTAATCGACAATTTCAGACAGTTTATTTCAATCGACCAATGCGAATACTGAAATTACTGAATAACAACGAGCAATAACGAGCTAACGAGTCGCTCGAGAACACGCGACAGGCGTGACGATTGATCGCGGATGACCTGGCATTGCGTTCGCGAAAAGAAGCTTCCGCGCTTATCCGAGGACAAGGAACATGTATACCGTATCAAAAGGACCTAGCAAAATTGTAGCAAAAACACGACGAGGTACTCTAAATTTGGATTTCTCAATGCCACATAGCCTAGACGACAATTGTAGATAATTGTAGATTATGGTTTGGAGCTTCTAAATTGAATTTTCGTTTCTTGTAGGGATCAGTCAGAATCTCGAAAGACTGGAAACTTTGCGCGATTTGACGAGGAAGACCGATATCGAAGACGACCACGAGATCACCTGGTGAGAGAGAAAGAAAGAGTAGCGCTCTAACCCCTTTCTTGACGCAACTTTTTTACATTACTTCTCCGCTGGGCAGCTACCGCTGCTTTTGATATTACGCAATTCGTTAGAATTTGTTCTGTAAAATTGTTAAACTATTAACATAATTGATGCGCGTCGTTGAAATTCCTAAGTAGTATATCTAATGAAACGTACTGCAAATATATCTATTGAAACTGTGATTTTTCTTTGTATTTCCTAGGATAATAAAATAATTTTGTTTCTTCACATTTTACTGCTAAAATTGCGTAAGATTGCATGTGTGTAATAAACGCATGTGACGAAGAAAACTATTTGCTCCATTATACTTGTATGCTGTCTGTAATAAAGCTTCTTATATATATGTATATATATATATATATATATGTATATATATATATGTATATATATATATATATGTATATATATATATATATATATATATATATATATATATATATATATATATATATATATTTTATTTTTACATTCACATACAAAACAGAGTCTCTTATATTTATAT
>Ga0157363_1004058_pt1 | contig 13413 bp, 7 predicted proteins | sample AttsexASBM1_FD_111477 | JGI IMG/M metagenome (GOLD analysis project Ga0157363, IMG submission 111477) | Fungus gardens microbial communities from leaf cutter ant in Ribeirão Preto, State of São Paulo, Brazil - Atta sexdens ASBM1 | ecosystem: Host-associated > Fungi > Mycelium > Unclassified ...
CACACACACACACACACACACACACACACACACACACACACACACACACACACATACACACACACACACACACGCGCGCGCGCGCACGTAATACATTATCGTATTTGTGTTGTAGTATAAGAGTCGTGGAATTACTGTACAGTGCACGAGAAGATTGGATAGCAGTATGCGAGTGCATGATCTTGGAGCCATTAAGGCATCACGATGTGTGGCCTTGGCTCGAGCATCTACCGGTTGCTTCGTTAGATCAAGTTATATCGGTTCACACTTTAACTCTTCTGACGATCAATGCTAATCAGTTTGCTACGATTGTTGCAACACGATTACAGAACAAGATTGATGCAATACTACAGAGGCTTACCGATAATTTAAGCTTAGAATATAAGCTGTTTGGAGCATTGTATCAGATCGCGCAGTATAAGGAGGAGGATGTTTCTTTGGAATTAACAACTGAACACTTCGAGAGGTATTTAGCATTAATGTGCGAATTGGAGCCAGCACGCGTAGTTGCTCATTTGCACGGACCACATGGGTGCAGGTTGGATGAGGCGTTAAAGATTGTCCAGAAATGGAATTGTAAAGATGCAGAAGCGGTTATGCTAGAGAAGCTTGGTAATTACCAGGAAGCGTTTGATCTTTTGTTGAAAGAGTTTGAGGATCGGCTGGAGATGTACCGGCAAGATAAAGCTTCGGAAAGCGAAACGGTGCACGCCGCCATTCAACTCGCGGGGATATGTCGGAGATCTGCGGGGAATCTCGACTGGATGCCCCTAGTGGAAGTTATGTTTCGATCGCATTCAGAGAATAACAGGCAGAAAGTGGATATATTGAACGGCAAATTATTGAGATTAATTCTAGAATCTCTGAGCGGTACATCGATTTTGTCGAACATATTGGAGCAGATCCTGAGAAATCCGTCAGCAACGAGCGGAACGATGGGTGACATACGGCAACTGCTGTCCGGAGTCCTCACTCAATCGCGATATGAGCAAACACTGGTTGAAACTACCGCTCGATTAGTGAGTTTGGAGCTTCATAAGGCTCTAGAAACATCCTTGAGGTATCCTGGAAATTCTGATGACATGCGAGATATATTCATTCTTAGACTTGTGTTTATTTATCTCAGATTGTCAAAAGCGAGAAAATACAGGATAAAAATTTTTGCAAATTTGAATAAAAACATTTTTCAATAAAACAATACTTGTAATTAATGGAATAATTTATTAGAAACCATCTTCTTGTTTCGAGAAATTAAAAATCATACTTATTTTTATATTATTAACTTATTTATATATTATTAATTTGAGATAGTTTGTCATAACTGCGGAACATAGCTTATTTAATTTTTGATTTTATACACACACACACACACACACACACACACAAAACATGTATATAGAGTGTTTGGAAAATAACGATAAATCTTTCGCATAGGGGCAGAATGGATTAAACTGAGAAGAAAAGTCTTCTATCATTTTGCAATTTTCGCAATGTTAACAAAATATTAATTGCTAAAAGTTGCCGAAAATTGGTCTTCAATAATTTTTTTACTCAAATACTATTCAATTTTACAGAAAAACTACAAGAGACAAAAATTGTTTATTTTTTTCTCATAGAACTCTACGAATTTTTTATCAACTTTTTAATACTGCATTTTCTCATTTTTACCAAAATGAAAAAATACGGTATTAAAAAATTCTAAAAAAATTCTTAGAGCTCTACGAGAAGAAAATAAATAATTTTTGTCTCTTGTAATTTTTCTGTAAAATTGATAGTATTTGAGTATAAAATTATTGAAGACCAATTTACGACAATTTTTAGCAATTAATATCTTATTAACTATTACAAAAATTGCAAAATGGTAGAGGACTTTTCTTTTCAGTTTTAGTCCATTCTGTTCCTGCAAAAGATTTATCATTATTTTCCTGTATACACATGCATAATTAATTTCTAGATATATGGCTATATTATTAATTAATGAAACAAAAAGAAAGTTTTCGGTGTCTTACAAATTGTTTCTAGCACTTTAAATGTTGAAACATATTTTCATATTAATATATTGTGCAAAAATTTTGATTGTGTATTTTTTTGCTTCCGACATAATCTGAGTACATTGAGAAAAAAATATAATTAATTTTAATAAATATTTAGTTCAATATTGCTAAACATTACTTACAGTAAATATTTGTTCAATAAAAAAAAAGATTGTTAAAATCAAATTAACATTTCTTGTATCAAATAAATATATCTTTATATTTAATAAACATTTAGTTAGATAGTATTCAACTAAACATTTATTAAAATTGACTATATTTTTTTTCAGTGTAGTAGTGATGAGTGAATCGGAGCTTTAATAAAGTGCGGAAGTCCGCAAAGCTTCACGATGAACTTCAAATAGTTCAAATGCAAGATTTTCTTGATAATAATAAAGCACAAGGGAAGATTTCATCTAAATTGAGTGATGAAAGCATGTAAAATCAAAGAGGTTCATCGTGAAACAGATTTTTGTTGAAATGTTATATAATTATATACATATCATCAATTATATGTGCAACGATTTTTCTGTCATTCAGGGATGCTGGTAGAGCATGCGGCAACGTTTCTCTAACTTGCCCCGTGTGCAGACAGCCATTGTCGCATTGTTCTGATCACGTGGTGGTATTTGGCTGTGGTCATGGATATCATTTAACATGTCTGGGCGAACCTAAATCATGTTACAAATGCTTGAATACAAAAGGATGGGCGCCCATCGCTACCAACGTTGCGCACACTGTTGCGCAGCCACTGGTTAGTTGTAACAGCAATGTATCTTCTCGTTACCTTTCATTTTGTATACTACAGGAATACTATTTTGTTTACTTCTATCTTATAGAAAAAGAAACAACTTCTTCCGCCAGAATTTTTACATCACAAAGATCTTATATTAAGATTGGCCCCATCTTGTTCTATTCCTGATCTTGAGGGTATCTTTTAAATCTAGTCTTCAACTATCAAGAATGATGATCGCATTTGTGGGCAGTATGTAGTATTTTTAAGATACCAAAATGAATATGTACAATGTACTATACATATATTATGGATAATCCACATATTGTCTAGTACCCGAGCAAGAGATCAAGCTCTTTCCTTGAGATTTGATTTGTTTAATTAATGTTTATGATATGTTGCCAAATATAAATTATTGAAATACATTTATTATATATATTGTTTATATAACATTATATTATTCTCTTCCATTATAACGTGTAACTTCGTACATTTATATTGTTTCCTCGAGTATCATTGATGGATCCATTTTATGTTTTATTTTAATAATGAAAACTGGTTTCCTAGGTATATTATCCGCTAAAACGCAACACGGATCTATAGGTTCATCGTCAAGTAACTCACCGGTGAGAAGTTTTGCGACAATTGGAAAAACATCCAGTTTTGGGCATTTAGATTTATCGATTGGTGATATGTTAATATTTGAGACATATGTGTCTACAACAGATTCTAATTTAACAAGGAATGGATTCAACTTCAATATAGCTATATATTGTCGTAACTGCAAATCAAAAAGGATTACTAATATTTGCTTATAGAAGGTTTTATAAGCTTGTACACATTTTGCCTGTACACTTTTCTTATATATGTAATGATATATTAAATGTTAAAAGCAGTAGATACGTGCCTTATCATCAGATTTTTCGAGATTACATAATAAATCTTCAGTTTCATTTAACAAAACATAACACTTCGCGAGATATTCACGACTGTATTTGGTTTCATGGGTATGCAACAATTCCCTTGTTAAAGATTTCTCTCTTTTTATCTTTTCAAGGAGCAATGCTAATGGTATTCCCGATAGCGTACGACTACCCACTTGTATCTTGGAACATTTTTCACAGACCTATATAATTCATGCATCAATCCTGTAAATATTTATACAAGAAATCCGTAAATATAAAATATAGAAGTTTTACCTGCTTATTAATAGAGTTCCATGAACCAACAATCCTGTTTATAAATTGCTTAAAGTCGCTCGTGGAGGTGTAATTTTCAGATAAATATAATAACGACTGGAGTTTATCTGTCAGATTACACAACAGTTTACGAAACAATTCGAATTTGTCATGAAATTCAAGAGTTACGTCTGGACCGTGACCTTCTGACTTGAGAATGTTCACCTGTATAAAAAAATGTATCCATCATATGTGTAAAATTCGTTTGACTGCACATAATTTTGAAACACTTAAAAATGAAACGTATTCGTGTGTTTTGATGTTTATATATTAACTCACATTCTTTTCAAGAATTTGTACAATATCATGAGTCGATATGTCGTCGGTCGTCATGATGGTTGTTTATAGAAATTATTTCAGGTATACCTTATTAAACTATTATATATTATTTCAGGTATACCTTGTTAAACTATTAAACTTATTTCCATGGCCAATTCGATATCATCCGAAACGCGATAGTCCTTTTTTCAGAAGATAGATATTCAGTTTGTTTCTTTTTATTGATTGTTGGCTTATATAAACGACATTGTTGTTTTCCTTTCGTACACATGGGGATACAACTTCGGATGAGAAAGCATTTGTATTCTCGCGTGTACATACATATAGTATGTACATACATAAATTTGATGTTGATTTGTTTGCATAGCATAGCAGTCACTTTATAACATCGCGTATTAATTTCATTGATATGACATCTTTACGTTCCATTGACATTCCTGTTTTTTCATTCGATAATGATGTAATGAGATATGGGATGAGATTAATAAAAGTCAATTAAGAATTGACTTCTTCACGGATCGCTTAAAAAATTAACTTATAGTTTTGTAATTTTATTCGCTAATAGCGATTTCTTAATATTATAAGCGCTCCTGGACTATATCATAAGTAATGTACAAGTTACATATTCGGTATTATTATTATTATTATTATTATATATAACTATATGTTATTTAGTTATACACAATTATTTTAATAATTGCAGTAGAAACATATTTAAATTCGCATTATAGGGAAGTATGTGCTATTGTAATTTATATAGTAACAAAAAGTAGCGCGACACTGCCATTAAACGTGCTAATTGCTAATCTGCGCCTTTTGCTTCGAAACGCCTCAACAAACATTATAACTCTAGTCGTTTCCGAAAAATGATTATCTGTCTTAACATTGCTTTTTACAGGGGGGAAGAGTACCTCTACACACAAAAAAAAGAGGACGGATTATTATATATATATATATATATATATATATATACACACACACACACACACATATATATATATATTACATATATTCAATTTAATTTATTATAAATACTTTATTTTTTTTAAAGATATAGAATAAATTGCTTCTATATTACTTAATAAACGAGCAAAATAAGATGTTAGATTAATAATAAATTAATATATATTTGAGATTCAATAAAATTGCATATACAAAATATATTAAAACGTTTCGACTCATAATCTTCTTCAGTTTCAATAAGAAATTATCCTAGCTTCTAATAGTAAACAATAAAAATCGATGGATACTTATGTCGTAATTGTACCGCAACATACCCAAATATTGGCACACCATGTCCGTAAAGAGTACCAGATCCATACCATGTCCGTAAAGAGAGTCAAGATATTAAAAATTATAACTAAATCCTCGGTTAACAGTGAGAATCACGTTAGGTTCATTAGAGTCAATGGTAAAATAATCTAGATCGAGATAATTATATTAAAAATTGTGTAAAAAAGAAAAAGAATGTATGTATATCAAAGTAGTCATGTAATTTACAGTCATAGTATGAAACATTTGACATATAACTGGCAATGATAATATTGATGTTGTCGTTCTTATTAAAATCATGAGATGAACTGAGGCCGACGAGCAATAACACACATTAAATGTAACTTAAACAAAAACAATGATGAATAATTATGATATCATTTAGTTTATTTTAAAAGTAAATTCTAAAGACGATAATTAGTTGATTGTAGACAGATAATATTGTTTTTACTCACGTCATATATAATGCGTGTTATTGTTCGTTGGCTTCAATTCATCTTAGGATTTCGATAAGAGCAATAACACCAATATCATTATCAGACAGTTATATGTCAAATATTTCACATCATGATCATAAGTTACATGACTACTCTGATATACAGGGTGTCCCATTTTAATGTCCCATCCCAAATAACTTTTATTTTTGATCTTAGAAAAAAATGTTCAGACAAAAGTTGTATAGCTTTGAGGAGGATATAAGATGGTCATTAGTTTGACCTTGACCCCACCTCACGTTTACCTTCAATTTCTTAAATGGAACCCCCTACTTTTTATTGCACATTCTTGTAGATCATCTCGAGATCTTTCCAAAACACTATAATTAAGTTCATTTTCAGTCATTTAAGTACTTTTTGAATTATAAGATGTCCGACCGACTAAAACCTCTTGAATATTGTTCAGGATCATGATCTGGATAACATTTGTTAAGCTCAAGGTCATTGGAGATTGTTCCTCTTATTTTCATTTTTGCACTAAAAATTACATTTTTATGTAATTTAAGTTAATCGAGGGTTTAGTTATAATTTTTGACATCTTGACGGTACTTTTTACGAACATGGTGTGCCAATACTTCGATGTGTTGCGATACAATTATGACATTAAGTTTCTATTGACTTTTGTTTGCGGTTAGAATACTAGGATTTCTTATTAACTAAAGAAGACTCTGTGAGTCAAAATTTTAATATATTTTGTGTATCCAATTTTATTGAGGCTAATTTCAAATATATATTAATTTACTGTTAATCTAACATCTTATTTTACTCATTTATTGGTCATTATTTTTGAAGAAAATTATAATTTTCTACAATAATTTATATTGAACACAAAATGGTATGTATAGTTGATGATACTCATCCCCCATGAATCGATTCATTCGAAATACATGTGTACTAAACTTATGCAAGAGGCAAAAAATGCCACGACGAGTTTGTCAGGAACATGCAATGTTTTTTTTAAATGAATCACCATAAATGAGTCATTATGAGATTTGAATGAACGCATCAACTGTCAGAATGCAACAGTTTACTTCCAAATTCACTTACATTGAAAAACGATAACTATTTTACAAATGAAAATCAATCAGTGTAATCACACTGTTAAAACAGATCGATTTCTGAATTGTCGATATAGCTCCTAAAAATCGTTCTCCGTTTATACATCTCTGCCAGTCGTTCACTTTGCTAATGGCAGCGAGAATGAGCATTAGTGATATCTATAGATATCTATAAGAGTGATGTCTATAATGTGGCGGTCTATAATTGTTTCCGTGCCGTGGCCGTGCGTAAGAAGTATTGTAAGGATATCTTCGATGATGATGATGATGATGATGGTGATGATTATGATGATGATAACCATTAACTGGTCGATTCCATTTGTGAAATGACTTGTAGCTTGTATTGGATCTCTCTTCATATGACCGACGATTCGTGTGGTCCTTAATCTTCTTTGTCCGGCCTTTATCTATTGCCTCATCGTCAGCGTTAAAATGACGTTTACGTTCCTCTCTCCTGTCATTATCAACATTGCGGTCGATCTGAGTTCTATTGCCATTCCAATTCATTACTGAAAATTGAAGAAAATAAAATATACTTCTTGATTTTTCTACAATAACTTATATACAATGGAACTTCCATAACTTCTACTATGCAGGGCTGTGAGAAGTTAGAAAGATTCTCTCCATTCTTATATTAGGAGTGGAGTATTAAAAAGAAATAGCATTACATATAGTGAGAATTTGCACAGATGCCAACGCAACATGATCTATTTTAACACTGAAAATGATTATATATGTCATGTATGGAAGAGGAAATGAAGAAGTTACAGAATACTAAAGTCAAGGAAGTTTCACTGTAATTAAATTTATGATAAAATCAGATATACACCTGAGGAACTGCCATATCCGCGATGTGACATTTTTAATAAGTGTGAAACAGCGTCCGAATCATTGGTACCGTTAAAATTTCGCACAGCTGCGGCACTCGGTGTCGTACTACTTTGATTTGATTTAGTATCCTCCCTAGAACAAATATAGACATTTTTCCTGTCGCTTTATCATTATTATACAGAGTTATATTTCGTAAAAGAATTTACCTATTGTCAGTATATGACCATCCATTAGTAGACCCACTGAGAATACGAGTTGTATCCTTGACTTGCCAGTTTTTAACGTTGTTAGTTATAGCCTTCGTAGATATGATTTCTTCTTGTCCATTTTTTCTGATAATCTGGCGACATTTATCTTTATCGCGCTGCTCAAACTGACCATTTGTTTCAATTTTTCCATTTTGATGTTTCAGCACATTTATCCGGCCGTTACTGTTGGATCCATTTTGCATTTTTGTACAATCTACAATTGTAACTTGCGTCGTCATTGTTGACACGCTGATGGTATTGCTCTTGGAATTAGTTTTTTGCAACTCTTTAGAATTGGAGGTTGTTTTTATTACATCTTTCGCAAGGCATTTTGGCACACCATTCGTGATATTAATTCGAGATACAGTATTTGATATTTGACTTTTTGAAATCCCTGTCCCAGAGGAACAATCTTCTTCCTCACTGGAACCGTCATAGGGCACTAAACTGTTTCCATTCAGAACCTTTCCGTTTTTAATGTGCACAACTAACCTTGGTTGCGATTTATCCTGCGTTTTCTGTGACAATTGTGTACTAACGGATTCATTGGATTTTTGTACAGGAAGATTTAATTCTATATTTCTTTGTGATGGGAGTTGTGGACCGATTAACGTTGGTTTACTCGTATTACTGAAGTCATTTGGTAATCCACTTGATGATCCGTTTGCAAAACATCCAGCAGACATCAAAGATTTGGATATAGAAGACTTATTTGTAGAATTGGAAAGCGAAGTCGGCATATTCTTTGCCGATGTTGTGCCATTCATTTTCACGGTTTGTTGATTTTGACTATCATTTTCCATTTCGAAAATCATAATATACGCATTTGTACTTAATACATTATTAAGGCTTATTGGGCGAACGCAAGAATCGTCGAAGGAATAATATTGACCGCTCGATACTTGTGCAATTGCCGTATAGTGGCCACAGTTTACAGAGGGGCCCATGTGCGTTACCATTGACATAAGTTTATAAGTTAGCTGTTTGGAAGATTCGCCCGGTTCTCTCCACAAATATTGGCCCATATCTATAGTCTGTTTAAAACCGATGTGTCTAGATATTTTTCCTCCTAAATAGCTAAATCGTTTTAACTGTACACACAACACTTTTGGCGGACGCTCCAGAGTAAATTGTTTTGTAGCAGGAACTCTCCTCTTGCAGGCTTCACATTTATAGTCATTGTTATCCAATTGTTCTCTACTGAAGTAACTATTTAATGCTTCATCCAATGTATTCGCCTTGCGTATATCCACAAGCAAATCCTGTTAAAAATTCACAAATGTTTATAAATAGAAACATACATGAAAATCATTTACTTTACAGTTATATAGTGATAACTTTATTATATACTTGAAAGTGTTGAAACGTGGTAGAAACATGTTGACATTGCAGGCACTTCACTTCAGTACGTATATATCCACCAAATATTTGATTAATAGGTGTCGTTTCCTTAGAATAGCTATCCAACTTAGTTGCTTTATGCCTAGTCAAATACGCGCGTTCCATTCCTTCCAATAAATAGCGTAAAAATTCATGAGCATCTTCTTGTTGTCCAGGCACCATAGTTCGGCAAATGACTACAGGAATAACGCCTACTACAGTATTTGTCTATGTATGTGTGATATATTTATTATTAGAGGCAAGTACATACGCTTTAGTTTATTATACACATAAAACGGTTTGATTGCACCACCAGACTTTTGATGACTGAACTGCAGAGTCTTGGCTACTGCACATGTAAGGCATTCTCCACCGCCATCTAAAACTATCCTATTATCAAAATACCATACAAAACCATGCTATTATAACTTTATATTATACTTTGTATTATACTTAGAAACGTGTGCACGATGCATACAACAGAATAGCAAGTAAAAACTTACTGTTTTGCTCGCACTTGGAATTATGATGTGGATCAGACAGCAACCAATTGACGAGAGCTGGAACATGAAACAATGCCTGAAGAGTGCTGTTCAGATAACAAGTATTTCCAACGTTGTACATGCCAGCTCCGACTGGACACGTGCCTTTCCATCCAAGATGAACCTTTTTGGGAGAATAGAGAGTGACACTTGGTTCTGGTAGAATCGGTCCCTTGTTTATATCATTCTTCTTATAGATTGCACTATCTTTTCCTTTGTTCCCCTCTAAATTTTCAGAAGGAGACAAGTTGAGGAAGATATTACAATTAGCTTGCACCTGACTTGTCACTTGGAAATCTTTTAATTCCTCATAACGGATTTCTGTTTGTATGATCCGTGAAGCATTGCTCACTAGCTCGATCGACAGATCATCTGTGGTTTTAGACGGACTGTTATTTAGAGCGCAGTGAAGCCTGGCTGCAATAGGATCGCAGACGCTGACCGCAGGCATCTTTCTCACAGTTCAAAATTCCTTCCGTTAGTCTTTGTGAAGCAGTATACCTATAATAAAACATAAAATATGAGATAATATTTCAGATAACATTTTTATTGTGGATCATGTTGATTGCTCCTTAATCCTTTTGTCCATAATCTTTCATTTCTTTTCATTATTGTTTTACAAGACTTTTACTAAAAATGAAAACTAAAATTTGCAAAACAATTCTTTGTTGTTCAAAGAATAGAGATTTAAACCATTCTAACAAAATTCACATAAAAATAAAAATTTTTTGTCTTTAATTCAAAATTGGTATTCGTGTACTTGAGTTTTTATTGACAAAAGATTTGATGAGATAAATATGAAAAGAATAAATATTTTGTGTGTGTGTGTGTGTGTGTGTACAGGCGCGCGCGCGCGCGCATGAAATAAGCACATGCAATTGCATCGTGTGGATAAAAATTAAAAAATTTCATGGAAGAATCGAGTAAGAGAGTTAATATCGAGATATTTCGTTTATCAAGTAACAAAATAGATGTTCTAAGATACTAGATTGAGCTTACTCGTATGACCGATCGATTAAGGTTTGAAGAAAGCGCCAAGACATGCGGACTTGCGGGAAGTAACACCTTTAACGATTGTTTACCTGCTTGTAGATGTAAAGCGATCCCTAAGCAGTATATTTCCAAAATGAGCACGACGACCATCTGGCGTGGAGCTCCTTCGGACTTCGGTTTCTTGCACGCGGAATCGCGCGGCTATCGGCTTGTAGCCGTGAGCAATATCGTGCAGTATCGTGAGTTCGAGCTCTAATTCGGTCTCGACACGGCTACCGGAGAGGAATTGTTCGCCGCTGTCGGAGGTAATGCACACATACATGTGCACGCGACGAGCGCGCGCGCGCGTATTTCTCTCTCTCTCTCGTTCTTTCACCCGTCACGAGCAATTTCCCGCGTGCACGCGTACGTAGCACGTTAATGTCCGATGTAAGAAGACACGTTCACACCACCGCGCGCAAGCAACACCAACTTGATATCCGACGACCGACGCCGGTCATCACATATCGATCGCGCACGACAATTTCGCGGCACACTCGAGCGTCAGACACGCGGGAACGACAGATAAGTACGGACACATTACTATGACAGCCATTTGCATTCGTTGCTATCTTCGCGGGACGGCTTCCTGCGAGCGCTTCGTTAGCACGCGGGAAAATCAGACGTCGCGCAAGATGGTTCCGGCCGGCTTTACGATGGCTAACGGACAAGAGAACACGAGTGCCGGGTAAGGGGAAGGGAGGTTGCTGAGCCGAGAGGTCGACATGGCTATAAGGGCTGTCGCACACAAAATTTCGCAACAGTGGCCTAGTTTCTACCGAGGATTTAATCTGGATTAAAATGTAAGAACCAGCCAACTACAGTCGAGCATTCCCCTGTCGTTCGACTGTAATAGAGGAATGCTCCAGTGATGCGCTGTCGTTGAAATTATTCCCATACAGGAATGTTCGTCGCGCATGCGTAAGCGTCGTTACAATTTCGTATTGGCTTTCACATCATATCGGGGCATGCACAAATATTCCCGTATCACTGGAATGCTCTGTAGTTGATTGATTCTTACAGATCCGGTTTCGGTGGAAACTAGACCAGTGACCGTAAAGATAAATTTTCACGAGCTGCTCAAATCGGCTATTTAGTAACAAAAAGGATCACGTGATCAAAATTGAATACGAATATCCATTTTAAAACGTGATCCTTTTTATCACTGAAACAGCTAGTTAGAGCAGCTCGTGAAAATTTATCTTTAAGGCTATTCTACATTGGTCGTATCGTAACGTCGTAAGGATCTGAGCATAAGAATCGTCATAACACTTATGCCCAATTTGTACCAACGTAGATTAACTTTAATCTTGGTTCAACTTACTCTTTGTCTTTTTCTAATCTTTAGAAACTTGTGCGTTAATTCGGATCTATATAGGTGTTTTAAGTTTTAAGTTTTAAGCTGTAAGAAATTGACCAACTGCAATCGAATGCGAGGAGAATAAGTGATTGTGATTCGTCCATTCCTTACGGCTTAAGATTTAAAAGCTATTATAGATTCGGGATTACTTATATCTATAATTTAAGTCTAAGGATGAAACAATCAATTAGCGCTATTCGGAATAACGCAAAATAACACTGATTGCTTCCATGACGCATTCTCTATTCCGCAATCGTTTTCCGCATCGTGTGATTTCACCCTAAGTAAGTGTTACGACAATTTTGTGCTCAGACTCTAGCATTGACATATGCTGGATTCACACTAGATCTGACGTGCGTCGTACAATGTTTTGCAACGAGAAAACAGAATTTTATTTTGTATCGATAATACGAAACATGATACGAAATCCTGTTTTTTGATTGTAGAGCATCGTATGACGCACGTCAGATCCAGCAATATAGTACTGAGGCGCATTCAGGTTCCCACCTGAGTATGTTCCAGACATCATGTTAACTTTGTTTCACATTCAGAATAACAAGATGTTCAGAATAAAAAGATGTCTAGATGGTACATAATCTAAAACTCAGATAGGAATCTGAACATAGCCCTGAATAGAGCATTAAGGCTAAACATAATAGGCACAGACAATAGACCATCCAATCAGAGTTCTGGTGTGTAAGTTCGATATTATATCCTAGAGAGCTGATTGGAAGATTTGTTATTCCTTAGAATCCTTATAACAGAATCTGACACTGCATTCACGCGCATGTCCATTTGTTATTAACAATCAAAATTGGAAATGTATCGCCGTGTTTGCTGCGCAATTCAAATGACTGCTTGCTGTTATATGAGACAATAGAGTTTAAACTATTTAAATGATCCAAGATGAAAG
>Ga0157363_1004059_pt1 | contig 13409 bp, 7 predicted proteins | sample AttsexASBM1_FD_111477 | JGI IMG/M metagenome (GOLD analysis project Ga0157363, IMG submission 111477) | Fungus gardens microbial communities from leaf cutter ant in Ribeirão Preto, State of São Paulo, Brazil - Atta sexdens ASBM1 | ecosystem: Host-associated > Fungi > Mycelium > Unclassified ...
GAATAAAAGGTGCAGCATTATAAGAAATTTTACTTATATAAGAAACGTGTTTACGTGTTCTAATGAGTACTAATAAATTTTTTTTTGTAATCGAGTCCCCAAAGGGAACTATAATCTCTTATACATAGGACATGGCAAAAATAGGACATACATTGTCAGTCAATATTGTCAGCAATATTGTCAATTTTATTTCGTTTTGTGTAAAAATTAATTTAAAAATTCGATGTTATTAAATGTTATATGTATAAAAATATAAAAACTAAAAGAAGTATTAAAGATGATTAAAAGATATCCAAAGAAGTCATCCTTTAGTTATTATATGGATAAGACATATAAGATGACATATAGTCATTTTTTCGTCGACTATATTCTTTCACTAAAGATATCTTTATATCAATTTAATCTTTTAGACGACTTTTTACTCTCTGGAATATTATGTTATTTTTAATTTGTGTTGATTGGATAGTTTTAAAGACTATTAGTTAAATTAAAGTTAAATGTTTATATAGTTACTGAAAGAATCAATATTTAATGTAATATTTATATTTTTTTTAACCTAAGAAATACCTCGAATTAGACAGGTTAGATCAGGTTAGACTAGGTTAGATGAGAAGTTTAGCGCAGAGGACTTCCTTCTTTAAAAATGCAATTCATCCGTCAAATTATGTGTCACATTATGTGTAACATTGAATTTCTCCACTATCGTGCGACAGCATCTCTTCCTTCCGTAAACATAGCGTAATCATTTGGAGACGGCAGTAAGTATAATTATATTTCATCTTTTTCTTTCCCATGACATGAAAAACGAGTTTTCAGTTTTCAATTGTCTTCTGAGAGATTGTCACGGCGCAGTGGCGCTGCTCCTCTCGCGGAACCGGAAGTAGATCTGTTAGTCACAATTGCCTACGCGTATTTTTACTCGCGAATACATGCCTCTGTAAATGTAAAAGTACATACATATGCAACACACTATTCATTTTAATATATGTGAGGCCAAAGAAGAAGCGACGAACACTCGTAGTAATAACCGAAATGGAATTGAAATATAAAAAATATTGTCTCTACAAATAGGCTGTGCAATAAAAAAAATATAGAATCTATCGTGGAGCGAATGCGAGATATGCTTCATACGGAATTACCGCATTATGCAGCAAGACGCGCCTTCTTCCGCTAACGAAACATTTTCTCTGTAATCATAAATAATAATACGCATATGTATATCCTGAAACTGCACGGACTCTGGATATGAAATAGCGGTATGATAAAATGCGTGTATACGGAAATCCATAATGTCATAGCATTGCAACAATCAAACAACGGTATAATTGGAACATAGCCCACAAAAAAGGAATAAACTGACGATCGAGATATCCTTCGTGTATAAAATGTCGCGCAGCGACGAATTTCCTGATATTAGACAATTTTAAAATATTTCTAAATAAATATTTCTCTAAATTTCATATTTCAGCATCGCTGAAATATGAGCTAAAAAACTAACATCTCGAAATTCGTCACTGATGTGAGTTACATGCTGCAATGCAAGATATTGAATTTTATTTACGTTATTTAATTTGTGGTAGATGTTCTAAGCATACTGTCATCTTTTAGTTTCTAAAAAAACGCTGAAATTCATGGAAGAGAAGTGAAATTCAAGTTAAAAAATTTAGAACCTAAGATGAACTGGTACCAGGAACTGCCGGTTGGCGTGTCTGAAGACTCGGTCCTAAGCTCTGCCATGCACAGATTATTACAGCTTTTATCGATTGTACCATGCTCCTATTGTTGATATCTTGTCGCCAGAAACTCAATAAACCGAATTATTTTAATTCATACAAAAAGTCCACCCTTGTACAAATATCAAGCTGCTCCTACGACAATTGAGTTTACGTGACATTTAAATAAAGGTTGCCACAAAACTGGAAGTCAGAGAAATCAACATTGTCAAGGAAAAAGTCAGGGAATTTTGCAAAATTTTCTGAAAAATTAAAATTCTTGGCTTTAAAGAAGTTTAATATCACATCTACGCAGTTTATGGAATACTACCATTTTAACAATTAAAAATGTAAGCAGTGTCAGCAACATTAATAGTAATTTATATTGCTATGTTAATATTAAATTGATTTCTCAACAATATATTTAATGGTTTCCAAATCAGGACGAAAATACATAAAATTTCAAAATGTTATTAAAAGTTAGGGAAAATCAAGAAATTTTGTCTGAAAATCAGGAAAAAGTTATGGAATTTTAGGAGGAATTTGTGATAATCTTTGTAAATCTGCCTCTTAATAATACAAGAATTATTATTTATAAAATTATTTTTAATGTAATGTAACGTTTTAATTATAAAATGAAAAAATGAAAAAATTATTTTAAAATATTAAAACTTTTATAATTTTTATGATATGAATTCGTTATTTGAGTTTTAAAGCATCGAACAATATAATTAAGTGAAAAATCCTTTGAAAATACGAGATATTTTCTTTCTCTCTCTCTGAGGTTTTGATGAATTTATCTTGAAAGGCGGATAATTTAATAATCATCTTTTAAACTAAAAAACGATTATGAAACTGGTTAAGTAATCATAAGAAACAGAATCACGAGACATTATCGTGTCTTGCGCAAGTCATACAGCAAACATTAGTGGACTGCGTATATTAGCAAGGTCTTTCTAATTAAGAGTATCTCAAATCTCGAATCTCGTCAATAACTGAATTCTGAAAGACTTAATCAATAGCTATAGCACTATACAAGATGTTTCTGTAACTTGGATGTAAGCTGTGATAACTCTTGTATATAAAGATCATATATAAAAAATATTCTATATATAAAATATAGGAAATAAAAATAATATTTTAGTTAATTGTTTTAATTATATACAATTTTATATTGTTTAAACGTTTTTCTTACTAAAATAACAAGAAATTATGTTAATAATTATTAATGTAAACTTAGATAATTATTATTAACTAAGAATAAAAAATTATGTAATATATTATTTTAATCTTTTTTGTAGGATCTTTTAAAATTTTTCATATTTCAGTGTCCCATAGAAAATAGTTCAGTTGTTGAAATCATAAGACTTAAATTTTATTCTCCGAATCACATTTTTTAATAATAGTAATTTTTGAAGAATTCTTTACGTTTTAAGAATATAACTTCTTGCCGATTATTTTCTGATACTTCGTTAATTTTCAGAGTTTTTGGTCGTGACTTGATGTCAAAGATAAAGTTTCAAATTTTTTAAATCATAATTCTCGGAATGTGATAAGATCCTGCAATTCTAGATAATGCAATATCTTTGTTTCTTACATTATTCTGTTATTTTATTGATTTTTCATGAATTCAATATTATTATTAATAAAATAACATTATAACTGTACGATCGTTCAAATTTTGTTAAATATAATAAATTTTTGTAAAATAATCTATCTTTCGCGCTTTGTTGATGATATAATTAAAATTAAGAAGAAGAAAAAATAAAGTAAATTAAACTTATCTTTGTAATAATAAAGTAAATTAAATTTATCTTTTGTAAAATAAAATGGTAGATAAATTAGGAGCGCAATATTACTGATTATCGATAATAATGTTTATACAGGGAAAATCAGAGTCGTTAAATCAACTTTTATTCTATGAGAAAATTATCGACTTTATACCTAATTGGATTATAACGTCTGTAATCGATAATTTTAAATTCGATTAATTTTTTTCCAAAGGCCCGTTATATTTATCTAACGATTTTAAATTTAGATAATAATACAAAAATATTTAATATCTGTGAGAATTTTTCTTGTGAGAAATTTAAATAAAGAAATATAAATAAAGGCAATGACTGGAACATCATATGAACGGTACATTTTTATTTCAATACAAAAATATATTTGAAGTGCAGAATTTCAAAATGTATATATATTTTATATAAAGCTTTATTCGAAATATTAAAATATTGACTAAATATTTTATGATTAATATTTATGATAAATATAAATAAATATTTCTAATAAGTATTTTTTTACTTGGATTATAATGTCTCAGTAAGTATTTTCATAGCATTTACTATAACATTTACAATAAATATTTCATAACATTTATAATAAATGTTAATGTCTGTGTAATCTAAGCTCACAAAAATATTTACAAAATATTTAAAATAAATCTTATAAATATTTTGTAAATGTTATGTATTGTCTGAGTTAACCTGCTTGTTGACGTAAATAATGTTGCTTGCTGCTTTATCCTATATTTTACTAACTTATGTTAGTATATTTGTTTTTTAAATTTTACTTTATTTTTTTAATTAGCGATTTAATTTATTTCAGATTACTAGTTTGTTAGACAAATATTAACATATAATTTCTATTGCGAAAAAAATTTTAATTTATATATATTTATATTATTTCGAAAGCATAATACAAACTCGCATAACATAATATATACGGATTATAATTATTTTAATAATACTTATCCACGCAGCGTTTACTCAGCGAGCAGACTACTTTACCGGCTCGAACGTGTTCAATCGATGCTTTGGAATCTTTGTATCTTATGCGTGATTCTCATCAGTTTAGATGACATTGGCGGGAATTCTCCACATTTCTCTGGCTTTGGTTCTCTACGTATAGGTTAAGTTTTTTTCAAATGCCCGTTATATCTGCCTAACGATATTTAGATAATAATATAAAAATATTTAATACCTGATCTGTGCTCTTGTGAGAAATTCAAATAAAGACTTAACTGGCAATGGCTGGAACATTATGCGAACGGTATATTTTTATTTCAATAGAAAAATATATTTATTCCTGTAATAAGTATATAATATAGGAATAGATATATTTAGATGTATGTATTCATAATTCGATTATTATTGGTTTTATCAATATATAGAGACAGTTCTAAAAGAATGACGTACATTGATTGGGACGAATATTTCATGGCCATTGCATTCCTTTCTGCTAAACGGAGCAAAGATCCTTGCACTCAGGTCGGTGCATGTATCGTTAATAATGACAAGAGAATCGTCGGTATCGGATACAATGGGATGCCCACAGGATGTAGTGATGATGAGTTCCCTTGGAAAAGGGGTCCCCACACTAGTTTAGAATCGAAATATCTTTATGGTAATAATACATATAATAAACAATTTTTTTACAAATGTATAAAACAGTAATTTCCATAGACAACATGAAGTCTAAAATCGGAACATATGACATAGACGATTCTCGCAAAAATGTTTTTAAAATATTTCTAAAACGTCTTATATCCCAATTTTAAACTTTGTGTTGCCTAGGATTATTTCGTTATCAAAAGCACTAATCAATCTATTGACGTTGAGTTGTAGTGTGTCATGCGGAAGTTAATGCAGTTCTAAATAAAAATTCGAGCAACGTTAAAGACTGCACAATATATGTTGCTTTATTTCCGTGCAACCAGTGCGCGAAAGTAATAATACAGTCCGGCATAAAAACTGTGATTTACATGTCCGATAAATACGCTTATAAAGTCGAGACAATAGCCGCGAAAAGAATGTTTGATGCTGCGGGTGTAATGTATAGGTGCTTATTCTTTGAAATTGTTGCATCAATTTATTACTGTGATAGTAAAGATCTTACGACATATTTTTTTTTAATTTTGTTTTAGGCAGTACATCCCAAAGAATCAAAAAATAGAAATTAATTTCAGCGATATTAATTGGACTGAGATGAACCAATTACCGCAAACTCCGACCAAACAAGAAGATTAAGAAATGAGAATCAATATCACTATTGTTGTATCTTACATGAATAAATTTAATTTAATGGATATGTGTGTGTGTATCTTATTTATTATTTTTTTATAGAATAAATATCTTAAAAGATTATTAAGTATATATAAAAATATTTATTTAGCAGAAAATAATTAATAAATTAATAAAAATTGAGAGGTATTTTGTTTCTATCATTGTGGTAGCAATAAAAAAATTGTTGTCTCTTTTCATGTGTTTCTATTCATTTATTTATTTTTTCACTTGACATTTCATAGAATGAATCCTTTTCAAATAATGTTAACCTTCAGATAGCACGTGAAAATACAACTTATGATTGTATTGCTGGATATTGATTTTGGTTTTTTGTTTTTTGAAAGTTTAGAGAGAGACACTAATATTTACATATAAAAGTATTAATTAAGAGTAGGTACAAATGCAGGCTAAGCAAACCTGCCTCTTTCCTCAATCTTCATGTGATAATCCCGTTTTCTAATATTGATTAACCAAGTGATGTGAAAAAAATAAATAAAACAATGTACAGAAAGCAAAACAATTGCAATAAGACTAAGATAGATTTAAGTATATGACACAACTCTCTGTTTATGCGTGTTATCAGCTGTACAAATGTAAACAGTGACACAATGTTCTTATGGCATAATAGAAATATGTAACAATGTTTATTTTCTCTTCGAATTAAGCGGAGTAAAGGTAGATCAGTTTTACATGATATAATGTTTCCATGATGATGCAATATAATAATAAAAGGAAACGATTAAACAATAAAGACGTTTGATACATATATATATGTATATGCGCGTGTGTTAATACGTGTTTTATGTACATACTATACATATTCAAATTCATTCAATTAAAATGCTATTTCACTTATTTCCTCAGTTATGAATATGTGAGGATGTTAGAGACAATGAGCATGATTATACATTGCGGAATTTGAATTCATCACATAGAAGTTATTTTACATATTGTAGAAAATTGAAATTATAGCATAGAATATTATGTTATAATCGTATATTAATGTAGTATAAATCAATAAATAATTTAGAATGTCGAATCGCTTATCGAAATAAAATATTGGCATTACCCGATTCACATGAATACTCTTTCACTTTTGTTATATATTTGATGCACGTTAGAGTGAGCAAGTGAATTGTTACAACTATTCACATTAATTACATCATCTTTAAATGTTGATAGAAATTCGAAAATTCGTAGATCTTTGTAATTACTGTGAAATAATATAAAATGCCAAAAATTTGATTATATCATAGTAGTGTTCAAATCATATCTGTACACAAAATTATTTAATTACATAAGATATTTCTTTAGAATAGAATTATATTAATTCTGTGTGATGAATTCCAATTATAGAAATGGAAGAAGATATGGTTTAGAGAAAAACCCAAGCTAACTTGCAAACACTTGTCGTGCAATATCGTGTTGGGGATTGAAAGGCGAATCTAGATTCAGTTCTCGATAAATTTGAATGCAACTCGCAATTAGCATTATTTATTTTCTATCTTTTTGATGTCTGTCTATATATGCGCGTGATAAAAGTTTTTATATCGAGGTAATAACCTTCGATAAAGATTGGAGCAATTAATATGTGATGAACACATGAAAATTACGTACAGAGTTCATTCGTACTTTTATACAAAAGATATTCAAATGAAGAATAAAAAATTTAACAATATTAGATTCTTCAGTAGATTCTTCAGTAGGTCATGAAGTCGAATAATTGCTTTTAATAAATTAAATAGAAATATACACAATAATGTAATATTGGGTTGTCCGGAAAGTTCGTGCCGATTAACCTATATAATTTAATAAATGTATACTAAAATTTTAATTTTCTGCGTTTCAATTTTCCTTCAACATTGGCACGAACTTTCCGGACAACCCAATAGTTCATATTGTTTCAGGAATCAACCTAATATTTACCGGTTTCTTCTTTTATCAGCTCTAGAGTAATTTCATCGCATTCAAACAAAAGCGATTACATTAAATTTTTTCTTAATCTCACAATTCTATAATTTCGAGAAAGTATTTCCATGCATTTACGGAAGGAATAATAAAAAAAATGATTTGAGGACAACCGATCTTACTTTGTTAAATTATTCCATCGACTCACCACTCGTCATTTTGTGATAATATATTTTACGCGGATGATTGGGGAGGTAAATATATATTATAACTAATACAATCAAAACGTAGATATCTACTATATGTTTATGATTATTGTTATGACGTTTGAGTAGGTGATAAACATTCAATATTAATCGGCGGCGAACTCATTTGTCGCTCATTCGAAAGAAAGTCATAAGACATTATACACTTATTGATATAGTACCTGAAATATGTACAAATATTATTTAATAGCTCGATAGTATCTATGTCATCTCGTACCGAAAAAAATTTTTTTATGGGAAAACTGAAAACTTATAAATATGCAGCGTTATTTTCGGAATTCAAACGAGGTATTTATAACATCCTTTGACTTGTACCGATAGGCTTTTAAAAACCTTGTATTTATTAAAATTTCCGCAATCCGTCGATGTACATACGTACGATGATATTTGCTATTAACACACTAACGGCCTTTCGATTTATGATATACTTTGGTAGTTTGCGTATACAAAACGCAGTTTATCGTTCCTATAGTAACTTTCACAGAGACTTTCGCAAACGGACACTACTTCCTTATTGACTTCTCGATGGAATATCAGGGCTCCAATCCAAACGTAGATCATTACCCTGGGCAAAAAACGCAGAAATAAAATGTGTCTAGAAAAAAAAAGCATTAGAATCATTTTGTTCATTGAAATCAACAGTTCACGGATGAGGCGAACCAGAAGTTAGTACACGATGTGGGAACGGAGTCCATCCAAAATGCGACGACGGACATGCACGGTACAGTACTTGGTGCTTCGATGATCATCTAGCGTTTTGCAGCCTCTACATAGTAGAGTATTATGTAGGCATCGCTGGAAATTGTACACCTTAAGTCGAGTAGAAATATTCGCTTTAGAGCGCGCGTATGTATGTATACAAGTCTTGTCTTTTTGTACCAATGTGTTAACTCGCACGTGTTATTTTACACACTGCACGTCCCGTACCACAAAACAGTCCGCACTTTCATCGATTATTCCCCTCCCATCCCCGATCCTCATCCCCACTCCTCGTATTTAGCGTCGCTGCTCACGATAAGCGGAACGTGTCAAATTAATCGATCTCGATTGTTAACTAATATTTAGCTAAGTCGTCCTCTCTTTTTTCTCTTATTTTCCTTCCTGTAAAATTCCTGGACCGTTCCAGAATCTATAGGCGATCCGCACCTCGTTGCATTATAATTTATTAGGATTGTTTTATCCAGCATTGTCTCAGCACTGTTCGCACTACGTGAAATACTCGAAGAACAGTTCGTATGTAACACATGCTTTACTCGATTAATTATCTTGCCAATTTCGTTTCGTCTTTTTACCACGGCACCAAAAACGTGATTTTTAACGTCCTCTAGCGCAGATCAGAAGAACGCTTCCCCGGCTCTCCATGGACTTGTCTAATTACGATAATAGATTCAGTGACGCTGCAATAGCGCGTACCTGGATCAGTTTTTGATTGAATTCTCTTTCTCTTGATGATTGTTGGTTTTCGGTTCGGGCGGCCGAAACGCGGTAGCGAATGGGAATCGCACGTGGCATTTCGTCATGTAATCGGCTATCGTATCGTCACAGTGTCCGAAGTCGCCGTTGCGCAATGCATCAAGCACTTTCGTGCAGTTCTGTAGCGTCATGCCTTCGAGTTCCTCGATGCTTGTCACAAGGGATAGCGCCTTCATCTGCGCGGACGGGTCCAGGACGTACAACATCCTTGCGCCTTGCAGCAGATGCGGCAATGAATTTCTGTTTTTCTTTAAGTATTCGGCATTTAGTTGAGCTGCCTTCGTACTGGAAAAGATTCCGGCGGTCTGACGCTTCACTACCTCGCCTACTGCTCCTTCCAACGGTGATTTACTGGTGTGTAACAGAAAACGCACTAAACACGTATGTAAGTCTGGATTATTCATGTCCAACCTATGAGCGCGTTTTATCGAGCGTAGCATGAGAAGAGTACGACCTGTAAGAGAAATAGATATTTATTATCTCGCGCCAATTTATTGTTAGTCAGTCTCATAAAATAATTTTCATCAATTGCAACTTGATTTATGTGTGTGCGCTATTAAATATATTTCTAGTACCTTTCCGAATATATATCTCGAAAGCCATGAGATGCGTCTCTATCCGATTCGACGCCAATTCCTGCAAGGGCTGTAAAAACTTTATTGCTTGTTCCAATGGATCTTCAACCTGAAAAAATATATTTAATTACTGTTAAAGAAATTATACGAGATATTTAAAAGGTCGAGACTCCAGAATATCTCGAAAAATATAAATTTTATTAAAAAATGTTTCAAACAAAAGTTATAAGATTTAAAAAGATCTATTTACTGATTTTATCAGTTTTATTTTGCATGACGTTACCAAGATCAGAACAAGAATTTTTTTTAATTTTGTGACTAGTGTACTCTTTTATGTCTCTTATTATATTTAGCATAAAAAATATTTAAAATATATTCAACGTCAACGCTTTAAATAATAAGGCAAAATGATTTAAAAGACAATATTCTTCTTTCATCTCACTGTTTAAACTAACCCTTTCCAGTTTTTCCGGAATTAATTCGTCTAGTGTGGGCTGTTCAAGATCAGAGTCATTCTGCTGCCGAGATTTGTTATGTTGCTCTCTTTTCTCTTGAGCCTGGGCGGCTTGCTGTCGTTCGAGTTCGGCCTTTCTGCGCTGTTTCCTCTGTTTGTTTCTTAGTTTCTTCAATTCAGATGGCGCCAAGTTTTCTGTAACATACAGCAAAAATAAGGAACGTCTTTTAATCTTCAACGCATATAAAGATAATCAATATGTATATACATGTAGTAATCTTGCAATCGAAGAATAAAAAAAGCACACAGAAAAATCATTTTGCCCGTTCAGCAAATATGATGTAAAATGAATCTTGTTTGCAGTCATATTTGTTATTATTTTAATTTAAACAAAAATGGTTTACAGTAACAATGATTAAACTTCGTGATTCAATAAACGATTACTCAATAGTATCGCATATAAATGCGGCAAGCTGCGTTTTGAATTTTTTTCATTGTTACGCAAGTTTTTCTCTCGTTTTCTTAAAGCGATTGAGACCAGTTTCGACATAATTTCCGCTGCGACTTCCACAAATATCACCATAATCTTTTCGCAGTTCTTACTGACGTACTTGCCAAGGTTGCACGGTACTCTCTGATACGATGGATAAAACATACAGTCCGGTTTCGCAGTAAGTTTTTCCACTTTTCCTCGCCTTCGTTCGTGGCCAGACCTACTAAAAGTTGTTTAGTAGGTCTGGCATGCGTGCACGTGCCTCGCGTGCTCGTTAGTCACGTGCACGCCCGGCGGGTATCGTGCGACGGTGGCAGAAGTAGAAAGGAGCTTTGCCACGTGAATGCTCGTCAAAAACCGTAAATATCTAGAGCGTTCTGCGAAAATACAGATTAACTGTGAAATCGCAAGAAATCATACACGAGTCTTGTCAGTCGTAAGTAGACGTCAGTAATCGTACGGCAACGTAATGACAGAATACACTAAAAAAAGTCCGAGATATGACGCAGCACCGACCTGAATCTTTATTAATTCACTAAATCCTCTTACACCGGGAATAGTCACTTGCGGCATTTTTACTCCACAGCGGAGAACAAATTGTTGTAAAATATTGTTTTGTATGGATATTATTTAGTACATTTTTTCTTCTTTTTAATAATTATTCTTTACGAATCTTTAAGCATGCAATTCCATCGAAAACTTGCAATACAAAATCATTATACATTATACAATATATTAATTAATTGTTTAGAAATATCGTAAAAAGCTTATTACGATAGTATTTCTAAACAAAACCCAGCAAATAGATTTAGATAGAATTAACGTACTTATATACTTCTTTTAATATTCATTTAATTTTTTTTTCAGAAAATTATGATTACATCTATATGTATGATATTATTAAATACCAATAAATCAAAAAACAATAATATACAATAATATATAACATGTCGTTAATAATGTTGTTAATAAAGTCATTTTAATTTAGAGTATAAAAACGTCTAAAAAAAAATCGTTCATAAAAAAAAAAATCATCCTTCCAGACTTAATTAAATCTTTTTCTGCGTAATAAGTACGTTAAAATAGATTTCTTGAAAATTATTCTACATTTTCTACGATTCTACATTTCTTAGAAGATTGTTTTAGTGAAATCCTTTCGCGTGCAATAAATAGAATGACTAACGTACCTCATTAAAAATTATAATGTGGTTTAATTCACATAAAACATTCTCTTATTATTAAAAAAATATTTATGAATATTCACATATATTTTTAATATCACAGAATAATATAATTTTCAGAATTTTTTAATAAGTTAATATTGTATAAGTTAGTAATCTACAAAATAGAAAAGTTATACTTAGGTAATAAATTTTTCGATATATATCTTAATATTTTTATCGATCAATTGCCTTGAAAGATCAGTTGATTAATGAATTTTCGCTACGCAAAAAAGTGGGGCATAAAGTTTCGATTGTTGCGCTAATCTTCGAAGTTAGCCTACTCAGTGGGCATCCACTCTTTAATTACCGCCGTATTAATTTGGCATTATAGTGCGAAAATCACGAGCGCTTTCCAATTATGTAAGAGCCAGTCAATGCGTTATTAAAACGCGGTAGACCGTTGTGTTCGTTGCTATGCTCCGTAAATTCGCAAGTCGTGTAGGCGTTACCGCAGAGAGGATTCACTCAATTCCTTGAAAAACGATTCCACCGTATTTCTTATATAAGAATTATTTTACGTGTTATTTTGGCGTCAAATGCATACGTTGCAGTCTACGATTTCAAATTCGATGCATGTCGTCTGCGATGTCATTCGTATAATTAACATACTCATTTGCTACAACAACATAACTTAAAAAAATAAAGATTTCCAGAAAATTAATTTCAATCATTAAATCAATTCAATATTTCAATCATTAAAATGTTATAGTATTAATTTGGAAATATAATATTAATTTTTATTATATAATATTAATTTTTGTATAATAATTGATTGTAGAGGAATAAAAATATCTTTTTTTTTATAAATATTTTCGTTCTTTTTCTGTAATTAAAAATGATATTTGAATTACGTCGTTATTGTAGTAAATGAGCGATATAAGCAGAAATTATTTTACTTTTTTTTCATATCAATCATATTCTCTTGTGTCATTTCAATATTATTATTGTGGCGTAATTTTCCGACAAAAATGGTAAAGTTATCAAAGGATCACGTTCAAACGTGATTCATTATAATTGGTACCAATCCAAGAGGTTCTAGTTATAATGCTGGGCGACTGCGGAAACTTTCACTATTAATTGGGCATCGGTATGCAAGGATTAGTGACGAGGATTTTTCATCCTTGATAAAGTAAAGGAGGACCTTGAGCGCGCTCAGGAATGTAGAGCAACAGGCGGCACCAACGTGCAAGCTTATGTAAATTGCATCCCTCTACGCACACGTAATTACGTGCGTTAATCCA
>Ga0157363_1004060_pt1 | contig 13408 bp, 7 predicted proteins | sample AttsexASBM1_FD_111477 | JGI IMG/M metagenome (GOLD analysis project Ga0157363, IMG submission 111477) | Fungus gardens microbial communities from leaf cutter ant in Ribeirão Preto, State of São Paulo, Brazil - Atta sexdens ASBM1 | ecosystem: Host-associated > Fungi > Mycelium > Unclassified ...
AAAAATATTTTATTGAACGATGCGATGTCGAGAGAAGAGATATTTTACAAAATGATGTCATGAGATTTTTGTTTATTCTCCCGCAGTTTTATAGCGTGCCGGTGAGGGCATCGGATCGAGGCCGAATCACTGAAATCGAATTGGTCCAGCAGTTATTAAGGATCATGGAAACCAAAGCCGATCCTAGAACTCCGCCAGTTGGAATTCTCACGACCACAAAGCGCCCAGCCTGGGCGAAGGCGCGGGAGGAGCTGATAAAAAGTACGTATGACGACGGTTAAAGGTGTTCTACTGAGTATAAGCATTCCATTTACGAAGGGAACATCGTACTTTAAGCGCTTAATTCAGAGGCTCTCATACTGCGGATTTTTCTTTCGGAAAAAGAGCAGTGCAATTGTAAAAAAAAATTGTCGACTTTTTAAGCTTTCATGATTAAAGGTAGATTAATAAGCATCGAAGCGATTTAATTAGAGAAAGCTCATAATTCTTTTAAAGCAGTATCTAAGGTCTCTTTTTGTCGTCATTATGTCGAGCTTCTTCGAGCAGCATTGTTAATATCGTTTTTATAGGATCTAGAAAGGAGATAAAAAACTGTATTGATCTATAACGCATGTAATGTTCAGTTTCTTGCAACGAATAAATACATAATTAGTTCAGCTTCGTGTGATGCAGAACGTTACAACAGCTACTCTTTCAGAATTATTAAAATAGTTATATCGCTTATTATCATAATTGAGTTTGTTCATTTAGTTTCCAAATTTACATATGGTATGTGTCATGTGTGAAATAAATTTCATGCTTCGTAATGTTATTATATTGTCAGTTAAATGATTTATTCATGAATCTCTTCAATTATGGTACAAAAATTGTTTTACTGAAGTAACATTAAATTTTAATTGAATGCAGAAATTAATTTTGTTGGATTATAAAAATTTATATTAATTTATTATATAATTTATTATATTAATATATAAATATATTAAATTATAATTATATATATTATTATTATTAAATCATATAAGATGTTCAAATGGCTACAATTTCGTGGCTTTTTGCTCATCATTCTTGAGTTTTCTCGTACATAATTATTTTAATGATGGAAACAAATTATTTTTATATTTGTATCTACTTAAATGTTTAAATACTTGGGCAACATCCTTTCCGTCCTTTCCGTGCGGTTTATTTTATTATTGAAAGAGAGAGAGAGAGAGAGAGAGAGAGAGAGAGAGAGATGTAATAATCTGGTATCCAAAAAGTAGCTCGCCTGTCTTCGGACGACCCTCGTCGCCACGTGCCCTCGCCATAATTATTCACTCGCGTTCACCGCTTCGCCAATATTCGCAATATTCCTATTAACTCCCTAACCCGACCTTGCTCAACGAGAACCTACGCCTACAAATCGAATGAACGGTCGACACTAACGAGCTAACGGCGACCCGCGTTCGTGTTGATTAATTAAAGGCAAGAGCGTCGCGAAGACAACGGAGAGATTGTAACTCTAAAATGGCAAGCTCCCGGTGTCTCGTTCTAATAGACCTCGTCTCATAAATGCGTTCTAGTTTCATATTTACGCGTAAATCTTGTACAATAAAGCTACTTAAAACTTATATTACATAAATTTGATTATCTTCTTTCGCGCTTCGAAATGAAAAGGAATGATCTGTTTTCGAATCGCTGCGAAAAAAAATAGTGAACATTTTTAACCTTCCATTGCAGGCAATGCAAATTTTCTAGTATTTTTCATTCGATTCCCATTATTATTGCAGCAATTCTTCATTATCGCTCTTAATTTTTTATTTTCATATTATTTCGTAATATTATATTCGAATAATATTTATCTTCATATTATTATGGGTCATAGTACACACAAAAATTTAAACAGTAAAATACAAGCAATAAAATCAATTACAGAGACATAAGACCATAATGCAGGCAATGATAAATTCAACATGTTGATCCAGGGATGGAATGTTACTTTTACCGTTACTTTCTACAATAACTTCTGAAAAACTTGTCACTATCATACATCATTTATTGGAAAATTATTAAATTGTTATTATAAAAAATAACGATAAGAATAACGGCATTATTATATTTTCCAATCCCTAACATACGAGGGACACATTTTTGCTGCGCTTTACAAAGTTATATATAATATATCGAAGCTGGACTGCCGTCTGAATTAACGAGACTGCAAAACGACTTCTAGATGAGCGCAATCGTCACAATCTGGAGCTGTTGGAGCGCTGTCTCTGTGTTGTTTGCATCGACGACGACGTGCTGCCTACCACATTTAACAATCCCATGAAGAAGGAGGACCGATGGATTGGCGACCGAGATTACGCGAACGTGCTTCATCACGCTCTCCACGGTGGAGGATCCCGGCACTTGGGCGCGAATCGCTGGTTCGACAAAACTTTCCATGCTATCCTCGGCAAAGTATGTTTAACGAACATACATTAATTACTACACATCAACAGTCGATACTACGATATTTGTAAATGCGCTCACGTTTCGTTTCTATTGCGCAATGAATATTATATAGGGTTGGGTAGTAACTAGTTAAAATATTAAAAGTTAAAAAAAAGTTAAAAGTTAATAACTTTTAATTTAACTTAATTTTAAATTTTAACTTAACTAAGTTACTTTTAAATGTGAACTTTTTAACTTTTTTTTAAGTTAAAAAATTTTTTTATCTTTTTTAAATATCTTAGAAAAATAATAAGATATAATAAGACTAAGGGCGTATATTCGTAATCTGTTCATAAAGACCTAGACCCTCTTAAGTAATTTTTTAAGATGCTAATACAGCCCTATGATTGATTTATGTGATTATGTCTTATGCTATAAGCCTTAGTTCGGATCTACAATAGGTGTTTTAAACTTTAAGTCGTAAGAAATTGACTAATTACAATCAAATATTCTTCTCGCATTCGATTGTAATTGGTCAATTTCTTATGGCTTAAGATTTATTAAAAAATAATTACTAATCTTGTATCTTCTGTATGTGCTGGCTGTTTTTTTAAAGTTATATAACTTATATAGTTAAATCATTATGTGTTATATACTTATATCACATATGAATAAAAAAAATTAAAAATTTAATTTATTTAATAATCTATGTTAATCTCATTTTAAGAAAAATTAGGACATTATGATCTCAAAAATAATTTTTTTCAAAATTAATTTTTTTTTTAACTTAAGTTAATTCAATATTGACTTAACTTACGTTAAGTTAATTTTTTATTCCTTCAACTTTTAACTTAACTTTATTAATTTTGTAAAACCATTAACTTTAATTTGATCATCATTCCTTCTGTCTCGAAATAAAACGAGATGACTTCATCTATTTGAGAATCGCTGTGAAAGCCAATAAAACTTTTCAAGATATAAGAGAATTGAATATGTAAATATTTGAGATCGATTCGAAATTTAATTTAGCATCCGATGTTCAAATCTGAAGTGAAATAAATGGAATCGATTTTTTATTGTAATCTGATCGAAATTCGAACGTGCTTGGTGCACTTAGAGAGAGTTCTTTATAGATTGAGAAAACGCACAATGCGATACCAAATGATATTTCTAGCGTAGTTTCTTGAGAAATCCTCCTATGGTAGACAACAATTCATGATAATACGTTTTCTGCACTCGGCCAAATTGAACTTATCACTTTCACCGCTTCCAAGATGACTCTTCGATTTGATTAGTGTCAGGGTTCACGGGCGAAATCACCGTTCGTGAACCCGCGACGGTGTTTTATTACGCTAACGTTGCGCTTTCATATATCGCACGACAGAATGTCTAACTTAACTTCCTGTCGGAATATTTTCACTGATGATAAAAATAGTCCCGCGCATTCGATCTCTATCTCCCTGTTTCATTTACGATTGATTGGTTAATTAATCTTTCGCGATGGGGATATCTCTATGTATAGTTTTTATTTATTAATCATATTGCTTTAACGAATGAGATTGTTTAATCGATCGTTTTCTCTTTTTTAGCCATTCACATTAATTATTAATGCGCGATAATAATAACATTTTAATAGGCAAACGATTATATATAATTACTTTTGTAACAATTATCGCAAATAATGAATAACTTACAAATATTAATTATTTACTGTATATAATATTTCTTGCGCATATTTCTGTATTATCCATTATGTTTATAAAATAGTATTTCCATTAATATTATTTTTTAATGTTTTTGAGATTAAATTGTAATCATCAATTATAGAGCATCCAGCTATAATATCATTTATTTGTTTAATGTCAATAGTTTTATTACATGATATAATTTATTCATCGTTTCAAAAAAGACTTCCTCGAAATGGAACGGAACAGTTTTTATTAAATTTTTTCATATATTCTTTACACGAATTCTTGATCAAATATTGTCTTCCATGAAATATTATTTTTTTTATCCACGATCGTTTCTGATATTTAAAACAAACTGTCACTTCTTGATACGAAAAAAACAAAATTCTATTCAATTTTTTGTTTGCACTTTATTCAGATTTCATTTTGCAAATATATAACACTTAACATAGGACGGAATGTGGGGATTGACGTATGAACATTCCGCTGGCGAAGCACCGGCCGTCTTCAATGCATTCGAGGATATAACGGAGAAGGTGGACTCTATGTCACCACCGGATGAGAATTTGGTACCCTCGCATCTGCCGGCACCCGAAAAGCTAGAATGGTGTCTCACCGAGCAAAGTTTGAACGACATCCGAGAAGCCATGATGAACTTTGACGCGTAAGTCTGGAAAAAAGAAAGAAATAGTATGGAAAGCTTGCTAATTGTTAGTTAAGAAAATTGTTAGAAAAAATAATTCTGAATATTCTATTTGTAAATCTGCATTCATAATATTTCTTTTTTGTTCTTCAGTCTAGTCGAAGATTTGGACCTCTGTATTCTGTGGTTCGAGGATTACTCGAAGGAGTTCATAAAGTCCTGCAGAGTCAGCCCGGACGCGTATATACAATTAGCACTCCAACTTACATATTTCAGGTGAAATATACAATACTAAAAGTGAAGAAGAATTCTCTTCTTTAATATCCAAATCTTAAAAATTGTCTTCTCCTAGATTCCTTTTAGCTGGTATGTACCTTATTAAAGTTAGTGAATTACGAAACGATTTTGCTAAAGTATCTAAAAATTTAACTAGATACAGATCTAAAAATAATTTTTTGTTGACCATTAGAATAATTATATAAGACATTTAAACTGATTATAGAATATTAAAACTTTTTTCAGTATTATTATTAATTATTTAAGTTTTACATAATTATTTTCAGATTTATATTTAAATAAATTTTTAGATACTTCCACAAAATCTTTTCGTATCAGTCGTTTCAAAATACAGCTAGATGAAATTTGAGCAAAAATTAAATTCGAGAATAGAATCTTACATGAAAAATTCTGTCATTTGTTGATTATTAATGAAAGTAATAGCGTTTTCTCTTGGAATACACTGAGTGTAACCTCACACTATACCAGTAAGTGCTGCATCAGTGCTACACAAGTGTACACCATGGTGCATTATTTCATGCTATCGTGTTTAATTCTGCTGCCGATTGCTTCCATTTTCAAATTTTTAATGTCACATGGCTCTACAGTCTACGCCGTCTCTTTGAGATCGTGTAACAAAATCTCATTTCATGCATAAAATTTGTACTATAGCCACGGAAACACGTTACACTGAATGAATTCGCCTAGTTCACCAAGAAAATACGCTACACTGTCTGAATGTTGCACTGATAGACAATAGTGCAGTCAAGAGAAAAAGCTAAAAGAAGCCTATGACAGACAAAAGTTGTTAATAAATTACTTCAAATCGTTTGCTATTTCATAATTTTGTGATATTCGCAGACTTCACGGGAGGCTGGTGGCCACTTATGAAAGCGCCGGTATCCGAAGGTTCGCATTGGGTCGCGTGGACTGTATCCGGGCCGCCAGTCCGGAAGCGCTGGCGTGGGCGAAGGCTATGTGTCAGGGTGATCCTCACGGCCAGATGAATCAGCCGAACAACGCCATGGACGGGAGCCCCAAAAGAGTTCAGTTCACCATTTACAGTGTAACTGAAACTTGGCATTTTTCCTATGCGATTCTCGTGTCGTGTAACACACACAGCTCGAGTACACTCGACAGAACTGCGACAAGGTCGAGCGGAATGCGTTTTACTTACTTTACTTTTCTCCAATCTCGCCTCAATGCCTTTAATTTTTTAAGCGCTCCTTGCCGTTGTTTTGTAAATACAAATAAATTTTATTTTATACGGATTATTTTGCGTAAGTTCTTTGATATAATTTATATGATAATTTTATAGATAATTTAAATAGGATAATTTGTTTGCGTAAGATAACGAAACCTTAACGATATTCTACTGGGTACGCTAGTCTCAAGAAAATTTAATGTTGAAAATAATGGACAATTGGATGATTGAGCACTCGCAATATTTTCACTTGATGGATCGCCGGTTAAAAACGCTATTTTCAAAAATTTTGCCTCGAGTACTTTCGTTACGTAATAATAACGAATTCGTAGTGAAATGCAATCGCGTGTTCGAAGTAATTTCGTTCATGTATATTATGATGCATCTTTTGCAGTGTTACGAGTTTCTGAGTGGTTGGTCGTATTGCCCATTTGCATTGCCAAATGCACCTATCTACGAGAAGGTTTCGGTATAATATCTACGCTATTTCCTTTCCATTTATAGACACGTGTCTCTTGTCTTACATTATTATAAAAAAAAATTATGTTTTTCTTTTCATTTAGATTAGATCGTATCGGTTTTTTAAATATATTTTCGCCAATTATATAGATATTTATGTTTATGTGATATTTCTGCAATTTTATATTGACGTTACACTTATGTAATTTTTGCAATTACGATTTATTGGTGTACGTTACGTTACTTATATGTATACACTACGCTTCAGCTGATCTTTATCTGTAAGATGCACGAAGTCATCGGTGTGTAGAAATCCTATATACAAGTGTCACAACGTTATTTATGTGATTTTCATTTACGTTATATACGAATAATGCTTCTCATATTATATCTAAATAATATTTCTGTCTCTACATTTATATTTTTTTTTCTCTACATTTATATTTACATTTATATTTTTTTAAAATGCAAGTGCTTCAAAATAATAATTCCAAAATGTAAAAGATGAAAACCGTGACTTATAAAAACAGTTTGTGTAAGATCCGTAAGTAAAGCAGCGGCCGAACGAAAGAAAAAAGGGAACTCCCCGAGGAAAAGGCAATCAATTAGTCCCGGTCCGCCGGCACGATTCATTCGTCCTTCACGATCGAGTATTTGCACGATCCTCGAGAGGCACCCGGGCAAGTTCCGCGGGGATATTCCGTTTGTTTCCCTTACACACGATTCGCCCTCGTTCGGAAAATACTGCAACAGAGCTATTGTTTCTCATTTATCGTACTCCGTTGTTTCCCTTTTAGCGGAGATGTTGTTTCAGCCGCTCTTTTTTTCTTCCCTCGTCATTTCCTGTTCATAGTGAGTTGAATTTTCTACAATGGTATATTCCTTCAAAATTTGCGATTATATTTCCTTCAAAATTATTATAACAATTCTAAAATTTAGAATTAATTCCCGCCAAGCTTATTTTCTTTATTTTTATGGAAATTATCAACTTCTGCTTAGCATTCTTTATTTATTTTATTTGTATCTTTTCGAATCTTATTAATTTAATATATGACGTTTCTCGAGAGCTGATTTAATAAATGTCAATTACCTTCACATCGCTCGATGTTGCTTCTCACCTCCATATTTCAAAAGTAATAAGTCTATTTCACAAAATGATAATCGCCAAAAAGAAATTCACTGTTTAAAATTAAAATCGGAATATCATGAAAAGGAACTTACGGTACAAATTAGCACAATTAGATATAGAAAAATTAATTTAAAATTCATTAAAATATACAGATCGAGTACCAAACCCTGGTCAAAATTAATGAAGTGTACCGATTCCTTCGTGATTCCTCCGAGCTCTTTGTCGATCTTCGATATATATGTCGGGAAAATCTTCATCGAAAAAAGATTCGAATGATCCATCGCGTTGGACTCAATTGAACGTTGCTTCCGGCTCGCTTCTTTAGGCGGAAAGGATCAAGGAGCTGTTCGACCTTGCGGTGCAGAGGCAGACGAAAGAGATGAACGACAACATATATGGTCAGGGTATCGATAATCACCTGATGGGGCTACGTTACGCGGCGAAGGAGGCCGGTGAGCCGATCCCAGAGATCTTCACGGACGAGGCTTACGCAATCGTTAATCACTTCGCCCTCTCGACATCACAGGTCAGTGATCAGGGTCAATTCACCGGAGCCAAATTTGTTGCCTTTCAATTAGTGAATGCATGGGCGTACACAAAGGGGGGGGGAGGGGAAGGAGGTAAAGGAGCGCTTGCCTTTCTCTTTTAAAGTTTAGAAAGAAGAAACGATTAAATTATGAAAATAATTTTTATGACGAAAAGTAATTAAATATTTATTGACCAATGAATAATTCACGCATTATTCATAAGAAAGTTCGCTGAAAATTTTCGAAGACTGGCTTTAAGTATAAGTATTTTGGAGTAAAAGAAAGAATGCCTGTACGGCCAATGCAGTTATCAACGCGTAAATTATTTGTATATATTCGCTAATAATTACATACAAATTATACATACAATATCGTATTCGTTTCGACTTTAATTTGAATCCTTTTCAATGCTCATTAATATAATATAAGACGGTGATTAAAGTTTAAATCGAATTTCCATTGTAATTCTACCAATCAAGTATAAAATAATTTATGCTGTCGTATTAAAATAATTGAAGTTCATAATATTCTTTGACAAATAAATAGATAGAAGACGAGGTATTAAAAGAAGTGATGCCAGCTCTACTGACAGAATAAGTATTTTAATAATAATTTTGTACGAATATAAATGTTTGCCTCTCACTGACTAAAATACCCATGCATGAATGCATATTTCGTAAGTTTTCTGTTATAGCAAAATTGTGTATTTATGATAATTGTGAAATGAAATGGCACAAAGAGAATTATTGGTTTCTCCAAAAAATGATGTCAAGTCACGGAAGTCTAAAAATGTTTGATGAGAACGTTTCACTTCTTGATTATTGATTGGTTACTATTTGATGCATGTCATAAAGATTGTTATTTAAAGTGGACTATTATGACGAAATAGAAGTCAAAATCCCGGACATGTCATAAGCACATTTTATAAAGGTATTTAACAACTCGGATAGCTCGACGCGATACGATCAATTTATTTAAGAAAAGTTACATAATCGAGAATGATTTACATCTTAAGAAAATACGATTTTAATTAACATAAAATAAAAGTATATTTGCTAGTTATTAAAGGTGACATTTATTATCTAATTATCAGTAGAATATTTCCTTTGCAGATACACGTTTTGCAAAGCTCAGATCTCTCTTTCGATTAGTTATATCCTCAATTTACGCTAAAGAAGATTTACGCTTGAAGTTATGTCGCAATAAAATTCGATAAATGTTATGAGAAAATAAATATCACTTCATTATACGAATGATAATTTTTGTCCTTCAAAGTAATCTCTTCTAGAGACAATATACTTCTGACAACATTCGTAAATGTATTCAAAGCTTGCGGAAACTCTGTAAAAAATTAATTTCCGACATTATCTTAAGTCTTGTTGTCACGCGGTCAGAAGTATATTGTCTCCAGGAAGGATTATTTTGAAGAACAATAAAGGTCATTTGTATATTAATTAAGTGACGTTGATTTTTTCATAACATTCACCGAACTTTATTGTCATACAAGAACGGACACTTTTAATTTTTCTGAGAAAATCACTCAAAATTTTTTTAAATTTGTCAAAAATTAACATAATTTTTTTTAAATTCACACATTTATTGGTTCAATTAAATAATTTAATTTAAATTAAATCTAAATTTCGAAGCTATTTGAGCCTGGCTAGTTCGCACTTACGCCAATTCTTGTATTACAAACTTCTTTCGCGAAATATAATCTATTATGTCATAAACGTTTCAATTTTTAATAAGGTCCTCCTCAATGAAATATGAATATTTCTTTTAAATACCCCGAATTCTGTGAAATTCATTACCTACAGAAGTTCTGACTGTGGAAAGTTCCATACTTTCCATAAGGAAGTCTCCATTTATGTGCCATATCATCTTCTTTAGCTCATTAACGGTGTCAATCGAGCTGTCATTAAAAGGATAAGGATAACACATTTTTGGCGTCATACGTTTTAATCGCGTGAAGCTTGAAATGAAGGTAAGATTTCTCTCGCAGGTTACCACGAAGAACGACGTGATCGTCGGATACGGACCGGTTGTGCCAGACGGCTACGGATGCGCCTACAACGTGAGGAAGAACGGCTTCATCTTCTCGGTCTCGGCCTTCCACAGCGACGGCAGGACCAGCGCAATGCAATTCGCGCAAACCTTGGAGCAGAGTCTGCGAGACATGGCGGCTATGATAAAGAATTCAAAGAAGTGATAGACGCGCGCGTGATAGCTTCGCAAAAACACAAGAGCTGCAAAACGCAACACAGCTTCCCTCGACAGGAACGTAGGGCTGAGATAGAAGAGCTTTGCGCGTCGCATGAAGGTAATTCGTAACGCGGGTGAATCGGATCCGTAAGATGCACAATCGAATGACATCGAGATCGCTTTCCCTCGTTTACGATGTCCTAATGTATTCCATTCGAAAAGTACGCAAATGCAAAGTATCAGAAGCATTCTGTATCAGAAGCAGCATTTTTCGTTTTCACGCGTCGTCAATTTCGTTCGATTTCTCGCGGTAAACTTTGGGTTTATTTTATTGCGCTTGACTTTAATTTAATTACTCCACTTCGGACGAAGTGGAGAGCACGACTTTCGGAGCACTCTTGCATGAAATACTGTATGAAAGTATAACTTGTAGACTTAAGCGAGCGTAGATGTAGCGCAAGAGAGAGATTTATCAACTCGTTCCCGCACAACTCGTTAATTATATCGTTGAGTTTGATATAATAAATCTCTATGGAATATGTAGAAGTAAAGAACGATTTTGTTGATGTACCTAAAGATTTAGTTAGATAATAAACTAAAACTAATTTTGGACTATCAAAATTATTATGTAAGACTCAAGCAATGCAGCAAAAAGTTTTGCCATTCTTCATAGATCAGTTCGGATGTCTGACATAATTATTTTGATGATTCAAAAATATCACTTTTAAAAAATCTGCATCCAACTAAATTTTTAGATATAAAATTGTTCTTTCTCTTCACGGAGAAGAGAAGCGTCATTGAAAGGTGCGAAACTGTCGTAATTCTTAAGGTGTCCTTCGTTGTGTGGACTGATGTACTAGAAATGAATATATTTCTCGTTGTCTGTTTTCTAGAGAAGTATGTACAAAACACACACACACACACACACACACACACACACACACACATACACACACACACACGCACGCACACGCACACGCACACACACACAAGCCACACATAAGCCACACACAAGACACACGCGTGTTTACATAATCTCATTCGCGGTGCGAATTAAAAATCCTTCAGCGGTAGCCGTCATACTATATAGTAGGCATCGTATGTTATAGATCGATCGGTCGTTTTAAAACTCTAGTCCGCTCCAGAAGAGAAAAGAATAAAGTTTCTTCGAGCGTTACGCCCGCGCGTTGGAAAAATTGTTGAAACGATAAAAATTACTCGTCGGTCGGAGAGCCGTTTGTTACACAGAATTTCATTCGGACACCTTGAATTTCCACATGAAGGAAAAGGGATAACGTATCTTCGATTTTCCCCATCTTCTCCATCTGAGTTCCAACGAAAAAGAAATTTTTAGTTTATTATTTAGTTACTAATGCCCATTTCTAAAACACGGTAAAAAAATATTTTGTATTTGTGTTAGAAACGGCTCACTCGAGTCCTTAAAATTTTGTTGAATTGAATTTTTAATATCTGGATGTTACTTTAACATAATATAACTATTTGAATATTTTGTGTTAAATTGATATTCAATATTTCTTAGTTAAAATAATTTATGAGTATAAGTGAACGATTAACGTAAAAATAATATTTTTAAAACGAAATTCTAAGATAAATAAATAAATAAATAAATAAATAAAATCTGTTAATTTACATATATTACAAATATTAATTTTAATAAAGAAATATGATTGTTTACAAATTCTATCAGTTTTATGTGTTAATTTTTTACATAATGCTTGTATTACTTTCTATCATATTCATTTTGTATTTAACACAACTTTAACACAAAAATTTGAATGAACCGTTTTATAGAATATGTTGAATTTACCAAAAAAAAAAATCTGTAGATTAACTTTAATCTTCAATTTACTTTTCATCTTTTCCTATAATTCTTATAGAAAAGACAGAGTCAGTTGAACTGAGATTAAAATTAAATTACATTGACAGAAACGGGCATAAAAGTATAAATCTGTTCATGACTTGTGTTCTCTAATCTTCTTAGGAATTCAATTTGAACTTTCGTGAATAACTTCGTTATTCGGTGTTACAATTGTTACAAACTTTCCAGCGCGTGGGATTTATCCACCGAAGAAACACACTAAATATGGCCAATCGTACGTATGTTGGCGCCCGCACAGTAAACTCTTGTCCAATTCTTAGGTAGGTCGGCGGATCGCATCGCTCGATTCGTCAAGAGCCGATCGATCGTCGACGGTATAGCTCTATCTGTCTATCGCGCTATTCTTCTACTCCCTACGATTTACCGTAGCTGACTACCCCGTACCGTACCAGGATTTGCGACCGATAAACTATGACTTGATATACTTGACTACATATGGTTGATTTGACAAAATTACACGTATAACTAACATAATCATATTTATATACGTCATTAATATTTGTGCAGTTTTTCTTGAAGGGATCATTGAATGTTCTTTTAATCATAATTTTCTAATTAATTCCAGAAAATAATTTTTCTTTGACGAAAAATGTTGATAGAAGATTATCACTTTTTCAAGTTTTGACCATTTAATTAAGATCAATACAATTTTGTTGTTTAGTCTAAGTTTGACTTGCCAGGAAGATTAATTGAAATCGACTGAAAATCATAAATACTTTTTTTATGAAAAATTGATTTTTCCGAATTCGGGAAAAGACATGCAGTCATTTTGGGATAATCTGTATATAATTAATATAATGATAACTGTGTAGCAATGATACAAATCTGTTGAAATCGAATTTCATGCATGATATCGAAATAATATATCGGTCTGAAATCTTGGTACGCACCTCACGAATGGAGAAGAAATTTCTCCAACTTTACACAATTTAGATAAACTTATCGCTCGACACGACTGTCAAGCATTG
>Ga0157363_1004061_pt1 | contig 13402 bp, 9 predicted proteins | sample AttsexASBM1_FD_111477 | JGI IMG/M metagenome (GOLD analysis project Ga0157363, IMG submission 111477) | Fungus gardens microbial communities from leaf cutter ant in Ribeirão Preto, State of São Paulo, Brazil - Atta sexdens ASBM1 | ecosystem: Host-associated > Fungi > Mycelium > Unclassified ...
AACTTAAAGGGAATCACTTCTTAGACCTATTAGACAGTGATAACAAAATCATCAAACTGACCTATACAAAAGGTGGATCGTAGCTCAAGCTGATTGGCTATTCAAACTCATTATGTGCTTGCACTACTAGAGCCATTACAAATCATGCTCCTATCGGTGAATATAGGCTTAGGTTCTTTCCGAGAGAAGAATTTAGATGTCTATATGATCACTACCCGATTGAATCAAGACAACATATTCTTCATGAGTATATCAGATTCAATGACTACTGAAATCCAAGAAGAGACTCTTTTAGTCATTTCATCATGTTTTTGGTGTTGAATCCAAATGCATTTTCATTTTGCAACTTGTCAGGATAATTTTCTTCCTTTTTCCTTTCTTCCTTTCTCTCTCTCACTCTCATGTAGTTTCGTCCTTTTGTATGTAGTTACAAAAGTAGCTACTATGGTCTGCCTATGTGCCCCATGTAATAAATTGTTGATTTAAAAAAAATTAGTTATCTTCTAAAATTAGCCTGATATCTGCTATGACAGATAATAGCCCTACTAGATACAAGTTTTGATCATGTGATGGAAATAGCTTGTGTATAGACTATTACTGTTTTATATATATACTTCTATATCTGAAAATTAAACCTTAAACTTGACAATATTAATTTTCATCTTTTCATCATTGATATTTATATTAATCTTTATCATCATTGTTATCATTATTGAACTTCTGAATCACTCCTAAACCTCTAAGAGTATATCTAAGGTTTAGATATCACAAAAAAGTAAGTAGTTTATTTTGTAATAAATGACTTCTGATCTTTTATATGAAAGGCCAGTTATACTGATCTACATGCTATTGTAGTCAAATTTTACTATAGATTGGAGACAGTAATCTAAAACTAAATCACAATCTTACTAGTGAAAAGACTAGAGAATACAAATTCCTTTATTTGGTTTAATGTTGTATAAAAAATAAATCAAGTCTACAAAGCAAAAAAAATATTTCAGTCAACCTAGTATATGACCCCTATTATTCCCTTCAACTTCAAGTATTACAACTTAAACTTCAAAGTATTAAGATAAAAAAGAAGCCTTGTATTAAATTAATATAAAGAAACTCAATAGAGTTCTTAGTATAATATATCTATCTATATACTAGGCTAATGGTCTGTATACAACTACTTTTAACTTACCTTGAAGACTATACATTATATATTAAGTCAATATATAATAAATATATGTTATATAATATCATTATTTTGGAACCTTTTATATTCTTCTATATATCACATGATTGTGTGGGGGGAGAGATGGCATAGTGGAAGAGACCCCCATCCATATATATTATGTCTACCTCAAACCTACTTGAGGTTATGGGTTCAATTCCTTAGTAGTCCTTTGTGTTGGGTAACTACATAAAAAGGTTAGGGTATTGATAATTCCTCCTGTAGGCACAGACTGCCATTGCACTCTGTGTAATAAATTGTTGATATAAAAAATCACATGATTGTGTGACCATAACTATAACACTAGCATTAACTCTAAGTTCTCAATAAGAAAATAAATAAAAATAAAAATAAAAATAAGAAAGTAAAATAAAATAAATAAAATCTGCTGTTTTCAATTCTAACATTACTTTTTTTTTAAAGCTTTTCTCTAACTTTTTTAAACACTCTTCCTTAAATTTTCTACTATTTCTAACTTCTCTTATCTTCTTACTTCTATACTTATCTGTCTCTCAAATTCAGTTACTGTTTCCTTTATATTTTCTAAATCTTCTTTTATATCATTCTTTGCTATAAATTTCTTCTAATATACTAAGTATCTCACTATCTCTCTTATTTTTCTTTTATTCAATATTTTCTCTACCTTCTATTCTTTAACTCCTTTTATCTCTATTAGTTTCACTTTCTTCATCTTTTGTCTCTCCACTGGCTCTTGATATCTTACTACTCAACTAACATTCATAACTAGGTAAATTCTTATTAAAGTTAGCAGTCTCAATTTGACTATATTAATGGATACTACCTCATCAATAATATTGTGGCAACTACTAGTCACAAAGACCAATAGAGCACAAACAATAAATTTCTCAGTAGGATATTGTTGTGAAAATCACAAGAAAACTCAACAAGGAGTCTCTGCTGGATTGCTATCTTATTTATATAAATTACAGATGGTCTGTGCTATCACTAATTAACCTTACCCTAAAGTCTATGTGTTGTTCATGCTTTACCCTCATGTTTTCTATTAGGACACTATGCTGTATATATATGCCTTGATGTCATCTTTCTCATCTCTTCTAATCTATTCTAGCCAATTTTAGGCTTATGACCTCACATCATGTGATATGTCATGTGACCTCAGTCACATGCCTCTTCATCATCAAAAATAAAAATAAAAATAAAATAAAAATAAAAGAAATATTAAATTAAGGAAAATAGATAAAAGAAAAAGAAAAATGTTAGTGTTCAAGTGCACTATAACAAATAATATATGAACTGATATATTAATTTACTAACTTCTTTACTAGCCTTTCTTTGAATGCTAAATCTTTCATGCTTAACATTATCTTATCATTTTTCTTCTATTCTTCTATTTCATTTCATTTCATATCTGCTTGTTGCTTTATCTCCTTCTATACTTTTCTCAATGCTATTCCTGCTTCTTTTTGAATCTCCTTTATTCTTTCTGTTGCTTTATCTAGCTATTTTTATTTTTTCTATTATATCTACTTCTGGTCTTTTTACTACTACTTTTACTAGTCTTTAAACTTATTTTTATTTTTATTTCTTATTTTTATTGTTCTTTTCTACTCCTAATTTTTAGTTCAGTCTTTTACTTAAACCATCCAATTTCCCTATCTTTATTTCTGGTACATATTTTAAAATCAAATCAAATCTTGATAGATATAATACTTATTAGGCTTGTTTACAGTTTAACTTTTATATCTTTATAAAATATTTCAAATTCTTGTAATCTGTCTAGACCTCAAACTTATACTTAGCATCTTATAATAAATGTCTCCAGTTCTCCAATTCTTTAATTACTATTAACATCTTGTTATAGATCTTGTAGTTTCTTTCTGTCTTGTTCAAAAGCTTAGACAAGTATACTACTGGCTTCTATTTATCATCTTCATACTATTATAAGATGGTTATATAATCACATGATATAGAAAAAGGTCAGAGAAGGTTCTAGAACAAATAACATCATTGTTATATTCTGCTTCTGGCTATCTGCTCCAACTTATAGATAATATATTTTCTCTTATCTATACTTTCTGACCTCTTCTAGTATAAATTATATCTTTCTATTTCATCTTGGATGTTCTTGCTAGACCCTTGCTAACTCTATGAACCTCTATTCCTTGACATCTGAGAATCACTAGTAACTAGAATAACTCACTTAGCAGTTCTATTCCAGATAACTACTCTAGTTAATATATTTAGTATATAAACTAGTACTTTATACTATAATAACTTATCCTGAAAATTGACTAAAATTAGCACTAATTTCTAATGTTAGTAACAATATATCTCACTACCTTCTAGTGGTTCCAATTATTTAAGTTTACCAAGTCTTCTTCTAAAATATGTAACTAGTACAACTTGTAAAGATATAGCATATAAGCTGAAGTTATAGGTCATTCTAATCTCTGTCTTTTATATTCTTGGGTAACACTTAACTGGCTATTTTGACTTCTGAGAGACCTTATCAAATCTTGGATAACAAGATGTGAACTGTCTAATAATTAATATGGCTATAATATGTTGGTCTTATAAAAAGTATATAGACTCTAGAATAAATTAATTGTAGTGTGTATACAGACTGTAGTCTGTGGTATTGTTACATACTTATTTAAATTCATCCAATTCATCCAACTATATTACAGATAATGTTTCTCTAACATCTGATCTACTCAGAACATCTGTGGAAGAGTATTTCTTTCTTTCTGCCTATCTATCCTCTTTTAGTACAGATTTACCTGGTTTTTTTCATGTTCAAGTTCTTCATGATCTCCATAGAACTACAGACTTGATTTTCAAGAACTTGAATATACTTAGAGTAATTACTTATCTTCTTTGATTCTCAGATAGTCTTAGTATCAGTATTCAAGATGTATAAATACTCTGTAGTTTCTTAGCTTCAAAATCAACTAATGTAGTGCACTGTTCTAAGTGTCTATGCTTGTAAGTCTAATTTTCTTCATGTTTCTTTTTCTGTTGATATTTTCTTTCTAAATATGACTGTCACAATATATAGAGGCACAGTACATCTGCTAAAGCCAAGGTCATCCAGAATTCACATCTAAACATGTTAAATAATGTTCTTATGTTTTTCTAGTATCTTTCATAATTTTCTCACAGATGGTTTTCTCTTCTAGGCTTGTTTCTTATCTGACAGGTATATATAAGGTAAACTAGTTTGTAACAGAAACTTTATCAAGCTCTCTTATATTAATCCAATACAAGGTTCTTGACTTAACTCTGAGTCTTGAAATTATAACATACTGGCTCTACTGCTTCTTAGAAAAGCAATGTCACTTTTCTGTATATAGAAATTATTATAGTAACTGGCAAGGTTTATAAAGTTTAGCAGACTTTCACAATCTCTAAAAAGTTCTAAGTATATTATCTAGTAAAGTATAAGCAGTGCTTACCTCCAGAAAGTTCTAAGTAAACAGAATAAGAACTTTGAAGGATGACAACTATTCTAAATACTACTAGATTACATTCCAATCTGGTTGAATAACACTAATATAATCAAAGAATGATAGTATCCAGATAGTCAGAAACTCTAATAGATATATCTGGAAAATTAGCTGAAAAAGAAAAAAAGCTCACAACAGTGACATTCAGAGTAGGATAATATTAGGATATTGGGCAATGCTAAGAAGTTCAATGGTGGAGAGCAGTGGCAGTTGCTTGAGAGGCTTTATAGTGTTTGGTAGAGTTTAAGGAGTGCTAACTAATAGGAAATGGGAACTCCACATAGTTTAGTGTGAGCATAAATAATGTTTGAACACTTGAATTTTATATAAAGGCAAGTCCCCTTATAGAAATCAAAATAGATATCTAGTATAAGATCTCTAATGAGAAGTATAAGTAGACTAAAAACAACACTATCTAATTTTGAGTTTATTTAAGTATAAGTCTGGGTGTTATGACTTAAAAGATTTTAGAATTGATCAATGAATAGAATCTTGTATTAGGATTAACACAAGAGAACTTGATAGAGAACTCTGTACAAGACTGTCTACCTTATGTACTACTAGCTCATAGTCTGTGCTCTACTACTTTAGCCTACTCTAAATGACTATGTGTTAAACATGCTATATAACATTATTATACTAGAACTTTCTACCTTCTTCCATCATGATCACATGACTGTGACTGTGGCATGTGTTACACATCATGTGACTGTTGTAACTGTGACATCACTTTAAACTCTAACCCTAAATAAAAGAAAAACAAAAATAAAATAAAAATAGAAAATAAAAATAAAATAGAGTTCAATGTTCATGATTCTAACACTGGGCTTAGTTCATATCATTTACAACTAGTCCTTCACCAACTAACTAGTTATAGTCTTTTTAAGCCTAGAGCCTAGCTATAAATGAGTAGAGAGTAAAAGAGTAATAAGGTCTTGAGCTGAGAGGATACCAAAGAGTAAGTGAGTTCTACTGTTGTAGTAACACTCAAGTGGAAATTACAAGAGAACTCATTCACTTCTCTTCTGTTTGCCTCTCTCTACTCTGAAATCATGACCACATGACATGTAATTGGTACAACACACAAGTTGAAGCCAAGGTTGTTATCTATACTAGTCATATTACTCTCTGGATAAGTTCTTCTGTGTCTCATTCATCCTTTTCTATACAACTGTAGACTTCCACTTGAAGTGTGAACCACACATAACAATAGATCATTATATTTAAACAATAGTCTCTGTGTTTCTGCTCATTTGGTCCCATAGCGAGATATCCAAAGCCACTGGGAACAGAGAACTCAATACTGAGTGCTGTACTATTCATTGGTCAATCCACATTGGTGCTCAAGTGAACAAATGGTGATCTCTACTAATGGCTTAGAATTCATGCCGACATGATCATTTTCTCGTTAGCAATCTTTCTGGACCATGTTACTCGTGATACTGCAGACATCACAGTTCATCACAGATCTCCTTGATACTTGTCTCCTCTGTCAAGTATATTATCATTCCAATTGAACAATTGAAACTGTCAGAATGCCTATATCATCTCAGGATGGTATATCTTCGCATTCAATTCTAGGGATTGACAAACGGTCTTTGACCTTGTTCGAGGTAGTCTCCAAGACTCAATCATCGTCCTCAGTAGTGATTAGTGCATTGCTGCTGGATTGCCCTTGTACAAGTTCTAGATTGAGTTCATAGAATTTCACAGGATAACATGCCTCTCCCAGCTTTCCATCCCAGTCAAAGTCAATTAAGAAAAACTGTTCACCGTCACAAATGATGTTCGTATCTCGTAAGTCTCCATGAACAAATTTTTTGACATGGAAAGACTTGACAATGTCTTGTAACTCCGTCATCCATTCACATCCACAAGTTTTAAAGCATGTCACATGAAGAAGGGGAGCAGCTGATGAGTAGTATTCCATTGCTACATAATACCAACTACCGGGAAGTTGGTTGAAACCCAAGATTTGAGGTGATTGCTGGCGTGCCGCACAAAATTCATGCAGAGCGATCGAGTAATGGAGAGTAAACTTGACAAGAATTTCCTTCCCTTCACCAGTCATGGTGACATACAGCCAACGATAAGACTCTCTAGCTGGGTGAAAATCTCTGATCTCAAAATCGACAAATCCCTAGGACCTGGAGTCCTTCGACTTGGGATAATGAGGCAATCTGCTAATCGGGGGATATTTGTGGTGCCCAGGTGGAATCTTGGGTGGGGGACACACTACATATCTAGCGCTGTCTTCTAGAATACAGTCCAAAAGGACCATTGCCGCCACAAATGCTGCACATATGCTTTTTTGGTCATCACCACAACTTGAATCCAGAAGGTACAAAAGCGTAGGAGTAAGAGAGATAACCTGATATTGGTGTTGAATAGCAACAATAGCATAGAGTGTCACATGGCAACCTGAATCAAGGTCTGCCTTGATGTATCAAGAATCTAGCTAGGCCAACTCACCAACAATGGTCAATCTAAGACATGGGACCCTCTAGCCTTGGAACACAGCAGGGATTACAGTTCTGTGCGTCTGTGCAGTATATGCAGTAGCCTCAATGTGTGGTATTGATGAGATACCATGCATCTCATTCTCGAATTCTGTTATACAAACTGCACCATCGTGATGGCCTAACATATGGCCATCTGATTTGTAGTCAAAGATGGATATGGCAGCCAGTGGTGGAATATTTAATATTCCTGCATCTAAACGTGACTTCAAAATATCGTGGATAATTTCTAGTCCATCACTCCTCCTAGCGTCTTCTTTTGTATAGTATGAACCCATTAGTTGCAAGAACTGGTTAACCTTCCACACAAGTCGAGGCTTGTCCACTTTTTTGAGGTGTGGAATGTTGGTCTGACCATGGAAGATGTCGTAAAAGAGACCAAAACCGTGGTAGAGCAAAACAGCAGGAGGGATATCCTTGTCAGGGGATGGTCAATCATCCAGTATCTTCTGACGACTGTCTCCTTGCAATGACTTGTATGTTGTGATTGAAGCTATCTCTGAAGGTCGCATTTTGACCAGTTTTGCCTTCTTTAACTGCTCATGAATGTCAACTAGTCATTTGTAAGGAGTAGGGTGACACAATCATATATGACAACATACTGTGTTCATGCTTGCACTTCTTTGGTGGGTTTATGGTGAATGAGTTACTTGAAATAATCATAGAGAGCAATAACATACAACATACCTAGTATTTCCAAAAGGATGTACTCTTGCTCTGAGAGCTGTAAATCTGTTGCCATTTGCCCCAAACCAAGTGACTCAACTTCTTGGCTCTCAAAGATTTCCATAATTTAATCTTCTAGCACTGCTAGATCTGAATCATTAAAAACAGTATTCGGGTCCTTGCATCTTCATACTCTGAGGCCACCAGGGCTGACTCCTTCTCGGGGACTCTCCTTTAAGGCATTACTTTTAAGATTTGAAACTCTTTTGCCGACATCTACATCAAAGACGGTTGAGATAGGTTTTTTTGCAGAATCAATGAATAGACAACAAACACTAGTGGAAGACATAGTAGTAGTAGCAGATGGAAGCTAATGATATGCGGAAAAGTACTGTCATGTGACCTTCTTTGGTACCTTCTTTGGTTTAAAGGGAATAGGAAGGGCCTGGTGAAATTTGATGGTCAAGCGGTCAAAAGTACATACATGGCACTCTGAAAGTTTATGACACTGGACACTGAAGTGGTTTGGAAGCTATACAGGTTCATGGGGAGAATTGACTTGTTAAAATGTAAATAAAGCTCTCTGAACTCACTTGCAGACTCTCATAGGGACATCTGATCCAGTGTTAGTCTTTGCTGACTACTAGAAGACAATTATGTTTCAAATATCTGGTGATTGGGACCTTGCTTTCCAGATTGCTGAGCTTGATTTCTTCTACATGAAACTCTATAGAAAAAATTGCAATGTCTTTTCCATCTTGAGAGAGCAATGACTCTCTTGTTTGCAATCCCTCACCTATGGAATTCCATTTCTGCCTCTTTTCTTTCTTCTCATATATTTATCACTAATCTTACTTGGAATGTTGTACATTTTACCATCAGACAGAATTCTTTAGATGAACTAACACTGCCACTGCTACCCACCACTCTGGCATTCTATATAGGTTTTTCTTAAGCAGCAAAAGAGGAAAAAGAAGAATAACTGAGGTAGAAATGATGTGTCATATACTAAGTTTAACTAATTAAAACCTATTCTTTGCAGTAATGTTGACCCATTATCAACCCTAATAAAAGCTTGTCTTCTATAACAGTCTTGTTTCCATAGCATATCTTCTATGATAGTGTTATACTCTATTCCAAACTCTGTGAGTACTCCATCTTCCATAGCAGAGATACTTCTATGGAAATCAGTCTTCTATGGTAGAGTTCTCCTATTCAACCTCTTTTAGTATCTCACCACTAAAATCTTCAAGTTTCTCCTTTCTATAGTACTTGTATATAAGACTTGTAGATACATTGTATTTTACTAGTCTGATAATTGACTATATTAGTTAAACTCTATCTCTAGTATTCTTTAGTAATACAATACTATCAGTACTCACTTTTTTTGGACTCTGCTCCACTTCTGAAGTTGTGACCATACATTAGACAGATAGCACAGCACATAAGCTAAAGCTAAGGTTATTCTGGAAAGCCCATATCACTGTGCACTTTGTATAGGGTTTTTATATCTAGTATAAGCAGATGAAACAAAAGACTAGAATAATAATAGTAGCAATATCTGTTAAATAGACAATACTATCACTTTTGTAAGTATAGTTGCTATTTATCCTCTTTCTCCTAAGCCTTCAGTTATAGTCCCTCAACTTACTGATTGCTTTGCTATAGTGTGCACTTCTTGGAGTGGTTTCACTCAAGAACTTCAAATATAAGTAAAAGTACAAGTATTAAAATTTTATAAGAAGTATTCAGAGAAGAAGTTCTTGAACCCATCTATTGAGATCTCAACCTCCAGAATCATAGAACTGCCTACTAAGAATCTCTCTTTCATAGAGGTTAATTTACTTATGGTAGCTACTCCTAGAAAGTGGATAGATAATAATGATTATATAGTTTCTTTAGAGAACAATGATAGGTATGAATCAGATAGTTAGACTTCTAGCAACTAATTATATGTCTCTTTTCTTATAGATTGATGATTCACCAAATTTCTTAACTCAGTCTATCTGATATATATAAACTATTATTAAATGTGGTGACATAATTGTTTACACCAATGTAATGGCCACAATGAAGAACTTTATAGTATCAAGTAGAATTAATTATGTATGTATAGCTCCAAGTCAAAGTAAATTTATTTTACCTGACTTACCTATTGCTGTGAATTTCTCTAAATATTGTGTTTCTTGTGTAAGAGTAAAAAAGTGTCTCATAGCAGCTTTTATGAAGATGAATAGTTCTTAGATTCTAGTATCTCTACTCACTTTACTCCATTTGAGTCTGACTTTGTTAATATGACTTCAGGCAATTATAGTCAAGTTGAGACTGTAAACTCAAAAGCACTATTAGTTATGATTGCTTCTAGCACTATTCTAATTGAACATAAAATCTTTGATCCTGAGAAAGGGACTACTAAAGTTGTTATATCCAAACTATAGCTAGTATATTGTGTTCCTAGTATGCAAATACATTTTCTCTCTACTAGACAAATTCTTTAGTCTGAATTAAGAGTAAAAGGCAATAAAAGTGGTTCTACTTTCTGTGATAAGTCTCTGTTCTATTGGCTACTCCTAATCTTTAAGACAATATTCAGATTGTGAGAACTCACATTCTTAAGCATAACATCTCTAATCTTATAAGTCTTACAACAAGACACCTAGAATTTGAGACCTTGTATCATTGTTTTAGACATGCATCTGACAAAATCATGCATTATGTCCTTGATTATGTGAAGAAGATCTGTTTCCCAAAACAGAAACATATCTGCTGCAGTTATACTCTTGAAAAGATATATCAACATAGTTTTCCTGAGAATTCTGTTTGCTTTAGTGAGCTTCCAGGATTGATTTACTCAGATCTCCTTAAGCTCTCCACCTTGTCTTATTCAAAGTACAAGTGAGTAACTATATTTCTTGATAACTATTTCTTTTATTACAATTTTGCTTTCCTACACAAAAAATTAAGTCAATTTTCTGAATGTGGTCAAATATAACTTCTCATCCTGTGAAGAGATTGCACACTTGTAATGAGAAAGAATATATAATATCAGAATTACAATCCTTTCTAAGAGAGTAAGGAATTATCCATAAGACTAGTACTCTGCATGTACACTAACAAAATGGTTATGCTAAACAATTGAACCATGTATTGCTTAAAAAGGTAAATTATTATGTCTCTATGTCTTTGTTTGTAGAGCATATGTTTTTTCCCCAATAAAGTTTACACTAACAAACTTGTATCATATTCTGAATTAATGATATTCATTGGGTATGAGGATAATAGTTATCATTTTATACACTATACATAAGAAAATGTTATTTTCTGCTCTATATATGCTATCTTTGATGAGGAATTCTTTCCTAAATGCATTGACTCTCATGCAAAAGAGCATGAATTATATAACAAGTTATTAGACAAAATAAGTATAGAGACAGAACTATCAATATTTAGATCTTTTAGCAAAAATGGACCTACTTTAGTACTCATTCTACACACACTCATTCCTCTCATTCAAAAAAATTCTCCTTGTTGTTTCTTTTTACTCTCTCTTTTTTATAAGTCTTTATCTCCTTTATCTTTTCCAGTGTTTAAAAAGCCTATAGTAGAAGTTGAAGAGATTGATGATGTTAACTCTAATGTTAAAATCCAACCTCTCAGTCTTCAACAACTCTCATGATCTACTCTACAGATACTGTAAAAAGGTTCTAAATTGAGGAATTTCAAGTATCAAACTCAGATATTCTTTAGAGAAGAAAATATCTATAAAGAATGAGAACATTATATTAATATTCTGCAAAGTCCTTTATAGCCATCAAGTGGGAGGTTTACCAATCCCAATATAGTATGTAATAGGCATGAAAATACTTGTTATAAATCACAAAGAATACATTAAAATACACAAAAATTCTCTGATAATCTACTGCCTAGAATGATAAGAATAAACAGAGTTAATTATCCATATAACTCATATGATAATATTGTTAAAATAAATAGGATTCTATATAATATCTAGTAGGAAGGCCAATGTCTGATCATTGTTAATAATAATAAGGGTATAATAGGCACTTTACCTCCTGCAGATGAATTGGCTGAGCTAACTACCATTAGCTACTTGGTATATCTTGTAAGAGAAGAGAGAGTAGAGCAAATTTGCTTTCTCTTAGCATAATATGCAGCAGAGTCTCACTTGATTTCCAAAAACCTTGGAAATATTGTTAAATTACCAGCTGATATTCAAAAGTAGTTTGAATTCTGCCTTAAAAAACTGAAATTGTTTAAAGACAGAAATTTTCATAAAGTTGTAGACCTTTCTAAGAGATAGAAAGTAATCATGAATTACTGGATATTCAATATTAAGTCTAATGGTTGTTACAGATCTCAACTTGTTGCAAAAGGATTTTCTTAGGTTGAAGGAATCAACTTTGACAAATTATTCTTTCCAATTGTTCACTATAAGATAGCATAGCTGTTTCTAGCTATTGTTGTTCTTGAAGATTGGAATATCTATAACATTAGCATAAAAACTGTCACCTTATATGGTATTCTAGATGAGAAAATTTACAAGGAGCAGTCTGAAGATTTCAAGCTATATGGTCAAAAAAAGAAAGTTTAGAAACTCTATAAAGTATATAACTTCATTATAGATAACAATTACCTAAGCTCTACTCCACCTAAAACATCTGTAGAAGTAGATATCTTCTTTCTGGTCTATACACTACTTCTAGTATGAGTCAATTATCACATCTCATGTTCTGACCACATTCATCCTAACCCACAGATAATTTCCTACTTCTCATTCACACTCTCTGACCTCTTTTGGTGTGGATCACATCTGTCCATTCCACTATGGATTTTTTTGCTGGTTCTAAGTAACTCTATGGATTTCTATTCCCTGACATTTAAAGATCACAAGAAATTAGGATAAATCACTTAGTAGTTATATTTCAGATAACTACTCCAGGTATACTAACTAGTATATAATCTGATAGTTTATACTATAGTAGTCATTTTGAAAATCAACTAAAACTAACATCCCTTTTCTGGTGTTAGCAATGACACATCTTGTTATCTTCTAAGTTTCCAAGTCTCAAATTCAAAATATGTAATCTGTGTATCTCTATAAGTTGTAGTATATAAGCTGAAACTAAAGATTTTTCTGATCTATCTTTTACATTCTTAAATAACACATAGTTACTTAGTTTAGACTTTTAAGATGTCTTTTCAGATCTTAGATAACAGGGTGTAAACCATATTTAATATCAATCTGGTTTCTTTCCATGTCCAATCACTCTATTACTAATCATATCTCCACTAATTCTTGAATAGTCTTAGTACTAGTACTTAAAATATCTAAATACTCTGTAGCTATTTAGCTTGAAAATCAACCAGTATTGTTGTAGCAACCACTCGTCACTCAAGGACAAATGATCTCACAACTAGCAAAGCTCTCAGTAGGGCTATCAAGTAAAGAGTGGGGGATTACAAGAGAACTCGACAAGGAACCCTCGCTG